>Ga0209121_10002203_pt1 | contig 19956 bp, 22 predicted proteins | sample Cruoilmetagenom3_FD_187292 | JGI IMG/M metagenome (GOLD analysis project Ga0209121, IMG submission 187292) | Oil polluted marine microbial communities from Coal Oil Point, Santa Barbara, California, USA - Sample 3 (SPAdes) (version 2) | ecosystem: Environmental > Aquatic > Marine > Oil seeps ...
TATATACAATGTTATCGGCATCCCCATCGCCGCCTTGGGTTTCCTAAATCCCGCCTTGGCCGGGGCCGCTATGGCGTTCTCCAGTGTTAGTGTCGTCAGTAACTCCTTGCTGTTGAAACGCTGGAAACCGGAGGGTGAAAAATGAACATTGGCGAAGCCTCAAACAACAGTGGTTTGCCCGCAAAAACGATCCGGTATTACGAAGACATTGGCCTGATTTCGCCTGATCGTACAGACAACGGCTATCGCGATTTCAGCGAGACGCACATGCACAAGTTGGCGTTCCTTAGCCGGGCGAGGGGACTGGGGTTCACCATCGAAGACTGCCGCATCCTGCTGTCCCTTTACGAGGACGCGGACCGCACAAGTGCCGATGTAAAAGTCATGGCACGCGAGCACCTCGATAAAATCGGGCATAAAATTCAAGAACTGAAAGCCATGCAGGATACTTTGTCCGAACTGGTTAACAAGTGTCACGGAGATGACCGGCCAGACTGCCCGATCCTTCAGGGTTTAGCGGGTGAAAACACAGCAAAGGGGAAGTTATGAACATCAAAATGATAGCCGTACTAGCGATCATATTAGGCGTGTCTTACGCGGCGTGGACGCTGTTTACCGGGCCAAGCTCGGCGGGTGAACTGGTCTCCAAAATCAATATACCGGAGTTTTCGCAAGTCGCCCAAAGCGGTCTGGTCGCATACGAGGAAAACTGCGCCGCATGCCACGGCGTCAACGGGGCTGGCACAGAAAACGGCCCGACATTCCTGCACGCATTTTACAAGGCCGGCCATCACGGCGATGGCTCGTTTGTAAGCGCTGTCAAGAACGGTGTACACGCGCACCATTGGCAATTTGGGAACATGCCTCCGGTGGAGGGCATCACTGACGCCGAGATCCGCTGGATCACAAAATACGTGCGGGAGTTACAAGCTGCAAACGGGTATTAATGCCTAAATCCAGCGCCGGGTTTGTAGGCAATAATCCTCGTATGCTTGCCGGAATTCTGTGCGAATTCCGGCTTCTTCACCGTTGATGAACCTTGCACGGATTAGCCATACAAACGCGGGCGCCAACAGGAATGAAACCACCGACCCCAGCGTCAGAATATACCCGATCAAAACAATCGCATCCGCGACGTAAATAGGATTACGCGAGTATTTATACGGGCCGGACGTGATGATACTTTTAGGCGTGCGCTTGGGTACCATCGATGTTCTATGCTTCTGAAACATAACGAAACTGACGCCCATCAGTGCAATTCCGAACACAATAGCCCCACGCCCAATCCAAGTCGTGAAACCCGTCTCATACGCCATAGGATTCCAAATCTGCGCCTGCACCCAAGCAACTGTCATAAAGATAAACAACCAAACTGGTGGCCAGTCTAAGTACTTGTTCCAAATGTTCATTTCACTATCTTCCTGAACCGGCTTTGAAAGTCATAGAGGCCCAAAGACTATGCCAAACCGCCCCTGTGCGCTCAATATCCGCATCCGACGGTATAATCATATGCACCGCGTTTATCAGGTAAATATCCCCGCTAATAATCGGTATAAACGCCAGCCCCGTCTCATCCGTCACCACATGCGTTTTAATCACATCGCTGCCATCTGCGGGGCGACGAAAAATGTCGATCTGGATACCGGCAATCCCGTCCGCGCCAAAGAACAGGCGCACAGGCAAGCCGTTGGATATGTTGTCAGTGTACGGATTCTGTAGCGCGACCAATTCAAACGGCATACCGGTATGGGCATCTTGCCCCGTCCCCTCGCCAACCGCGATCAGGGACTTTGCAAACCGCGTATACCCTTCGCCAAATCCAAAAGCAGGCAAACCGCGCGCGGAGTGTTCCGCCAGCACCCAGTCGAGACCTTTATGCTGAATAAAGCTCTCGAACTTTCCGTCGTCTTCATAAGTTAACAGTTGCGAGGTTGAAAAATGGTTCAGCACCAACAACCCTTCGTTAACCGGCGTCATAGCCACAGCAGGTTGATCCCCGATCCGCCCGTCAATCGGGGCTTTGCCGTCTATATCGGTCACGCTGAAATCGTAAAACAGGTTGGGATTAAAGCTGTATTTGTTGCCCTTGAAATCCTGACCGACACGAATATCAACCTGCAATTCCTGCCCGACATCAAGCGTATAATCCAGCGCATCCAACCAGAACTCATGCGCTGCCGCAGGGTGTACCAAGGCTATAAAGCCCATCAAAATCGCCGTGAAAACCTTCGAGTGCCGCATTACATCTTCCATTGCCAAAATCAGAGTGTATGGTTCGGTTCTTGCAAGGAATAAGTCAAGGAACATTACCGTGCGTGCAATTTTTTCGGCCCTGTTCGTAATCCTGCTGTTGCCCCTAACGGTATCGGCCCACGAACTGCGCCCGGCTGTCGCCGACATCCGTTTTGTCGAAGGCAGCTTCGAGGTCGAGTTCCGCGTAACCCTAGAGGCCCTGATCGCCGAGGTTGACCCAAACCTCGCCGACACCTCGCAATCCCGAAACGCCGCACGTTACGATGCGCTACGGCTGCTTACCCCAGACCTTCTTGCTAAAGAGTTCGCCGGATTCGAGGCGCAATTCCTATCTGCTATCACCGTCACAATTAATGACCACCCCCTGCAAATAGCGACAACTGCGCTAATCATCCCAGCGGTCGGTGACCCCGATCTGGTCCGCGATTCCACCCTGACAATCACCGGAAAAATCCCCGCAGGCGCCCGCGAATTAACCTTCGGCTGGTCCGAAAATTTAGGGCCGCTGATCGTACGCGTCACTACACCATCAGGCGAAGACGGGTACTCGGCCTACCTGCAAAGCGGCCAGTTAACCGATCCCATTTCCATTGTCGGCGTAACCCCCCGAACCGGCATGTCCGTCTTCGCCAGCTATATTGCAATCGGGTTTGAACACATCATTCCCAAAGGGTTGGACCACATCCTGTTCGTCATCGGCATGTTCCTGCTTTCTACCCGAATGCGCCCGCTATTGTGGCAGATATCGGCCTTTACGCTGGCGCACACCATCTCGCTCGCCATGGGTATGCTGGGCTGGGTCACCGTGCCGCCCGCAATCGTAGAACCCCTGATTGCCGCCTCAATCGTCTATGTAGGCGTCGAGAATGTCTTCACCAGCGGCCTTAGCCGTTGGCGTCCGTTTATCGTCTTCGTTTTCGGCCTCCTCCACGGTCTTGGGTTTGCGGGGGTTCTGGCCGAAGCCGGCTTTGTGCAATCGCAATTTGTCTCGGGATTGATCGGCTTCAATATCGGTGTGGAACTGGGGCAATTGGCGGTTATCGCCCTATGCTTTGCCCTGTTCGGCGCATGGTTTGGCAGAAAAACCTGGTATCGTTCTGTCATCACTATTCCGTTGTCACTAGGTGTCACGGCCATAGGCGCGTATTGGTTCGTTGAGCGTACAATACTTTAAGCATACAATACTTTAAGCAAAAGAACTCCCTTGCTTATTAAGTGAACATATGTTCAGTTAATGGAAATGCATGAAAGGGATTCCTATGTTTAACGCCTCAATGAATTTTTCCTGCGGAGAAGACGTAGAAGCCTTGCGCGACATGGTCCATCGCTGGGCCCAAGATCGCGTAGCCCCTATGGCCGCTGAAATTGATGCCAAAAACGAATTCCCGCCAGAGCTATGGCAGGAAATGGGGGAATTGGGCATGCACGGCATCACAGTCCCCGAAGAATACGGCGGTGCTGGCATGGGATACCTTGCGCACACAATTGCGGTCGAAGAAGTCGCCCGTGCATCGGCCTCCGTCAGCTTATCCTACGGGGCGCATTCGAACCTGTGCATCAACCAGATTAAACTGAACGGTTCCCACGAGCAAAAGCTGAAATACCTGCCCGGCCTGATTTCAGGCGAACACGTCGGCGCACTCGCCATGTCCGAATCCGGTGCTGGTTCCGACGTTGTTTCTATGAAGCTTCGGGCCGAAAAGAAGAACGACCGCTATGTCCTGAACGGCACCAAATACTGGATCACCAACGGCCCTGATGCCGACACGCTGGTCGTCTATGCAAAGACCGATCCCGATGCAGGCCCACGCGGAATGACCGCCTTTATCATCGAAAAGTCTATGGTCGGCTTCTCTACCTCGCCGCACTTTGACAAAATGGGCATGCGCGGTTCCAACACAGCCGAGCTGATATTCGATAACGTCGAAGTCCCTTTCGAAAACGTACTGGGCGAAGAAGGTCGCGGCGTGAACGTCCTTATGTCCGGCCTTGATTACGAGCGCGTCGTGCTTTCCGGCATCGGTGTCGGCATCATGCACGCGGTACTCGACCACATCATGCCTTACATGCACGAACGCAAGCAGTTCGGCGAAAGCATTGGGAACTTCCAGCTTATGCAGGGCAAAATCGCAGACATCTACACCACCATGAACTCCGCCCGTGCTTACGTTTACGAGGTCGCCAAATCCTGTGATCGCGGCGAAGTAACCCGCCAAGATGCCGCCGCATGCGTGCTTTACGCCAGCGAAAAAGCCATGGAAATGACCGTGCAAGGCGTACAGGCCATGGGTGGTGCCGGCTATCTGAATGACTCGCCTGTGTCGCGGATGATGCGGGATGCCAAGCTGATGGAAATCGGCGCTGGAACGTCTGAAATCCGCCGCATGCTGATTGGACGCGAGTTGATGAAGGTGACGGCCTAATGCAACTAAAATCAAACGTACTAACCGGATCGGACACGTTTAAAACAAACGTAGCCGCCCACGAATTCGCTTTAGCACAAATAGCCGAGGTCGCAGCCCAAACCGCGCAAGGTGGCGGGGAGCGTTCCCGTGAGCGCCACCTTGCGCGCGGCAAAATGCTGCCACGGCAGCGTATCGCCAACCTGTTGGACGCGGGCTCGCCCTTCCTCGAAATTGGCGCGACCGCCGCGCATGACATGTACGGCAACGCTGCCCCGGGCGCAGGCGTTATCACCGGCATTGGCCGCGTGCATGGTGCCGAAGTTATGGTCGTGTGCAATGACGCCACCGTAAAGGGCGGCACATATTTTCCTATGACGGTGAAAAAGCACCTCCGCGCACAGGAAATTGCCGAACAAAACAACCTGCCATGCGTCTATTTGGTTGACTCTGGCGGCGCAAACCTGCCCCAGCAAGACGAGGTGTTCCCCGATCGTGACCACTTTGGCCGCATTTTCTTTAATCAAGCCAATATGTCCGCCAAAGGCATCCCGCAAATTGCCGTGGTTATGGGTTCGTGTACCGCTGGCGGCGCATATGTTCCCGCGATGTCGGATGTGACAATTATCGTTAAAGAACAAGGTACTATATTCCTCGCAGGTCCACCACTGGTCAAAGCCGCTACGGGCGAGGTCGTCAGTGCCGAAGACTTGGGCGGCGGCGATGTCCACACACGCCTAAGCGGCGTTGCGGACTACTTGGCCGAGAATGACGCCCACGCGCTGGACTTGGCCCGCCAAGCGCTGGGCAATCTGAACCGCATCAAACCAACAACCGTCGCCCTGCAATCAATCGAAGAACCAGCCTTTGACCCTGCCGAAATTTTCGGCGTTGTCCCCGCAGACCTGAAAACCCCCTACGACATCCGCGAAGTCATCGCCCGCGTCGTTGACGGCTCGCGTTTTGACGAATTCAAAGCCCGCTATGGCACGACCCTAGTCTGCGGTTTTGCCCACGTCATGGGCATTCCCGTCGGCATCATTGCAAACAACGGTGTGCTGTTCAGTGAAAGCGCAGTCAAAGGCGCACACTTCGTAGAGCTTTGTTCGCAAAGAAAAATACCGCTAGTATTCTTGCAAAACATAACAGGTTTCATGGTTGGCCAAAAATACGAATCCGAAGGTATTGCGCGTCACGGCGCCAAACTGGTAACCGCTGTCGCCACCACCAAAGTACCGAAAATAACCATGCTCGTGGGCGGGTCGTTCGGGGCCGGAAACTACGGCATGGCAGGCCGTGCATATTCCCCACGGTTCCTTTGGACATGGCCAAACTCCCGCATATCCGTGATGGGCGGGGAACAAGCGGCTGGCGTCCTCGCCACCGTCAAGCGCGACGGAATCGAGCGTAATGGTGGCCAGTGGAGCGCGGAGGAAGAAGCCGAATTCAAACGCCCCACAATCGAGATGTTCGAACAACAATCGCACCCGCTATACGCCTCCGCTCGACTGTGGGATGACGGTGTAATAGATCCGCGCAAAACCCGTGAAGTTTTAGCTTTATCGTTAATGGCAGCCCTGAATGCCCCAATAGAGGACACGCAGTTCGGCGTGTTCCGGATGTAGGAGCGCACAGATGTTTGACAAAATCCTAATCGCGAACCGTGGTGAAATTGCCTGCCGAATAATGGATACAGCCCATAAAATGGGCGTGAAAACCGTCGCTGTCTACTCGGATGCAGATGCACATTCCAAACATGTCGCCATGGCAGACGAAGCGTGGCGCATTGGCCCTGCTGCCGTCGCTGAAAGCTATCTTCAAGGCGATAAAATCATTGAAGTAGCAAAGGCCTCCGGTGCCCAGGCTATTCACCCGGGCTATGGTTTCCTCTCGGAAGCGCCTGATTTTGCAGAGAAAGTCGAGGCATCCGGCCTACGCTTCATCGGCCCGTCGTCCAGCGCCATCCGTGCGATGGGCTTAAAAGATGCCGCGAAGGAGTTAATGGCGGACAGCGGCGTTCCCGTCGTTCCGGGCTATCACGGATCGAACCAAGACGCCGATTTCCTCGCTATAGAGGCTGAAAACATCGGATACCCCGTTTTAATCAAAGCTCGTGCCGGTGGCGGCGGCAAAGGCATGCGAAAAGTCGACCATCCGAACGATTTCCGTGCCGCACTGGAGGGCGCACAACGCGAAGGCTTGGCAGCTTTCGGTGATGCCCATTGTTTGATCGAAAAATGGATAACAACGCCGCGCCATATTGAAATACAAGTGTTCGGCGATGACCACGGCAATGCGATCCACCTGTTTGAGCGGGATTGCTCGCTACAACGCCGCCATCAAAAAGTAATCGAAGAAGCACCCGCCCCCGGAATGACCGGAGAAATGCGCGCAGCAATGGGCGAAGCAGCCGTTCGATGTGCAAAATCAATCGGATACAGTGGCGCGGGAACAGTCGAATTCATCGTTGATGCATCCGAAGGACTTAAACCTGATCGTTTCTGGTTTATGGAAATGAACACGCGCTTACAGGTAGAGCATCCTGTAACCGAGATGATTACCGGGATCGACCTCGTAGAATGGCAACTAAGGGTGGCAAATGGTGAACCCTTACCTGCCACACAAAGTAGTTTAACCTTAAACGGTCATGCATTTGAAGCGCGGATTTACGCGGAGGATGTCCCTGCGGGGTTCTTGCCCATGACAGGATCAATCGACTATCTATCAATGTCGCCATTGGCCCGTATAGACAGCGGTATCCGGGAAAAAGATGTTATAACACCTTGGTATGACCCGATAATATCAAAAGTTATTGTTTGGGGCGCTACGCGGGAAATTGCCCTAAATCGTATGCGATCAGCACTTGCGGAATGCAATATATCAGGGACTGTTACAAACATCCCATTCCTCTCTGCTTTGTGCCACCATGAACAATTCAAACTTGGAAATGTTGACACAGATTTAATTGACCGCGATTTGAATAAGCTGATCACTGCAAAGGATTTGACTTTCACTGATTGGTCTCTCGCTGCAATTATTGCGGAAAACGTGCTGGACAATCCCCCCCTTGAAGGGTGGAGCCTATGGGCCTCAATGAAGCGCTCCGTTTGGCTAAAAGCACGCGGTGAAGAGTTCGAAATGTTGGTGACTCAAAGTGGACCCAAGACCTTCACCGTCACGAACTCGCGTGAAAGCATTGATCTGGTATTGGAGGGGACTTCGAAAAATACTCTAGTATTGATTAACGGAAATCAACGGCATTCCATCCAGTACTTCAAATATAATGACACGATCACAGTCTTTGCGGATAGTGAAGCGAAAGTCTTCGATATTACAAAAGGTTATGATCTGAACGAAGCCGATGAAAGCACCGGAAATGATGTGATGTCGCCCATGCCTGGCATTGTTAAAGTGCTTAACGTGTCCTCTGAAAACGAAGTGAAGTCCGGGGATGTGCTTGTAATTATCGAGGCAATGAAGATGGAACACTCGCTGACGGTTTCACGAGATGCCATAATTTCTGATGTGCTGGTTGGCGTCGGTCAGCAGGTTGAGGCCGGCGAAATGCTGTTAACCTTGGAGGATCCCGATGCCTGACCATGTGAGGATATTTGAAGTTGGCCCACGCGATGGCCTGCAAAATCAAGAGCGCATAATTTCCACGCAGGACAAGATCAAGTTGGTTGATCTGCTCTCGGACTGCGGGCTCTCGCATATAGAAACCACCAGTTTTGTCAGTCCTAAATGGGTTCCCCAGATGGCAGATGCGGCTGCCGTCATGAAGGGCATTTCTAGAAGGAAGGGCACAAAGTATGCAGCTTTGACTCCAAATCTAAAGGGGTACAACGCGGCTATTGATGCTGGTGTCGATGAGGTGGCCATTTTTGCCTCGGCCTCTGAGGGATTTAGCCAAAAAAACATAAATTGTTCGATAGATGAAAGTATTATTCGGTTTGAACCTATAATACAGCAAGCAAAAATCGATAAGTGCAACGTTCGTGGCTACGTTTCTTGCATTACAGACTGCCCATATGACGGTTCAGTTACCCCCGAGCAGGTCATTAAGGTCGCTTTACGCTTATTAGACATGGGCTGTTACGAAATATCACTTGGTGATACAATTGGCGCGGCAACTCCCGAGAAAACGCGCGCCTTGTTAAGTTCAATGTCAAACTACATGCCTGTTGAGGTGTTGGCGGGTCACTTCCACGATACCAATGACCGAGCACTTGAAAACATACAGGTTTGCCTGGAATTCGGCGTGCGAACCTTTGATTCCGCCGTTGGTGGATTAGGCGGCTGCCCTTATGCTGAGGGTGCTAAAGGAAATGTTGATACGGTGTCCGTGGCGAAATTGTTGCGTGAAATGAATTTTGAAACCGGCCTAGATATCGATAAACTTGAAAAGGCATCAGCATTTGCCCGCTCTTTGAGCGAGAACTAAAACGCCCAGCCCAACAATTACATTAAATGCTGGTTAAGCCGTCACTGTCGCATAGCCACACATCACCACCAAAATTGTCGGCCAGACTTGAAAGGCTGGCCGACATACAAGGGCAATGGAAGGCGTATCGGGCCTGCCGAAAAACGCCCGCTAAATTGGAAACCAAGTCAGTTACTTGATGATTTCCGCAACACGGTCGAGCATTTGAAGGCGGCGTTTACGTAATTCCTCAAGGTGGAAGTCATCCATAGGCTCTACATTCGTTTCTCCGCGATGAATCTGGCGCGTCACTTCATGGTATTCATCAAAAAACTGGGAAAATTCACCATTTTCTGCCTTTAGCTCGTGTATTTTGTCTGCGTGTTCGGGAAACATGTCGATTAGTTCGTTTGGTGTGTGGGACAACTGATTACTCCTTCATATAATCCATATTAAGGGTAGGAAAATGTAAGCTCGGCATCTTTGAGATAGGTCAATTAAATACAGTTTCTTGCATGGACAGATGCCGACATTTGCGTAGAATGCGCAAAAAATTTATGAGGCTAAAACATGCATAAACCCGTTGTCGGCATTATCGGAAACGCTCATTCGCTTGACGATCAATATACTATACAAGGCACCGGGTTGATGAACCTTGACGCGATCAGCCGTGTTTCGGATGCTATACCTGTCATAATTCCGGCACTTCCAACGATCGGTTCAATCGAAGAAGTCATGTCTATCTGCGATGGCTTCGTCTTCACGGGCGGACGTCCTAATGTTCACCCCAAACATTACGGCGAAGAAGCCACCGAGGCGCACGGGCAATTCGACTTGGATCGCGACGCCCTGGCCTTACCGCTAATCCGGGAATGTGTCGCGAAATCTACCCCGATTTTGGGGATTTGCCGTGGCTTTCAGGAATTCAACGTCGCCTTCGGTGGTACATTGCATCCTGAAATTCGCGATTTGCCGGGCAGGATGAACCATAGAATGCCCCCCGACGGCACAATCGAGGAGAAGTTCGAGCATCGCCACATCGTTGCCCTGACTCCGGGCGGCAAGTTCGCCAAAATTTTTGACAGTGATGAAGTATTGGTAAATTCTCTGCATGGCCAAGGCATATGCATTCCAGGGGAACGCGTCATCGTCGAGGGTTATGCCCCAGACAGTACCCCTGAGGCAATTTATATCGAAGGCGCAGATGGTTTCGCTATCGCCGTTCAGTGGCATCCGGAATGGAATGCCGAACATGACGAGGTCTCGCGCCCGTTGTTCAAAGCCTTCGGCGCCGCGTTACGCGACAGTTAACCTTGGTCCCACTGCCACAACGCCGGAATAAACCGATAGGCATCGCCGTCTGCAATCACATGCCCAACCCCGGGAAACGGGAAATGATAGCTTAGAACCGCCATCCGATCCGCAGCCGTTATATCCAGCAGTTTTTTTCGCGTCGCCACGGTCGTTTCAGGGTCCATATCAATTTGCGCATACCATTCGGGGCGCTCCATGCTGACATATGGGTCGCGAATGGCATCGCCGGTAATCAACAGGCTGTGCCCCTCGCTTTCAACGATCAACGACATATGCCCCGTCGTGTGCCCCGGCGTGGCGATCATCGTGACGCCGGGTACGATCTCGTGGCCATCAGCAACGCGCGTTAACTGCGCCTCGGCGGCGGTAAGGGAATTCACAGCCCCGAGGACCATTGATTGATCCGTCGCATCGACCAAATTAACGCGGTCGTCCGTCATCCACCAGTCATACTCGGTGGCGCCAATCAGGTATTCGGCGTCAGGAAAAATAGCCTCGTCGAAATCATCACGAATGCCCCAAATATGATCAGGGTGCGCGTGGGTTAGGGCCACATGCGTGATTTCATCCTCGTTAATACCAGAGGCTGCGAGGTTTTCCAGCATGTGCCCGGTTGTCGGTAGAAACCGGTTGCCTGACCCCACATCAACCAAAACCTTGCTATCACCCAGTTCGATTACGACATGGTTCGTGTGCTCGTAATGCGAGGTTGCGTCTAGAAAATGCGCCTCCATAAACGCGACAATTTCGGCCTCCTCGGCGTTAATGCCGATGTCGCGCGCAGAGCTCGTGAAGTGTCCATCAGACACGACCGTCAACTTTGCTTCGCCAACCGTAAATCTGAAGTATCCAGCCGATTGCCCGCTAGCAGGCGCTGAAACCTTGGCCAAGGCGGGGGCACCAAGGGCGAAAGCAGGTGCTGCGGCGCTCATTTTCAGGATGTCACGACGGGACGGGCGAAGAATGGTCATTTGCGGGCTCCTTGGCAAAACGGGTTGCAAGGATGTTTGCGCGAATGCCCTTCAAGCGCAAGAATTATATTCAATAAAGCGCATTTGTGGGTGGCCGAACCGCAATCCGACCACCGAATTCTTACATCTCGTGCTTGGCGATTAAGTCCTTAGCCGAGTCGATCAGGGCTTGCCCGTCAATGCCAAGCCCCTCCATTTCAACCAGCCATTCGTCAACGACAGGCTGCGCGGCCGCCATCCAGCGGGCCTTTTCAGCATCATCCAGCGCGGTAACCGTGTTGTCGGTTGCCTCTGCAATCGCGCGGCCTTTTATGTCGCCCGCGTCCATCACAGCCCCAAACAGTGCGGCCACATCGGGGCCGGAATTCGCATCGATAACCGCCTTCAGGTCATCCGGCAAACGATCATAGCTGTCGTTATTCATGGTCAGAATAAACGTCGCTGTATAAAGGCCGGGATTGCTTTCAAATCCGGTATGGTTTGTCACAAGTTCGGAAATGCGCAGCGGAACGGTCACCTCGAACGGGATAACCGTGCCATCGATTACGCCTTTAGAAAGCGCTTCCGGCACAGCAGGAACAGGCATACCAACAGGCGTTGCCCCCAACTTCCCAAGCAAGTTCGTAATCACACGGGTAGGGCCACGTAGCTTCTGCCCTGATACATCTTCCAGCTCGGCAATCGGTTCGTTGGAATGTATCCAGCCCGGCCCGTGCGTATGAAACACCAGCGGATGCGTATCGGCGAATTCCGCCATGGCATTCGCTTCGATAAATTCGTGGAAGGCACGCGAGGATGCCTCGGAACTGCCCGTCATGAACGGTAATTCAAACGCCTCGGAACTTGGGAACCGCCCCGGCGTGTAGCCCATCAGCGTCCAGATGATATCAACAACGCCGTCCTTGGCTTGCCCGTAAAGCGCAGGTGGTCCACCACCAAGTTGCATAGACGGATAGTGTTCAATTTTGATGCGCCCGCCGGATTCCGTCTCGATCTTTTCGATCCACGGCTGAATCGCATTCGCAGGAATAGCGGCTTGTAGCGGCAAGAACTGGTGCAGGCGCAGCGTGACATCCTGTGCCACCACTGACGACGCCATAGCAACAGCCATTGCCGCTCCACTAATTAATAAAGAAATGCGTTTCATATCGTCCCCCAGTTAAATGACAAGTTGCAACCTTGTGTTTCCTAAAGAGCGAGGTCAACAAGATTTGTCAATCGTACTGGAAAACCCCGCCACGCTAGGGTAGGGATGCTAACAGCACCCGCCCAAGGTTGGACCCTTTGAAATGACGACGCTAAACCGCAAGCTTTCCGTTGCGCCGATGATGGACTGGACCGACCGCCACTGTCGGTATTTTCACCGTCGTTTCAGCAAACATACGTTGCTTTACACCGAAATGGTGACAGCAGCGGCCGTCGTGCGCGGCAACCGCGATCATTTGCTTGGCTATCATTCAGATGAACATCCCGTCGCCCTGCAACTCGGCGGTTCCGACCCTGCTTTACTGGCCGAGGCCACCCGCATTGCCTGCGATTATGGCTACGACGAGGTTAACCTAAACGTCGGTTGCCCATCGGATCGCGTGCAATCGGGCAGTTTTGGGGCGGTATTGATGGAAAACTCCGGTTTGGTTGCCGATTGTGCTGCCGCAATGGTCAAGGCTTCAACGGGCCCGGAGGTTACCATAAAGTGCCGCATCGGCGTTGATGACCAGACCCCGGAAGATATCTTGCCAGAGTTTCTATCACGCGTTTCCGCCTCCGGTATTCGCAGCTTCACAGTGCACGCACGCAAGGCATGGCTTCAAGGCCTAAGTCCCAAGGAAAACCGCGATGTGCCGCCGCTGGATTACGATCTGGTCTACGCCATGAAGCGACTGTTCCCGGGGTTGGAAATTTGCATCAACGGCGGGATTACCTGCCTTGAACAAGCCCAATCACACCTTGATGCAGGCGTTGATGGTGTGATGATTGGGCGCACTGCCTATCACGAGCCAGCCAAAATTTTAGCCAATGCCGATCAACAGTTTTTCGGCGCCACCACCAACACGACCGCTGAACAAGCGGTTCTGGACATGTTGCCCTACATCGAGTCCGAGCTGGGCAAAGGTGTTCGCCTGAACCAGATCACGCGTCATATGTTAGGCGCATTCGCAGGCAGACCAGGTGCGCGCCGCTGGCGACGTGTCATCTCCGAGGGTGCGCATATCGAGGGGGCAGGACCCGAACTCGTCCTGTCGGCCCTTGAAGAAATCCGCCAATTAGCGATTTAAGGAATACAAATGTTTGCATTCGAATTATCACAAATCCTGCCACTGGTCGCACTGCTATTGATGATCGGCGCGATTGCCGGTGTTGTTGCGGGGCTTCTCGGGCTTGGGGGTGGGATCGTCCTCGTACCAGCATTCTACTACATGTTTGCAGCCCTTGGGTACGACAGCGAAAACCTGATGCAAATATGTGTGGCAACGTCACTGGCCACGATTATATTCACCTCTATCCGTTCGGTTCTTAGTCATAATAAAAAAGGCGCCGTGGATTGGGTGATCCTTAAAAGCTGGACCCCCGGTATCGCAATCGGTGCTATAGTCGGGGTGCTTATCGCTCGCGAAATGCGCTCGGTTAGTTTGATGGTTGTATTCGGAATACTAGGCGCACTGGTCGGCCTTTACCTCGCATTCGGTCGCCAACAATGGCGCTTGGGCGATGCAATGCCAATGGGCATCGGGCGGATTATCACGTCGCCATTACTGGGATTTCTGTCGGTACTGATGGGAATTGGTGGTGGTAGTTTCGGGGTGCCGTTAATGACGCTCTATAACCAACCCATCCACCGCGCCATCGCAACATCGGCAGGCTTCGGCGTTGTTATCGCCGTTCCGTCTGTCATTGGGTTCCTGATGATTGGTTGGGACATGCCCGTTAAGCCGCCGTTAACCATCGGCCTCGTAAATCTGCCAGCTTTCGCAATCGTGGTATCGATGACCCTGGTCACGGCCCCGCTTGGGGTGAAAATGGCACATGCGATGGACCCCAAACCGTTAAAGACGGTTTTTGCGTTTTTCATTATGTTGATGGCATTGAACATGCTTGGAAAAGCAATCTGGGGGTAGGGTTATTTACTCCGAAGGATCATCCGGTTTCTTTGAATAACCGTTTCTTCCAGTTTTTCCAGAAAGCTCATTCCGAGCAAAGAGGAATGCAATGCCCCTTCTTGGGCGACAGCTGCTTTGACATCGTGGATCGTCAGATCGCCAACGGTTAGCTCGGAAATATAATATGTAGCGACATAGGATTTGCCATTCGCTGTCGTTAGCGGTGTCGCATAATCAAGCTGATCCAGTGGAATGCCGATCCGCAGTGCATCATCATAGCGCAGTAATACCAAAGACGCACCGGTGTCGACCATCAGACCGATGTCGCTCCCGTTTACCTGCGCGATCACACGGAAATGGCCGTCCCAAGACCGGTTGATAGACACTTCCGGGCTAACAACTGCGACTGCCGCAGTTTCCGCTGTTATTTGTTCTGAATGCAGGGTTCTTTCGGTGTTGATGTATTCAACGCCGCCAATGCAAAACAGGGCTGTAAGCGCAAACAAGGCTTGATGGCGTTCTTCGGATAAAGCCCCCATCAGGTTTCGGATGACGCCAGCAAAGGCCGTTACAACCAAGCCAACAGAAATCATAGCCATCCACCAGGCGCTGCCGGATTCCAGAAATAGCGCGGAAAAGTTGTCGCGCAGCAGAAAGGCACCTAAAAAATAGACTATTAGAATTAGTGCCCATATTTTCATAAATCTGGTTAACTTTCTGGTTTTCAGCTGCGCCAAGCGCGGCATTTCAACGAACTATTAACATCGTTACAGAAATTTAAACACTACCCTCTATATTTAGCAATTGGTTCAGAAATGTCTACGTTTTTTTCTGCGGGTAACAATAAACCTTTCACGTTCAGGCAGTTCTGTCATCAGGGTTTTACGTGTTTCCGGTTCCATCGTCGGCCATTCCGCGATCTCGCCAGTTGTTCGAAAACACCCCATGCAAAGCCCTGATTCTGAATGTATAACGCAAACCTTAACACAAGGTGAATCCACCTCGTCGCGCTTCCAAACCTCGTCCGACGCCCCGTGGCTCATCTTAAATGCGCCAATCTGTCCAGCAATCCTTGCAGGATATATCCAGCCGCCACATGGTCGATAACTTCCGAGCGACGCTTTCGCGACGTGTCCGCCTCTAACAGGGCGCGTTCGGCGGCAACGGTGGAAAGGCGTTCATCCCAAAACGTAATCGGCACATCCGTAAGGCGCGCCAGGTTACGTGCAAACGCGCGGGTGGACTGGCATCGTGGCCCCTCGGACCCATCCATATTGAACGGCAAGCCCAGTACCACACCCGCGATGTTCCGCTCGGCGATTAGTTCCAGTAACCGCGCCGCATCCGTGCTGAATTTCTTGCGCCGTACCGTTTCCAGCGGTGTGGCAACACTTCGAAGGGTGTCCGAAACGGCCACGCCGATGGTTTTTGTGCCCAAATCCAGCCCCATCAGGGCCGACATCCGGGGTGACGCGGCTGCAAATTCTTCGACACTATCGAAAATGTCGCTCATCTAGCCGAGACCTCCGCATCCCGCGCGGCCTCTAGTAATACGGCGATATCGTCAGCGTTGTCCGCAAAAATTACCTGCGCCTCGTTCCAGATTGCCGAGGCCTTGGCCGTTTCACCCAAAACCCCATATGCCCGAATAAGCCGTGCCCATTCTTCTGCAGAACCGCCCTCGCTCGCCAAACGCTCGCTAAGCTGCGCGACCATGCCACGAACCATGTCATTGCGTTCTTCGTCTGTCATGTCACCCGCCGCATTCACCTGATCTGCCGATGGGCCAGCCAAGGCTGATGGTGTAATTCCCGCCTCTGCCGCAACCGCTTCGATCTGGCTTTCGATCACCGAAATCCACGGGGCGTCCGCCGGGCCTTCTTGCAACAACCCGTTCCATAGCGAATACGTTTGCGCATAATCTTGCCGCTGGATCATCAAAACACCCGCGTAATAGCGCGCCAGTTGGTTGGATGGATCAATCTGAAAAGCATGCGCCAAGGCTTCCTCCGCTGCGGGGGAAACATACCAGTCCGCCGCGACAATCATAATTTCGGCATGTGCTGCATAATCGGCCGCCGTTGCCTCGTCGCCAAGAATACGCATCACATCATCCTGCGCGACCCGCGCCTCGGCATACTTGCCAAGCTGGGCCAGATTGTCGGCCAACATCTGATGCCCGCGCAAATCGTCCGGGCGATCCTTAAGAACGTCTTGCAGCTGTTGAACCAGTTCAAGGTGTTTAGGGTCGGCTTGCACGATGTCGGGCAATCCGGTGCCATCCTGCGCTGCGGCCTTTTCGGCTACTTCTTGTGAAGGGCGCGAACTGATACGGTCTTCCAAGGGGAAATCCGGCATGCCCTGCACCCCAAGCTGTTGATAAAGGCCAAAACCACCAGCCAACATCGCAAGGCTAACCGTGATTGCCAACGCCCGCGACGCCCCTTTAGGCGCATTACCCGACGAGGATTCATGTGCTTCGGCATCCGCTGCTGCAAGCAAACGCCGAGACACCTCCGTACGGCTGGCCTTGGCCTCGGCTTCGGTCAATGTACCACGGGCCAAGTCCGCCTCGACTTCTTTCAACTGGTCCTTATAGATTTGCACATCATAAGACGACCGCATCGCAGTTTGTTTCTTTGGGCGCAGCAAAGGCCAAAGCATCGCTGCCAAAGCCAAAACCGTTAAGCCACCCGCAAATATCCAGAAAGTCATCTTATCGTCCCGTTTGATTTCGCACCGACAATATCCCCGCCCGCACCCCCCATGCAATGGCAGAAAAACGCGCAGGGGGGATTGCATGATGAATATGTCGTGAATTAGCATAAATACGCCGGAGTTTGGCAGAGGCATTCCACGTTTCTGCGGCATTCCAGAGACAACATATTTCGCCCTGAAACAGGAGCCCCGCCCATGAAACGTTATTCCGCCTTTGCCATCGCCCGCGAAGCCTTCCGGTTTCATTCGGGATGGGAACGCGCATGGAAATCCCCGACCCCCAAAGCCGAGTACGACGTAGTGATCGTCGGCGCTGGCGGGCATGGTTTGGCGACAGCGTATTATCTGGCCAAGAACCACGGCATTACCAACGTCGCCGTTCTGGAAAAAGGCTGGCTTGGCGGCGGAAATACAGGGCGCAATACGACCATCATCCGCTCCAATTATCTGCAAGACGAATCCGCCGCTATATTTGAACTTTCCCGCACCCTTTACGAAGGTCTTAGCCAAGACCTGAACTACAACATCATGTTCTCCCCTCGGGGCGTTTTGATGCTGGCCCAGACCGAACACGAACTGCGTGCATGGAAACGTACATCCCACGCCAACCGTCTGGCTGGCATCCAATCCGAAATGGTAACGCCCAAGCGCATCAAGGAAATCGTTCCGATCATCGAAACAGACGGCCCGCGTTACCCTGTCCTTGGCGGTCTATGGCAAGAACGCGGTGGCACTGCACGGCATGATGCCGTCGCTTGGGGCTATGCCCGTGGTGCTTCTGATCGTGGCGTTGACATAATCCAGCAATGCGAGGTTACAGGCATCGATAAAACAGGTGCCAAAGTCACCGGCGTGCAGACCTCCAAGGGGGCAATCAAGTGCAAACAACTGTGCGTGGTCGTGGCGGGCAGCTCGGGTGTTCTGGCAGACATGGCCGGCTTCCGTCTGCCCGTGGAAAGCATGGCGCTGCAAGCACTTGTCTCCGAACCCATCAAACCCGTTCTAGATTGCGTAATCATGGCCAATACCGTGCATGGTTACCTAAGCCAGTCCGACAAAGGCGAACTTGTTATTGGCGGCGGTTCTGACGGCTTTAACAACTACACCCAACGCGGCAGCTTCCACCATGTCGAAGAAACCGTTCGCGCCCTGATCGAGACGTTCCCGGTTATCTCACGCCTCAAACAGTTGCGGCAATGGGGCGGGATCGTCGATATGACCGGCGACCGTTCCCCCATCATCGGCAAAACACCGGTTGAGGGGATGTTCATAAACTGTGGTTGGGGTACGGGCGGTTTCAAATCCATCCCGGGTTCAGGCTGGGCAACAGCCGAGATGCTGGCAGACGGTGCGCCGCGCGATCTGGCAGCACCGTTCTCAATGGATCGCTTCAAGGAGGGCCGCATGATCGACGAATCAGTCGCGGCTGCGGTGGCACACTAATGGATACGCAACCACATATGGTTCGTATCCAAATTGGCTTCATGTATTTGAACCTAGTGGTGATGCTGCGGTCTGTAGTGATAAACACTTTCCGATGGCTTGATCAAAAGCCATACCAGATACAGCATAAACGAGCCGACGAAGTAGAAAACAACCTGATTTATAAGGTCACCGGTCATGATGCCAGTGTAGTCATAAATCACGCGACCGATCATATCCTGTACACGATGTACAAATACCGTAACGGCCTGCTCAACAGCATTAAAAAAACTCATAATAGTTACTCCACAATCAGACGGGTAAGAAATAAATGTCTAGATACGCTTATCATAAACACATTTTTGCCACAATTGCAATCCCTTCAATTTGAAGCCCGCCGCAGAACTCCGTTAGAAGGAGAGTATCGATGCCAAACAGTAAATCCATAATCCCCGACGTGAAGTTCCTACGCAAAGAATTTATGCTGGCAATGCTGATACTGTGGTTGCTCAGCTCGGTTGCCGCGCTCTACATGGGGTGGAATTCGGTTTTTCCGGCCATTGGCTCCATCGCGCTATCCATCGGTCTGTCGATTTTCCTGACCCACCGCTATACCTCGCAAGAGGAACGTCGCCTCTGGGACAATCAAGAAGAAGTCCAGCAGCGCATGATCTGGCGCTATGTGCAAATGCTCCGGCGCGGGCGGCAAGGGGATGACCCGCTAAGCCTCGACCAAATTGCAGACCGGATCGAGGACAGCTTTGAAAGTATGCTCACCTCAAAACGTGCCGAGGCAGGGCTGGAAACATACCAATATGAAATGGTGTATTCCGTCGTTGGAACCCTTCAATGGGGCCTTGGCGGAATGTTGGTAGATTGGATACATTGATGATACCAGAATCAATAGTTAGCAAGCTTGCAGAGTTTGTCGAGCGCCGATCCGCAAGAAACTTTTACTGGTTTACCTTTGCGGTAATCGCATTTGGTTACTCGTTAGACTTTGCTGGTATCGCAGGGAATTGGGCACCACGGTTCGGTGCTGTTGCTGCAGGAACAGTAGCTTTTAGTTATTTTAATGACCTCAGACAGCACGAGTCTTGGTGGCAGTACTTGAACAACAAAAGGCTGGCCGAACGAGAAGAGGCGGAGGAACCCATGCGAGATGCGAAAGCTGAGGCGAGGCTTATGTCTGCGCGGGGAAATGATGTGCTAGCAAAAAAACATAAAACCGAGGCATTTAGAGCTACGCGGTCGCAAGTACGAGCGGTCAATGAAAGATATAATGAAGAATGGTCAAGTGCGAGGCGAGCAATAAGAGCTGAAGGAAGATGTGTTGCTATTGGAACTTTGGTATG
>Ga0209121_10002204_pt1 | contig 19956 bp, 18 predicted proteins | sample Cruoilmetagenom3_FD_187292 | JGI IMG/M metagenome (GOLD analysis project Ga0209121, IMG submission 187292) | Oil polluted marine microbial communities from Coal Oil Point, Santa Barbara, California, USA - Sample 3 (SPAdes) (version 2) | ecosystem: Environmental > Aquatic > Marine > Oil seeps ...
CTCGTAGAATGCGCCGATTTACTAAAACGGGGGATTATAACGTAAGAAAATAAAAAAAGGGGCTAATTTATAATTGTTCATTCTTTTATAAAATTAACCCACTTCATATTTTTAAAAAATTAAATTATAATTATGTCTTTTTATCTTCGATATCAATGCCTAATTCTCTTAACCGTTCGCGTATTACATCGCTTAGGTCGTAGATTTTTTTACTTCTTAATTTAGCACGTATCTCAATTATTAAATTAACGAGACTTTTGATTAGTTTATCTTTCTCATCCATACTTTCAAACGAGAAAGGTGTTATTTTTGCGTTTAAGGATGGAAAAATTCCGAAAATACTTTCATTGAATTCTATAAATTTGAAAAATCGATCCTTAAATTTTTGGTTTATTTTCAAGCCATCTTGTAGTATAGCTTTGTTAATTTCTCTAAATAGCGTCAACAACTCCGCCAAAGCTACAGGAGTGTCAAAATCGTCTTCCATAGCGTCAATAATTTTGTTTTCTGTATTTTCGATTTTTGCAATTAAGTCGTTAAGTTGCTTTGATTTCGATTCAGCAAATTCAGCATCGTTAACTTTTTTAATCGTGTTTATTAATCGGTTATAAGTATTTTTAGCTTGCTTCATGCTTTCAATAGTATAATTATTTGAACTTCGATAATGACTCGATATCAAATACCAACGAATAACCATTGGGTCGTACTGCTTGGCAATATCTGCTACTGTGAAAGTATTGTCGAGACTTTTAGACATTTTTTCATCTTTTACATTAACATAACCGTTATGAAGGAAATAATTCGCAATTTTTTTACCAGTGTAAGACTCTGACTGCGCGATTTCGTTCCTGTGGTGTGGAAATTTCAAGTCTTGACCCCCCCCGTGTATGTCAATTGTTTCTCCTAAAAAGTTCAATATCATAGCAGAACATTCGATGTGCCACCCAGGACGCCCCTCACCCCAAGGACTTCCCCAAAAAGGCTCTCCTTCTTTCATTTTTTTCCACAATGCAAAATCTCGACTATCTAACTTATCTTCTCCAAACGCAGTATCTTGATCGACAATATAATCTTCTTCTTCGCTTTCCTTTCCTTCATCTTTACTTTTTTGAAGAATAGAACTATATCCCGGAAAAGATTTAACTGAAAAGTAAACTGATCCATTTTTCTCGTAAGCGTGTCCCTTAGAAATCAGTTCTTTAATAAAATTAATTATAAAATCTATTACTTCGGTTGCGCGTGGATTTCGCGTGTCATGCTCGACATTGAGCATTTCCATGATTTCTTCATATTCAGCAATGTATTGATTGCTTAAAGTCCTGAAATCGATGTTTCTTTCTTTAGAACTCTTAATTATTTTATCGTCAATATCCGTATAATTTTTTACTATATTGACTTTATAGCCCTTAAACTTTAAATATCTGTGAATTAAATCAAAAACGACTGCGGACTTCGCGTGGCCAAGGTGAGGCGAACCATATACTGTAACTCCGCAAACGTACATTTTGACTTTTCCGGGTTCGATTGGCTTAAATTCTTCCTTTCTAAACGTTAAGCTATTATAAACTTTCATGATAATTTTTACACCTTAAAAGAGCGTACTATTAGCGATAAAAGGGGAATAAGAGCCAGCGATGGGATTTGCACCCATGATGCTGAAAGCAACGGCTCTGCAGGCCGCCTCCTTACTACTCCCGCAACCAAGATAAATCTTGGTCATCTCGGATACGCTGGCAAAATATTATTATTTTATTTTTATATTTATTTTTTTAAAAAATCAACCTTTATTAATTTTAAAAGGTAAATTATACTAAAAATTTTGTTGTTAATACAATAAAAATGTTTGTTTTAACTCTTTAATTATATTCATTAATCTAAAAATGATATAAAAAATTCAGAGCAAATTGGCTATTTAAAACATTTTCCACAACATTGACCATTTGAATTTAAACTACAACTATCGAAATTAAAATCAAATGGTAATACAAAATCGTTTGTAACATCGGTAATTATATCCACATAGACCGAAGAAACGCTAGGATTCTTTCTAAAATGGTTATTAACCATTTCATCAATATGAGCTAATTTAGAACCAATTACAAGAACGCTGAGATTAAAAGTGCCGCTCAATCGAAATGCGTTTAGCATATATGGACATCGTTTAACTAATTCTATGGTTTCGTTTGGTTCTAAAGTTTGAATTTCAACTCGTGCAAGGATTAAATCCATGGTTTTAACATTTATACCCGCTTGAAATTTTAAGACTCCCGCTTTTTCAAGTTTCCGAATCCTCATTCCGATTGTAGGTTGACTCCGATCAACTCTTTTTGCGATTTCTGTATGAGTAAGCATAGGTTCTTTTTGAATTAATTCAATTATGCTCCTATCAATCTCGTCGATTTTAAAGACTTGACTTTCCATTATTTCCATCTTAAATTTTTAATTTTTACTTATATTCATTAATAACGATATGCCGATATATAAATGTTACGATGGTTTATTAATAAAATATTAATTAATACTAATAAATCATTAAAAATATCTTTAAAAGCGATTAAAATCAATATACCCAAAATACAATAGGATTTTATTAAATGAGTGAAAGTAAAGTAGATTTTATTGAGTTTTTAAGAGTTTTAGCAGATCAGACTCGATTGGATATACTAGATTTATTGCGAGATGAGAAAAAGACTTCTTCTGAAATTCAAACAACCTTAGACAAGTCTCAATCTACGATTTCTCAACACTTAAAGGCTCTAAGTAACAAAAATCTCATATATTTTGAAAAAATTAATAATGTTAAATCCTATAAAATTAAGAATCCAAATATCTTTAAGCTCCTAGTAGAAATTAAATCTTTCGTTGTGAAAATTAATCAAGAAAAACTCAAAGACTTGAGAGATTTAGATGTTATAGATACATTATCATGATTAATCCATTTTTAATCCCTTATTAAAATGAATACAGCTATGAGAGAAAACACAATAATTAACGCAAAAAAAGTATTAATCATGGGGTTAGATAATTCCGGTAAAACATCTATCGTATTATGTTTGAGGGGTGTGAAGAATCTCTCCTCGTTTTCCTCGCTAAATCCTACGAGAGGGTTTAAGATCAATAAGTTCCAAACGTTAGGCTCAGAATATAGCATCTGGGATTTCGGTGGGCAAGAACAATTTCGAGAAGGTTATTTAAACGACTTTCAAACCCACATAAAAAAAACCAATAAGTTCATTTATGTTTTGGACATCCAAGATCAGGAGCGATTTGATAAATCGTTAGACTATTTAGAAAAAATCGTTATCCTATTAAAGAAACATAATGTAAATATTGATTTTTCTATATTTTTACATAAATACGATCCAGATTTGGAATTCACAAATAAAGAATTTAGCGCTAAAGTGGTTTCTGATTTAATTAGAAATATAAAAGAATTAATTCCAAACGATTTTATGTACCAAATTTACAAAACATCGATTTATACTGTTTTTCAAAAATTTGGAATATAAAAAATAAGAAAAGGAAGGGATATATTTTGATTAACAAAGAGAAAGATTCAGAAGCATCGATAATTCGGCGTGATTCGATCGGGTATGTACTACTAATACTAGGATTATTTTTTATTTATTTAGCGAGTCTCTATAGTTTCTTACTTTTTCATTCGATAATAGAAATAATCAGTATAGTTATTTCAGGAGGAATTTTTCTTATTGGCTGGCACTCAAGAAAATACATGAGTAGTTCCTTCTTTTTAGTATTAGGTGTTTCTTTTCTCTTCGTAAGTGTAATTGATTTACTTCACACCTTAGCTTACTCAGGAATGGGCATATTCCTTGAATTTGACGCGAATCTTCCGACGCAATTGTGGATTGTAGCCCGATATTGGCAAGCGCTTTCCTATTTGTTTGCTTCTATAGTCATTAAAAAAAAGATAAAAGCTAATTATTTATTCGTAGGCTATATCATTATAATTATTATTTTATTAACCACGATATTTCAAGGTTTCTTCCCCATATGTTATATCGAAGGTTCGGGGCTAACTCCTTTTAAAATAATTAGTGAATACGCAATTGACATAATTCTTCTTATTACACTAATAGTGTTATACAAGCATAAAGACGAGTTTGCTGAGAAAATATTTCTTTTAATTGCAATATCCATTATTGCGACAATGATTTCAGAATTGGCGTTTACTTTCTATATTAGTGTATTTGGCTTCTCTAATTTTATTGGTCACATTTTTAAAATAATTGCCTTTTTCTTTATCTACAAGGCGATAATCGAACTGGGCATAGAAACCCCCTTTGATTTGTTATTTAGGAAGTTGAAGTTGAGCGAGGAATCCTCGATTGAAAAAGCGGACCAATTAGATCAAGCATACTCTGAATTTAACCAAATGTTCAACGCATCTCTACCATTAAGGGTAATCAGTAATGACTGCGAAATCTTGCGAGTTAACGAGACATACGCTTCTCTTTTCCGCTTATCCAAAGAAGACCTTATAGGTAAAAAATGTTACGACCTTCAATTAGGGTACGAACATCGATGTCATACCGAAACATGTTCAAGGAATCAGATACGAGAAGGAAAGGACTATTATGAATACGAATTAGTTACAAAATTCGATGACGGTACTAAGGTTATTAATCTTGTAAGAACAGTTCCTCATAAAAACACAAATGGTGAGTTCATTGGAATTATACAAAATTATACTAATATTACTGAGCGTAAGATCGCACAAGAAAAAATTGCGGATATGGCAAGGTTTCCATTGGAAAATCCTAACCCCGTGTTAAGAGTAAGTAATAAATATATTCTTTTGGCAAATAAAGTGAGCCAAGAGTTATTTATAATCGGAGAAGGGAGTAAAATTCCTAAGATTTTACAGGAACACGTTAATAAGTCCTTTTCTGAGAACCTAAATCTAGAATTAGAGTTGAACGTTAAAGACCAAATCTATACTCTTTTCGTTGCGCCAATTAAAGATAGGGGATATGCAAATATTTACGGTATGAACATAACAGCTCGGAAAGAAGCTGAGGGACGCTTGGAACGCTTTGTTTCAACTGTGTCTCATGAATTACGAACGCCAATTTCGGTTTTAATTATGTCGCTTGATTTTTTAGATAATCATTCTGAACAAGTTACTCCAGATGTGAATAAAAAATTGCAAGAAGGAATAAAAAGAAATATTCATCTCCTAAAAGAATTAGTTGATGATATTTTAACGCTATCAAGAATAGACGAGCGTAAAGTTAAATTAAAGTGGGAAGAATACAATCTATTTATGATTATTGATAACATATTAACCTTAATGGAACCTATTGGAAATGCAAAAAATATTACTTTTAGCGTAGATGTAGATAAAAACATTAAATTATACGGAGATAAAACAAAAATCGACCAAATATTTCGTATTTTGATCGATAACGCCATAAAATATTCAAAGGAGAGTAATAAAATAGAGATTAGAGCTATTAATCATTACAAAGGGAAATTTAACATAGATGAAAAAGACGGCGTTTTATTTCAGATTAAAGATTATGGAATAGGAATTTCGGAAGAAGATTTACCATCTATTTTTGAAAGATTTTTTAGATCTGAACAAGTAAGCGATATTCCAGGGACGGGCTTAGGATTACCTATAGCGAAAGAGTTATTAAAACTTCATAGTGGCGAAGTATGGGCTCAAAGCAATTATGGTAAAGGATCAAATTTTTCTGTTTTTCTGCCAATAGTTGAAAAAAGAATATAAGCTAATTTCTCCTTATTCTATCCTAATAGCTATTTATAAAAACACAAATTCAATCAGATTTGATTTGAAACCTCTAATTCTTGTTGTTGAGGATAACGTTGATTTGTTGTACAATTTAAATTTAATGTTAGAATCGAACAATTACAAAACAATCACAGCGAAAAACGGAAAAGTAGCTCTAAAAATTCTTTCGAAACTCGAACAGGTTCCGGATATCATAATTTCAGACATAATGATGCCTGAAATGGATGGTTATGAATTTTTCAGAGCGATATCCAACGAACCACGATGGAATCGAATTCCTTTCGTGTTTCTTTCCGCCCGTATTACTCCTAAAGAAATTAGGCTTGGAAAGTTGTTAGGAGCAGACGATTATTTAACAAAACCATTTGACGAGAAAGACTTGTTAGCGATAATCTCTGGCAGAATTGGCCGTATTAACAGAGTAAACGCATTAAACACTAAAATCGACGAAGTCTTTTCGACTATGGATATCGAAATGAAGATGCCAGCTACTAGTGGCCAAGGAGAATTTATATGCTTATTACTAGCGTTTTGGGACGACAAGTTTGGTCCCGAATTAAATTGTTATTACCCTGAAGAAAAAGATTTTTCCATATCCTTAAACGACATTGCAAATCAATTGTTTACGGTAGCAACTTCCATTTATGGCCACGACAAAATCACTAAGGCTGGAGGTGTTTTATTAAATATTGAAAACTTAAATAGTCGTGGATATCTCTTTTTTGATTCATATCCTGATAAAGAAGAAAGATTTGGAGAAAAACAATATATGATTGCAATTATCGCTCCATTAATTAATTATTTCCACACTTTAAAAATTAAAGATGTATTTACTGATTTATCTGATAAGATTAAAAATAAATTGAATTGGAACATCGAGGAATATTGGAAAAGAATTTATGATATTTTGTTGCTAGAAACACCACAAATAAAATAGTATAAAAATTCTTTAACTACTTTTATATGTAATAAATTTTTAGAATAATCATTAAGTAAGAATATAAATGTTAACTGGGGATATTAAAAAAATAAAAATTTATTAAATAGAGGTATTAAGATGGAATTTGGCTATAGTAACAAAATATTAAGAGTGAATTTATCAAATGATAAGATTAGCATAGAACATCCCGAAGAAATATTCTATAGGAAATATATTGGTGGAGAGGGTTTTGTTGCGTATTATCTTCTAAAAGAATTAAAACCTAATACAGATCCTCTTGGTCCCGAAAACAAGTTAGTTTTTGCTACAGGTCCTATAACGGGCGTATCTATTGCAGGAGCTGGAAGAAATAGCGTCGGTGCAAAATCACCCTTAACAAATGGATTTGGTGAAGCTGAAGTGGGGGGATATTGGGGGCCAGAGTTGAAAAAAGCTGGTTTCGATGCAATTATTGTTGAGGGAAAAGCAAAAAGCCCAATTTTTATTTGGATAAAAAATGGAAATGTAGAAATAAGAGACGCTAGCCATATCTGGGGTAAAACAACCGGCGAAGCTCAAAAAATAATAAAAGAAGAATTAGACGATAAGCTTGTGCATATAAGTCAAATTGGGCCAGGAGGCGAGAATTTAGTGAAATATGCTTGTGTGATAAATGATCTTCGTAGCGCTGCGGGTCGAACGGGTATGGGAGCCGTCATGGGTTCTAAAAACCTTAAAGCCGTAGTTGTAAGAGGTAATAAGAGACCTAAAGTGGCTAACAAGGAAAAATTAAGAGAATTAAGGAATTTTTTTAGTAATAACTACTTGAAACATTATAAAGAATATTACTCACATGGAACTGGTGGAGGTGCAATGGAAATGTTTGCCTCTATGGGGAACCTTCCGACTCGCAATTTTAAAGCGGGTGGGATTGGTAGTGCTAAGGCTCTAGACCCACAAATTAACGAAGAAGAAATCAATCTAAAAATGGAAACTTGTTTTGCGTGTCCAATTAAGTGCAAAAAGATCGTACAAATTAAAGAACCGTGGGTCGTAGATCCAGAATATGGTGGTCCAGAATACGAGACGCTTGCTGCTTTCGGTTCTAATTGTGGAATTTACGACCTTAAAGCAGTGTGTAAGGCTAGTGAACTTTGCAATAAGTACTCAATTGATACGATCTCTACTGGTATGAGCATAAGTTTTGCCATGGAGTGCTTTGAAAATAATATAATAAATGAGTCTGATACTGGAGGGATAATTTTAAAGTTTGGTAATTCAAAAGCCATGATTCAAATGATTGAAAAAATTGCAAAGCGAGAAGGTTTTGGAGATATTTTAGCTGGGGGCGTAAAAAGAGCCGCTGAAAAAATTCAAAACGGAGCGCAAGAATTCGCCATCCATGTGAAGGGTCAAGAAGTTCCGATGCATGAACCACGCTTAAAGCAAGGATTGGGTTTAGGATACTCGATTTCACCAACAGGAGCAGAACATATGCATAACCTCCACGATACAGCTATTGCAAATGAAGCCTCGATTGCTAATTTTAAGACTTTTGGAATTTTAACACCACTCCAACTTGATGATTTGAGTGCAAAAAAGGTTCGAGCCTTAATCTATCAAATGAATTGGTGTGCTTTAGATAATGCTCTAGTAATGTGTTATTTTGTGCCGTGGAATCCATTTGAGCTAACAGAAGTAGTTAGAGCAGTTACTGGTTGGAATACATCAACTTTCGAATTGATGAAAGTAGGCGAGCGAATAATGAATATGACCCGAATATTTAACTTAAGAGAAGGATTTACGAGTGATGACGATCGTTTACCAGATAGATTTTTCCAACCTCACACTTCAGGAGCTCTAGCTGAAACATCTATTGATTTAGAAAAATTTAGTGAAGCTAAAAAAATCTACTACGAAATGATGGGTTGGGACATAAATGGCGTTCCTTCAAAAATAAAATTGGACGAACTCGATATTAGTTGGGCTAATAGTTTTTGAATAACCAAATCTAATAATCTTTTTTACTCTCTAATTTTAAAAATAACATCTATTTTAATTGCATATACAATCTTTAAGAAAAAAACCTAAAATTATACTAATATATAAATAAAAGAATCATCACTTCAGTATTTGAAGAGTAATCACCAAATTTAGAGCTTATAAAAAATTTATTCTTATATGTGGAGGAATACGAATGATTTCCGACGATAACAAGCGTGAAAATGATAAGACTCAATTTGAAATGTTTATGGAAATTGTTAACGATTTGGTTATGATTATTGATCAAACAAAAGATTTCAAAATTGAGCTAATTAACGATTGCCCGTTATTGGAAAAATTAGGGTACGCTGAAAGCGATTTAGTTGGGAATTCTTTCCTAAATATATTATTTTCGGAGGATAAAAAAAAAGCAGTAAGATTTTTAAAAAAGGGGATCGACACTTTTGATAATTTTCAAGAAATAAAGTTATTTTCAGCGAAAGATGAAATAATTTGGGTGGAATTAAAAGCAAGAAAATTTACGGACGAGGATAAAAACGAGAAAATATTAATTATTGTGAAGGATATTTCAAAACAAAAAAAGATTGAAGTAAATTTAAAAGAAACTGAAGATAGATTTAAAAAAATAACAGATACTATCCCAGAAATACGCTTTTGGAAATTATTTAATCCTAAAAAATATGAGGAGGCTTTGCAGAGCAGTTATGAAATGTTACAGATGGTAATAGAAAATATTCCACAATATATTATATGGAAGGATATTGATCTGAGTTATCTTGGATGTAACTATAATTACGCAAAATTAATTGAGATTGAACGCCCTGAAAATATTATAGGTAAATCTGACGAAGAATTGCTTTTAGATAAGAACCAAATACAATTTAACAAAGAACAAGAAAGGAAAGTTATCGAATCTAATAAAGTTGTTTTTCATACTAATGAATCATGGGTCCTCAGAAACGGAGAAAAGATTTGGATTGATGTAAATAGAATTCCTTTGTTAAACTCTGATGGAAATGTCGCAGGACTTTTAATTACTTTTGAAGATATTACCGAACGGAAGAACGCTGAGGAAAATTTGCGCAAACAACATGAGAGACTAGAACGAATTATGGAAACCAATCCCGCGGGGATCTTATCTGTTGATAAAAGCGGCAATATTATATATGTTAATTCTCAAGCCGAAAAAGTCTTACATTATCCTAAAGAAGAATTGTTAAAAAAAACATTTATTACCACTAAATTTAAATTTTTAAACTCAGAAGGCAAACTTATTCCTAAGAATGAGCTCCCTTTTCAGATTATTGCGAAAACGAAGAAACCAATATTTGATTATCATGCGACTTTTAAGTCATTCAAGAATGAAAATATTCTACTTTCTATCAATGGAACGCCGTTATTAAAGAATAACGGAGAAATCGAGAACATAATTTTTACAGTAGAGGACATTACTGAAAAAGAATTAGCTGAAAAAAAAATTAAAGATTCAGAAGAAAAATATAAGGACTTATTAGAGACATCAACAATTGGTATTTTAGAAATAGAGCTGGAAAACAATAGCGTTTCTTACATTAATCCAAAATTATTAGAATTTATTGGGTATCAAGATGTTGACTATGTCAACAAAAATTTGATGGATGAAATAATTCATCCAGACGATCTGCTAAAGTTGTTAAATTCAGAAGAAGGAAAGGATATCGAATTTAGAATTGTGACTAATAAAGGAAAAATAAAATGGTTACAAGGAAAAAGATTAAATCAATACGACGATAATGATAATCTAATTAGTTTTAGATTATGGTTAGAAGACGTCACTGAAAAAAAAATGTACGAGGAATTGATTTATGAGTTAAATATTAATTTTTTAAACTACACAACGGACATTCAACAAAATATCGAATTATTGTTAAAAACTTGCTTAAAATTACTTAATGGCGACATTGTACTATACATTACTAAAAGCGAGCTTGAAGAAGAAGAAGAGCAATATAGGGTAATGAGTAGTAAAGGGGACATCACAGTGTATACTTCGGAAGAATTTACGAGCAATTTGTTTGTAAGCGAGTTATTTAAAGAAAATCACGACTTTACTCAGGAATTCTTTGACATTCATAAAACGAATTATGCCAAATCTGATCGTTATATAGTTGAAAATGGTATCAAAGCTTGTTATGGCAAATTAATATTATCTGGAAACGACTTAAATAGTTTACTCTGCGTTTTGTTTCAACAAAATCCAACTATTACTAACCAAAACAAATTAGTTTTATTTTTAATATGCGATGCTCTCGAAATAGAGCAAAGAAGGTGGGAATCTCAACAACATTTGGAAGAACAAAACCGAATGTTAAGCGAAATAAATAAATTAAAAAGCGATTTGTTTTCAAGAACTTCGCACGAATTAAAAACGCCATTAATTTCTATTAAAGGATTCACCGAGTTATTGTTAAAACTACACTCAAATAAGTTGGACAGCGATGTTATTTCGATTTTAGAGGAAATTAAGAGCGGTAGTAAGCGTCTTGAAGATTATATTAACTCACTTGTCGAAAGTTCTCAATTAGATCAAGGGTTGTTGAAAATAAAAAAAAAAAAAGAGAATCTTACATTTTTAATTAAATATTGCATTAAGCAATTATCTGGTACGGCCAAATTAAGAGAACAGAAGGTTAAACTAAATATAAAGAATAATATATATGCAAATTTTGATAAAGAGAAAATTTACGAAGTTATCACAAATTTATTGATAAATGCAATAAAGTATACTCCTATTGGGGGTACAATTACAATTGATTCTCACCAAAAAAACCATTACTATGTAATTTCGATAAATGACACCGGCATTGGATTAACTAAAAAAGAAATAGCGCAACTTTTTACGCAGTTTGGTAAAATTGAAAGGTACGGACAGGGATGGGATGTAGGCATCGAAGGAACAGGATTAGGATTGTACATTTCAAAAGAATTAATTGACCTTCACGACGGGAGTATTTGGGTCGAATCAGAGGGTCGGAACAAAGGAAGTACATTCTATTTTTCTTTGCCAATTGAAAAAAATTAAACTATTGGACTCCATATTTTTTATTAACAGCCCCTTTCTTATTTTATTAAATAGAGTTGAGAAAAACATAACATTGTTTTTATCAAAAAACTATAGGTGATACTCGTGAGTAGCAATGGTAAAGAAAAGGGATATGAAAAATTAGATGTAGTAAAAAAGTATTTCCAAAAGATATTCACTGTAATGTCTAAAGATGTTAGAGAACAATTGATGGATTTAAACCTATCAAAAGGCGAATTAAAAGAAGTAAAAAAAGAATTAGTTTTCTTACCTGACGAAAAACAGAAAGAATACTTGAACGAATTATCTAAGAAAAAATAAAGCTGAAATAAATTGATAAAAGACAAAAAAAATGCCTTATATTGGTCCGAATTAGGAATGAAATATTTTAAAACAGGAGATTACATAAAGGCAATAGAGAGCTTTGAAAGAGCAATCAAAATTAACCCGTTAAGTAGCGTTTCTTGGAGTAACATGGGAGTCGCTTATGAAATGATAGAAAATTTCGGAAAAGAACGAGAGTGTTGCAAAAAAGCAGTAAGTATCGATCCTTTGGATAATTGGGCGTGGTACAATTTAGGAGTAGCGTATGAAAAATTAGGTAAATCTCAAGATTCGATTTTGAGCTATGAAGAAGCCATTAAAATAGACCCGCAGGATAGTGCGACTTGGTTTAATTTAGGCCGATTATTCAAGTCGTTAGGGGCTTTTAAGAAAGCAATGCAATGTTTTGCTGAAGTCCTCAAAATAGACCCAGTAAATATTGAAGCTGAAAAACTCTTACATGGTCTAAAAGAAAATAAAATTCAGTAAAAATCATAAGAACGCGAAGTTCGTTTCCTTTTTTAGTCTACTTCTAAGTTGTTCTATCGTTTTATCTTTTTCTTCGATAATTTTTTGATTTATTTGTTTTATTAGATTTATCTCTTCTCTAAGAATTTTAATGATTTTCTCTTTTTCTTCATCGGATTTTTCCATCTTATTCATGATCTTACTTACTTGAATAATTCCATTAATCTTTTCAGAACCATCACTTATTCCGTTCGCGGTTGGTTGCTTAACATCGTTGTTACCTACAATTGCTTCTTCTTTCAAAATTCGAAATCCTCTATATTTAATACAACAAGTTTTATTTTTAAATGTTTTTACAATTCTGTCGAATGCGTTTAATAGGTTTACACTGAAAAAATTCTAAGTTTTTTTTAAAAAGTAAAACAAAAAAATGTAAATTTTATCGAATTAACATAATTTTCTTGCGAATTATTCCACTTTAAAAAAACAATTAGATATTGCAAATAATTAATACTCTCATTTTAATTAACAAATTCAATAATAAATTTTTTATTAAAAAGTTCTTTTCACTTCTTAATTATAAATTAAAATTGTTTGATCAATATTCAAAAAAGAAAAATCTGTACTTTTTTACGCAATTACTTATCAATTTTAAAACTATAAAAAAGACTTGTATTTATAATGAGCGAAAATATAGAAAAATATATCACGCGCAAGGTTTATAAAGGCACGAGCTCTAAAATTGCTCAAAAATTTGTTGACGCTGGTTTAGAAAAGTTAAGATCTTGTATTAATTGTGGAACTTGCACAGCTTCATGCCCATCTGGATGGCGTACAGCACTTCGAACGCGTTCTGTTCTCAGGCGCGCGTTAACAGGAGATGAGTCGGTACTAAGTGATATTGACATCTGGCTTTGTAGTACTTGTTATTACTGCTATGAACGATGCCCACGAGACATTCCTGTAACTGATATGATTATAAAACTTAGAAACATTGCTGTTGAAGAAGGCTATATATTAGATAATCACTTTACTTTAGCCAAAGATATTTTTTATGAAACTGGTCATGGAGTACCGGCTAATGGTGAAAATAACAAAAAATGGAGGGATTTACGTGAATCTTATGGGTTACCAGCACTACCTCCAACGGTTCATTCTTACCCAGAAGCCCTGAAAGAATGTCAATTTTTAATGAATGAAGTTGGTTTTAAAGCTTTACTGGATAACGCGAGAAAATTAAAGGACGAAAGAAAGCTAGCAGAAGAAAAAAAAGAAAACGAAAAAGAGGGTAAATAAAGTGAGCGAAGAAAAAAATTGGAGGTACGCTTTTTTTTTAGGGTGCGTTATCCCAAATAGATATCCAATGATAGAACGTAGCATACGCGACGTTTTCGAGGAATTAGGAGCTGAACTATTGGACATGCCTGGAGCGTCGTGTTGTCCCGCCCCAGGAGTATTTAGGGGGTTCCATATTCCTACTTGGTTCGTTATTGCGGCTCGTAATATAGTAATAGCTGAAGAATTGGGCGTAAGTCTAGTAACAGGGTGTAATGGGTGTTACGGTACGCTACGAGACGCTTGGTGGGACTTAGAACATGACAGAGAAGAAAAAAAAAAAGTAAACAAACTCCTTGCTAAAGTAGGTAAAGAGTATACAGGTAAATTCGAGCCAAAACACATCATGCAAGCTTTATACTTAGATATGGGAAAAGAATATGTTAGAGGTTTTATTAAGCACAAATTTAAGGATTTAAAAGTTGCAGTGCATTACGGATGTCACATCGTTAAACCTAGCGAAAAACGTCCTTGGGATGGAGAATACGAAAATCCCACTTTCCTTGACGAGATAGTTGAGCTTACAGGGGCAACGAGTATTGATTATAAGGAAAAGTTTATGTGTTGTGGTGCTGGTGGAGCCGTCAGAACGGCCGTGAAAGAAGTAGCTGCCGATTTTACGCGCGAAAAATTAGTTAACATGCGAGAAGCGGGCGCAGATATCATAATAAATTGCTGCCCCTTCTGTCACCTTCAATTAGACCTCGGACAGGTCGAGGTTAATAATTTCTATAAGGACATAATCGGAGAACCGTTCCATATTCCTGTAATTTATATTACGCAGTTGTTAGGCGTCGCCATGGGAATGGATCCTAGTAGACTTGGACTCGTAAAGAACCACGATTTAAAAGGCGTGAGCCCATTTATTCCCATACAACCCTTTTTAGATATTGTAAAGGAGCAACTAATTTAAGAGGAATTAAAAATGACGGAAAGTGAAAAGAAAATAAAAGTTACAAGAAAAACGAGACCTAAAATTGGAGTTTATGTATGCCATTGCGGAATTAATATTGCTGGCGTGGTTGATGTATACGCACTTAGAGAATACGCATTAACCCTTCCCGATGTGGTGTTAGCGCGCGAATATAAATTTATGTGTTCAGATAACGGTCAAAACATTATTAAAGAGGATATTGAAGCGGGTTTAATCAATCGAGTTGTTGTTGCTGCATGTTCTCCTAGAATGCACGAACCAACGTTTAGGTTGGTCTGCAAGGAAGCTGGGCTGAACGAATTTTTATTCGAACAAGCGAATATTCGAGAACACGCTGCTTGGGTAAACATGAACGACACTGAAGGTGCCTATAAAATTGCTCAAGACCATGTCAGAATGGCAGTTGCGAAAGTAAGGAAGTTACTACCTTTAGACGTTCAAAAAGTAAGTGTAGAACCTTCGTGCTTAATTATTGGAGCGGGGATCGCTGGAATGAACTCTGCTATAGATTTAGCCAAAGAAGGATATAAAGTTTATCTTGTTGAAAGAACTCCAACTATTGGTGGCCATATGGCCCAACTTGATAAAACTTTCCCAACTATGGACTGTTCGGCTTGTATCATCACCCCACGGATGGTTGATGTAGCCCGTGAAAAAAATATTGAACTTCTCACTTATTCGGAGGTTGTAGATGTCGCCGGTTATGTTGGTAATTTTGACGTTACTATAATGAAAAAACCACATTACGTCGATCAAGAAGCTTGTACAGGGTGCGGTGGTTGCGTTGAACCTTGCCCCGTATCAGTAGGTAATGAGTTTGAGCTCGGATTGGCCCCTAGAAAGGCTATATACATTCCATTTCCACAGGCGGTACCAGGAGAATACACTATAGACATGGATAATTGTATTCGGTGCGGGATTTGCGCGAGCCCTGATGTGTGTGAACCAGACGCAATTAGATTCGACGATAAACCAGAGTATCTTAAAGTAAAGATAGGCACTATAATCATTGCTACAGGATTTGACCCTTACGACCCAACTCCACTCGAACAATATGGATATGGTAGATATCCTAATGTTATCACAGCTTTTCAGATGGAACGGTTATTAAGTTCATATGGACCTACATTAGGAAAGCCAGTTAGACCTTCAGATCTCAAAGCTCCGCACACTATTGCCTTCCTCCAATGTGTTGGAAGCAGATACTTTCGAGAAGGTGGACATAAATATTGTTCTAGAGTTTGTTGCATGTATGCAACAAAGCAAGCCAGGCAGTACAAGGAAAAACATCCAGAAAGCGAAGTTTATATATTTTATATAGATATACGAGCATTTGGCAAGGGATACGAAGAGTTTTACGAATCTGCTGCGGAAAATTACGGAATAAATTTTATTAGAGGACGAATTGGTGAAGTTTGGGAAGACAAAGATCACAACATTGTAATTAGAGCTGAAGACACTTTATTGCAAACGCCAATCGAATTAACAGTCGACATGTTTATATTATCTATTGGGTTAGAAGCTAGGGCTGATTCAGATAAAGTTTCTTCTTTATTAAGCGTTCAGCGATCGGAAGATGGATTCTTTATGGAAGCTCATCCAAAACTTAGACCCGTAGATACTTTAACCGATGGTATTTTTATTGCCGGAGTCGCTCAAGGACCGAAAGATATCCCTGACACGGTAGCTCAAGCAAAAGGAGCTGCTTCAAGCGCATCAGCGTTAATGGCGCAAGGAGAAGTCGAAATTGAACCGTATTATGCCGTTGTATTGGATCACTTATGTTCAGGCTGTAGAACTTGTCAATCCCTTTGCCCATTTGGAGCTATAGACTTTGATGAATTTAAAAAGGTTGCCGTTGTGAACTCAGCTCTTTGTAAAGGATGTGGAACTTGCGTGGCCGCATGTCCTTCCGGAGCCATGGTACAAAATCATTTTACTAATATTCAACTCAATTCGATAATTAATATTGCAGTAAAACAACCAACTGTTAAAAATGGTCAATAACGGTTGTAATTTTTAAATTTTTACTTTTTTTAAGTATCTTAAGTTTTTAAAAAGAATTTTTAAATCTTTAATAGCATTAATTAAATTAAAATGAAGTATTAAGGTGAAAAAATGAAGATTTCGGGATCTAATCAAATCAATATTCAAAAATTTAAGGAACTTTTATCTTATTGGATTGTCCATAACAGTCATCACACGGAAGGAGTTGAAAAATGGCTTTTAAAAGTAGAAGAATTGGACATTGATTACATAAATAAGAAATTGAGAAATGTTATTCATCTTTTTAAAGAAATTAATAAAGAATATGAATCAATAAAAATCAAAATAGGTAGTACTGAGGGCGTACCCCTTGAGAAGGAGCCAGAAGAAAAAGATACTTTAATATCTAAATCGAAGGAATTACCTAATATTTTTGAATTTAAACAAATTGGGGTAATTCATACACCTTATAAAGATAAAGCACCATTTCAGCCAATTAAGAGCGATCAAGGAGGATTCCGTATTGATGTTTATCCCGAATATGCAAAAGGTCTTTATAAACTTGATATGTTTCAATATATTTATGTAATTTATTACATCCATCGTATAACTCGGAAAGTTAGAAATATTATCGCACCATCCTGGACTGGTGGTACTGAAGTAGGATTATTCGCAAGTAGATCTCCTGTTCGCCCAAATTTGATTGGAATTAGTATTGTTCCCATAAAACATATTGTAAAAAACACAATATACACATCGGGTCTAGATGTTTTTGATGATACACCTTTATTGGACATTAAACCGTATATAAAAGATTTGGATTCAAAATGTGATGCCAATTATGGTTGGATTGAAAATCTTGACGGTTATGAACATCTACTTTTACATATTAAAGGAATCCCTCATGACTATTAACTTATTTTTCCGCTTTAATTACAACAAATGAACCTTCTCCATAATTTGGTTTAATAGGTTCGATGTCTTTTATTTCAAGTAAAGGTCGAAAGATGGTCTGAGAAAATTCAAATTTAGTGAAGTTTGCTATTTTTAGGTAAGAAACGACCTCATCTACGGAATAGAAATTTGCTACATTATAGAACACATTTTCTTTTTTTTGGAGCTGATATTTGGTCCCAATTGGGCTATTCCGATCAATAAAACCAATAATAAACGATCCTTTTGATGTTAAGATATTATAAACTTCTTCAAACGCCATTTTAATATCATCAAGAAAGCAAATAGTAGTAACCATTAAAACAAGATCAAATCTTTCCTTTCTTATGGGAAGGATTTCTCCAATAGCATTAATAACATCAATTCCTCTTGTTAAAGAAAGTTGTCTCATTTTATTAGAGGGTTCAATACCAACCATAATATCTAAAGGTACTGCGAATTTACCACTCCCTACACCGATTTCTATACTCTTTTTTCTTTTTGGAAGTAAACTTTTTATTGCCAAAAGTTCAGATTTGTACACATTTGGATTATCAATAAACCATTGTTCATATCGCAAAAAATATTTTTCAAAAGGTTCAATTCTCATTTAGATTTCATCTTTGTTTTAAAACTTATATTTGTTATATGTTAAAAGTAGGTTTTGGTATAGTACATTTTAAAAAAAATTTAACATTTACCAATACTTCTCTTTATCAAACAAAATAACACGTTAAAATAGTATTAAATTGATAAAAAATATAATCTTTGATTTGGGAAACGTTCTACTGAAATTCAAACCCGAGGAATTCTTATTACAATTTACGAGTGATAAAGAATATATTAAACAATTTGTTCCAAAGATCACCCGCAGTAAATTTTGGTTAGATTTAGATAGGGGTTTAGAATCGTTAGAAAACACGGAAATGATTTTTATATCTAAATATCCTGAAGAAAAAGGTTTTATTTCGCTATTTTTTAATCATTGGATGGAAATGCTTACTCCAATTGAAGAAAACGTTGGTGTTTTATTGGATTTAAGCAAGTTAGGATATAAAACATATATTTTGTCGAATTTCATTAATGAAGCGTTTAAATTTGTAAAAAACAAATTCGATTTCTTCTCATTATTCGACGGTCAAATAATCTCTGGAGAAGAAAAAGTTATTAAACCAGAGAAAGCGATTTACGAATCTTTACTTAGTCGTTACCATTTAATTCCAGAAGAAAGTTTATTTATCGACGACATCTTGTTTTTTTTAAAGCCAGCAAAAAAGCTAGGTATAAGTACTATTTGGAATCAGCCTTTTACGGATTTACGCAAAGAATTAAAAAAATTTAATGTAGTGATCTGAATAATTACAACTCGTTTTTAATGCAATTTTTATTTAGATAAAAGACATTAAGTATTAGTAGACAAAAAACATACAAAAAACGTTAATTTATTTATGATAGACAGTTGGCTCTCTAAAACGAAATTTAAAGAAGGTTACGAAAAGTTTGTAAAGAAAGTCTTTCTTGGGAAAATATCTGCTAATCAACTTACTACTATTGGTTTGGTTTTTGGTTTAGTAAGCTCATTTTTGATATACCTTAGTGGTATTTTCTTAGCATTAGCAATAACATTTATGATATATTCCGCAATTGTTATGACCGTTTCTTTTTTCATTGATACTCTTGATGGCTCTATAGCAAGATTGGAAGGTCCTACTATCTTTGGAGGGATATTAGATATATTTTGCGATCGGCTCGTCGAGATTTCCATAATAATCGCGATAGTAACAACAGACCCTACGAATCTAATTTGGGCAGGTTTGTTTTCTTTAGCCGCCATCGTTTTGTGTATCTCTATGTTTCTCATTGTAGGAGGAATTATTAAAAGAGACAATGTTGAAAGTAATTCAAAAGTAATCACATATCAAAGTGGATTGATGGAGCGATCTGAAACATTTTTCTTTTTATTAGCGTTAATTGTTTTTATTCCATGGCGTTTGATTATATTGTGGATTTTTACAGCTTTAGTATTCCTCACAGCGTTATTAAGGTTGAGAGACGCATATAAAATCTTTAAATCGTAGGACCTAATTTTTTTTTATTTTTAATACAATATTAGATATAACATATTTAGTTCGTGATATATCCTAAGAATTCTATTGAAAAAATTAAACTTATAAATGTGAAATAAATGATTTAACTATTGATATATCATTTTA
>Ga0209121_10002205_pt1 | contig 19953 bp, 13 predicted proteins | sample Cruoilmetagenom3_FD_187292 | JGI IMG/M metagenome (GOLD analysis project Ga0209121, IMG submission 187292) | Oil polluted marine microbial communities from Coal Oil Point, Santa Barbara, California, USA - Sample 3 (SPAdes) (version 2) | ecosystem: Environmental > Aquatic > Marine > Oil seeps ...
TGAAACCGTGCCTACATAGGTACGGGCGACTCGATGAGTCACCCAAAATGTGGGAGCGACATCCCTGTCGCGATGGCAGAGGGTGCAGAGTAAGCCCCAAAGGTGGATACCTGTAAAAAATTCCATTGGACAAGAAGGGATTTATGAAAGCAATTGGAGTGGCGAAATTTGTTACATGTGTGAGAGCGCAGACCAAGGTCTGCTACTCCAGAGAATAGCTCGGGGGATTGTCCCCCGCCTGATAATCGTTGTGGCTAACCCCAATGCCGAGATTACTTCGCAAGGGTTGAGGGGTTAAATGAGTTATAATACTGACCTTGGACATCGGACTTTATATACCAACCGCCCACCAGACCAACTCATTTACTCATCTACCGCTTAATCCTTGCTATTCTTAACTTATTGACTTCTAATCCTTACTCAGAACTCTGAACCCAAAACCCAGAACCCAGAACCCTATCTAATAACCACCATCTTATTGGTAAGTGTTTTTTCACCTGCACCCAGGCGGTAGAAATACACACCGCTTGCAACGGGGTTTCCGTATGAGTCCTTCCCATTCCATCTAATTGTATTTAGACCAGCACTTGCCATACCTTCTTTAAGGTTCTTAATGAGTCTTCCGGTATTATCATAGATATCGAGAGAAACGGTCGTTCTTCCTGGTAGGGAGAACTTAATTATAGCCTCATTTGTCACAATACCCACTGGTAGAAGTTTCACTACTTTTCCGGGTTCGAGAGTTCTGTCTTCAGGGACAGCATCCCAACTAAACCAACCAAGGACATCTTCCACCAGAGAATCTACAGCAACCTGGTCTATCGTGGAATCAGCAGGATTCACGATGTAGTCAATTGGCCAGAAGTCATTGTAAACTTTGTAGTTATCCCCAGCACCAGTATAGCGGTAGGATATAATCTCTCCAGCTGTGGCAAACATATTGGTTACAGCAGTCGATGCTAAAGAGTCATAATTACCGATCCAGGGTGAAGATGGAAGGATAAAGACCTGTCCAGATGTCTGATGTCCTATACCGGCGAATAGGTCACCAATAACCGGGTCAGAGGGATCACCAGAAGCTGTTACCGAAGCTCCAGCGAGCGGTCCATCATCATACATTCCCTTAATACCTAAATATTCCCTTACCCAGTGTCCAGGTGGGACTCCATGCTGTCCATAGTCAGGGCATATTCCAAGTCCGTAACCCTGGTCCTGGTCCGAGAGCCAGAAATGACCATTGTTGTCAAGGAGCAGCTTTATCCAGGAAGAATCAGAATGGAGGAGCGAAACGGCTGGGAAATCTTCGTCATAGCCGCCAAGACCATAATTAGAACCTCGTCCTAATGCCGTACATCCCCAGTCTCTCCATACAATGGTCTTACTGGTATCACCAGTTCCATTGGCATAAAAGCAGAGAACCGACGAATCAGGGTCACCATAAACTCCTGCATCCCAGACATCCACTATATCAATATAATACTCAGGTAGTATATCTGCAGGGTCATTATCGTTTATCATATAGAGGAAGTGCCCAGGGGTACCTGCTAAGATTGTATATGCAAAGGTATTAGATGTATCATATAGACCATCACTGGTCTTCCCAATAACATAGTAATCTACAGTATCAGCTACATTTATCCCAGGAATATCCATTTGCCAGATTCCGTAGGAACTTGAGCCCGCTGCAGGTGTAGTTGACACCACTGAGTCCTCAGGACCTCCATTCGTTGAATAGTGAAGAGTAACCTTTGTAACACTATCACCATTAGGAGAGAAATAGCTAGCAAGTACATTAACTGCCCGTGCAGTCGTATCGTATGAATAGGGGAGTTCTTCGGGTATAACTATAAACAAAGGAGGATGATAAGCTCTAACATAAGCCCTGATAGCAAGAGCAGCATAGTAGTGAGAATACCATCCAGTTGGTATTCCAGGTATCCAGGATGGATTAGAATATATCAACGAGTGGTTTGGTGGGGGCTCACGGGCTTCATCTCCAAGGGTTGCAAAGGAATCAGTCCCCATATGACCTATCTTAACTATAAAGGAACTATCCACAACATCAGGAACCTCAGACCAGGGAATGTCAACCATATCCCATCCACCTGCAGCAGGGGGACTTGTGTCCACTTTATGCCAGAGCACCGTCCCTGTGGGACTCGGGCCCGTGATACCGGTGTCAAATCCCTCCCAATCAGTAAGTTGGGTACCGGGAGCAGTAAAGGCAACGGTCAAATCGTATTCATACTCGTCTGTCCAGTTAGCATACCAGTAAGTTCTAATCGCACACAGGGTACACCTAGATGGTGGTTCAAACCATACGACTATGGAGTCTTCCTCACCATAAGGGAAGTAGTAGACATAGTTCTCGTATTCATATTGTATAATATAGTTTGCGCTGTCATGTGATTCACGGATAGGTTCTAAATCAAAAGATTCCACAACCCTTGCTTTGCTTGGAACCCCTGGAACAGTAGGTTCCAGTTCAAGGAGAAGACCATGGGAGGCACACAATCCAGTTATTAGAAAAAGAGATACTATTAATTTAGAACGCATAAAAACCTCCTTTAACTTATTTTTTAATTGATATTAAATTATAAACTTATTTTATTTATATGTCAAGGGTTCAGATAAAAAGCTATCAGTGTTTAGCTATCAGCAAGAATTTGAAATTTGAAACCCAGAACCCAACACCATTATTAGACACAGATTTTCACAGATAAAAAACGCACACCACCGGAATGAAACCGCAGATACACGCAGATGAACGCAGATAAAAAACACACACCACCAAATCCTAAATCCTATATCCTATATCCTAACCCCTGAATTGGATACAGATTTACACAGATATCAACTGATTAAAAACCCCTAACCCCACCAAAATCTAACCGCAGATTGACACGGATATAGTTAAATAGTTGAGTAGTTGAGTCGTTAAGTTGGTAAAAAACTAAGACCTAAGACCCAAGACCAAACACCTAAGATCTAATAATGACACTGATTTACACAGATATCAACTGATTAATATAAACTAAGAACACTGAACTCAGAACTAAATTTTAGACACTGATTTTCACTGATATTAACTGTTCAATCCTTTAACATAGAACTTAGAACCCAGAACCCAGAACCAAGACCCAAAACCTAAGACCTAAAAATGCCACAGATTAATGTGGTTAAATAGTTGAGTAGTTAAGTCGTTGAGTCGTTGATTAGGAAAAACCCAATGGACCCTACGAACCTTGCGAACTCAATATACCCAGCAAACGGATTTATCCGCTATCTGAAGAAATGACATTGGACGTTGGACCTTGGACTGATGTTCACATATCACATACCACATATCCCATATCACCCTACGGACTCTACGAACTCCCAACATAGAACAATCAGTGTGAATCATTATCAAAAAAACTGGGAGGAAAGGTGTGACAATCTGTCTAATCAGTGTAAATCAGTGTCAAGAAAAATTGGGAGAAGTAGGGGATTTAATAGAATTTGAGATTTAATATTCCCTGGAGAGGTCTCCTATTAGTTCCTTAAGGGTTGGGGAAGAGAAAAATTCCTTACCGGAAATTAAGTTTGCCACCGATTGGTACATAATCGAGACTGTATCTTTTAAGTTTTCTGGTAATAGGGGTGGTTTGATTTTAACTTTAGTTTTCCAATCTTTTCTGACCTTTTCCTTTGCCTTGACAACCTCCCTATACCATTCGGTTTTCCTGTAATATTTCCTTAATATTTCCTTACTGAGTGAAATACCTTCATAGAGAAAACGGCATTCATCAAGTGTTCCGAGAGCGTCAATGACTATAATATTACCATTTGGATCTATAGCGAACTCAAGTTTTCCATCCTGATTTGTAAGCCCGCACTTTTTTGTTTTCTCTGTTATCAAATTGTTAACATTTAATAATAGTTCTTTAATTTCCTTTATTTGTTTTTCACCTAAATGTGCGATATTTTTTGCTTCTTCCCATGAGAGATATCTATCGCTCTCTTCTAATTTTGTTGAAACATCCAGGATTGGCTCTTTTAACGGAGTATCCGGCTTTAAGTCTTTTGGCACTCTGTATTTTATTTTTCCGGCTCGGTATCGCTTCCAGAAGGAAGAACCCAGAGGAATCGAATTCCTGTATATGCATTCCAGAGGAACAAGATAATTCTTATCCAGTTCTTCATAGATAGAATAGTCATATCCCGTTTTACTCTTTTCAGGTTCGATAACCCGAACTAAATCCACCTCAATCTTATTAAAGGGTTCTTTAATCTTATCTAAATGGAATACCTCCCCATCCATAACAATTCCCCTATAGTGTGTTTTGATTCCTTTTTTCTCCAGGAGTTCGAAAAAATATGCGGTCATTATGGCAAGGGATGCGCCTTTGTTGGGTATTTCATCAGGCATACCTCCCCAATCAAAGACAGAATAACGATCAGAGAATTTAAAATGTCCAATACCAGTTTTCTCTTCTGTGGATTCTTTTAGAACGGTAAGGTCCTTTACGCTACCCACCCCGCATCTCTCTATCATCTTGCTCTATTTTTTCCTTGTATTTTTTTTGATAGTCGGATATCTTTTGCAGCAGGCTCTTATCGTGGAGGCCTAAGATTTTAATAGCGGCTAATGCGGATTGTTCTCCGCCCAGGACTACCATAGGTGCGACCCCTGAGGGCATACGTAGATTGGAAAATATATCGGCTCCTCCAAATTTAGGCGAATATGGTGGCGAGGCTATTACAGGTTTAGTTGTATTGCCATCTATAATTCCACTTAGTGCGTTACTTCTACCTGCTATCGTTATATATACTACTACTTGATTCTCGTATTCTTTTAATATACTTAGAACCTTTTCAGGAGTCTTGTGGCTGGAAGCAATCCTTAGGATACATGGAATTCCGAATTCCTTTGCTACTTTTTCTGCATCTTTTGCATGGTCTATATCTTTCTTTGACCCCATTACGATAACAATTTTTGCCATATTTTCCTCCAAATTACAATTCCTCTGGTAAGATTATTCTCGAGGATTTATCTCCCCGCTTTGCCTTTTTCTTCGGTATAAGGAGTCCAGAGTCATCCTCCTCATATCTATCTTTATATTCTTTCATAATGTCTGGCTTTTCCATAAGTTCAGTTTTTCCTTCTTCGATTCGTTTTGGCAGGAACGCATAAAGCAGTTTCCATACTTTGTTATTTCCAGAGAGAGGTCTTCTTGAGGCGCTTTTTGCAAATATTGCAACGAAGAACGGAATCTCTGACAAAGGAATTCCATTGTGTAGTAGATTTAAGATGAGCAATGCTGCAGCGCCCTTTCTGTCCTTCTCGTATTTCTTTGCGAATCTTCTTAGTTTTTCTTTTATGAGGGATAAGAGTGCAGGGGTAAAGGTTCTCTCGACGCCTTTTTTAATAAACTCTGCTGGCTCTTTTATGGTTCCCTTTGCCACTTCCTTAAGAAATCCATCCAGGGCTTTTGTTTTTACCTTAGTCCTGCGAAATTCGTCTTCAAAAGCAAGGGAATACAAAAGATTATACAAGCCAATAAGCTCTTCTTCTGAGGTTTTTTTATATTTCTTTTGCTTTTTCATAGACTTATTATATTTATTTCAAATTTCTTGTCAACAGGGGTTGAAATTTTAGTCGTTTTACTATAAGATTAATATATGCAAAGTGATTTAAATCTATTCGTGCAGCATATAATAAAGGCGATTAAAAATCGTAAGTTATACGACAAAACATCAGCGCATACAATAGAGTTTATCGATCGGGCATACACATTTCTCCTGGCTGCACAAGAGGAGCTCGGTCCAGTTATTCTTGTTATCAATGAAGATAAGATTATGCATAGTGCTGATATTTTATATGAAGACCCAAAGCGTATTACTTCTTTACCTCTATTTCTATATAGAAACGGTATTAGATCATTTACTTTTCTGGAGGGTATCACCAAGGAAAAACTGACAGATTTCGTCGAACTCCTCGGCAAAAAGGAATATACATCCAATATCGGTTTAGTAGAGGATTTATGGGGTATGAAATTTGAAAATATAATTTACCATGCTGTTGAGGAGATAGGTAGGGTTGACTCCGGCAGTTTACAAAGTATTGTGGAGGAGAGGAGGAAGGGACTGGGAGTGAGTTCTAAAGATTTATGTGTTTTCCCTGTTTCCTCCAGCAGGGTTTCTGTTTCTCTTCCCGAATTGGAGAACCCTACTTCTACCTACATACCAAAGATTCAAATAAAAAGGAAGAATGCTTCTACTTTACTTTTAAATAGTATACGGGACCTCCTTGGTTTTGAACGAAGCCCCAAAAAGAGAATGCGGATACTTACACTTTTCCAATCTTCAGTAGATAGATTCATCTCCACGGGTAATGTTCCTCTACTTGTGAAGTCAAAGAAGTTATTGGAGCACCTCTTAGAGGAGGAGAAAGGAAAAGAAGAGAGAAAGGTACTGTATGAAATCTATGACTCGTTTTCCATGGAAGATGCCGTGCAGCTTTATCTCCACGCATTATCATTGGCTAAAGATAAGAAAGTTAAGCAACAGGCTCTAAGTTTATTAGGTTTTATAGGGGTGGATATTATAGATGATTTAATGAATGAATTAGAGATTGCTACGGATATGGAGACAAGAGAAGCAATGATTTCTTTGCTCGAGGGTATTTTCAGTTCTCACAAGGAGAAGCTGGCCAAATATCTGGAGTCTACCACGGGCGGCACACTTCAGATACTTCTCTCCATTGTGAAGAGATCCAGGGACCCCTATTTTATACCCTATTTAGAAACTCTTCTTGAGAAAAGAGGACTGAATAAGATAAAAGAAGTTTTATTTTCTCTCCTGCCCAGGGGAGAGATGATCAAGCATATAGAGGAACTCGACCCTTTAATACGTATCCTGGCGTTAAAAGGGATGAAGGAGATATGGGGAGAGAAAGAATTTAGTATTATTTCGAGCCGTATAAAGTCCAAGGAATTCTGGATTTTACCCTTAGGGGAGAGAAAGATATTGTTGAATCTTCTCTCTACTTTGAATATGCCTGAAACAATCGAGATATTAAGATATGTTCTTAAGAAAAAACACCTTTTTAAGCAAAGTGTATATGAGACAAAAAAGTTTGCTGTTAAATCTCTATCAAAAATCGGAAGTGAAGAGGCAATTTCGTTGGTTTTGCGCTATCGAAAATCAAGGTATTTAAAAGAAACAGTAGAGAGGATTTTAGAATATCATGGAGCACATTAATAATTTTATTATATATCTTTCCTCATCTATCCATATAGCTCGCATATTTCAGACCAGGAGTAAAACACTTCGTCTGCATGCCAGGAAAACCTATGAAATGGTCTGTCAACTATTTGAGGAATTATCGAAAGTAGAACTCTCTTTGAGTGGTAATTACCTTTTCCTGAATGGGGAAAGAATTAAGTTTGGGATGGAAGTTATGGGTAGATATAGGGCATTAATTCAAGATCTTAAAACTCTATCTATAGGTTCTATTATTTTCACCGAGAAACCTGTGATTGATGAGGTTGTTTCCTTTGCATATATTTTAGGTAAAGGACTTTCTTCAAACATAAGATCATTTGAACGACTGGAAATGCGACTGGAAGAAATGGGAGTTAAGTCCATTAAAATAGAGCCATTAGAAGATTCAGAAGAAGTCAAAGAAGGGATGGTGAGGTCGGTAAGAAAAGAAGCAATCAAGAACGTCTTGGATAGTATTTATTTTCTAAAGGATGTTGCAGATGGATCAATAAAGGATATCAACGTTTCACGAAGACTCGTAAGGAGATTCTCTGAATTGATTATCGAAGATAGAGGATATCTGTTTGCTTTGACTACCATTAAAAATATGGGTTCATATACTTTAAATCATTCGGTTAATGTGTGTATTCTTTCACTCGGAATGGGTGTGGAATTAGCACTTTCACGTAGGGATCTACTTGAACTGGGTATTGCTGCATTATTTCACGACCTGGGAAAGGTTGACATCCCGGAGACGATTTTAGACAAACCCGATAAACTTACAAACCTTGAGTACGAAAAGATAAAACAACACCCTTACTTATCCGCCGAAAGGATATTGTTCTTAAGGGGAATGGATGAAATACCTATCTATGCACTGCGGGGTATACTTGAACACCACAAGGATTTTACTGGTGGTGGTTACCCTGATATAAACATAGGCAAGCCTTCCCTTTTTGCTCGAATTATAAGAATAGTTGATTCATATGATGCTATGACAACCCCAAGGGTTTATCAACCTGTTGCCACTCCATTTGAGTCTCTTAAATACATTGTCTTAAATAAGAATGTATATGACCCGTCGTTAGTGAAAGTGTTCCTGAATTTAGTAGGTATATATCCACCCGGTACTGTGGTGCAACTTAAAGGGGGAATGGTTGGGGTAATGGTTTCCAAAGGGTACGTGGCTGTGGTGGATAAAGAGGGGACTTTGAAGAATACAGATCAGGATATTACTATTGAAGGAGCTATTTCTGCCGATGAGATAGATTTTGATCCTGCTTCAGTAATTGTTGCATTAGGGTATAGTGAGGATACTTCAAGTCTCTGATTCATATTGCCCCGATCCCGGTGGGGTTAGTGAGGTTTTATTCCATCTCTCCTCTGCACTAAGAAGTTTGGGCCACGAGGTTGTAATTCTCACTTCAAAACATCCCAATGCGAGTTATGAGGAAACGGTTAAAAGGGTGGGGTGGCATTTTGCTTTTCATGCCAACAAAAGTGAAGTACTCTGGACCTTCTCGCCTTCCCTTCCTTTTGAGGTTAGGAATTTTATAAGAGGGAACTCTTTTGATATAATTCATACACACGGTCCTTTTGCCCCGAATCTTCCCTTTTTCGCTCTCCTTTATTCGAACACAATAAATGTTGCAACTTTCCATACTGCATTTACGAATTTTAATTACTACAAACTGGCAAAATTTGCGTTTACCCGTATTTCCAGAAAACTGCATGGTTCCATATGTGTTTCACATAAGGCTTTTCGGGAGATATATCCCCACTTTCCTGGAGGTAACTATCGGGTTATCCCAAACGGAGTGGATAGGAGTCGTTTTAAAGTAGAGGGAGAAAAGATTGAGGGATTTTCTGACCATCCTACGATTCTGTTTTTAGGAAGACTGGACCCAAGAAAGGGCCTGCCCGTTTTAATAGACGCGTTTCCAGAGATAAAAAAGAGTATACCTGAGGCCAGGTTGGTAGTGGTCGGCAAAGGAGAACCTCCCAGAGATATTCCCCCCCAGATTAAAGAATCCATTACCTTTATAGGCGAAGTATCGCGAGGGATGATTCCTGTGTATTATCGTTCAGCGGATATTTACTGTTCGCCCGCTCTCGGTGGAGAGACCTTTGGAATAGTCCTTCTGGAAGCCATGGCTTCCGGGACTCCTACCATTGCTTCAAATATAGAGGGGTATCGTGAGGTGATACCTGATGAGAAAATGCTGTTTACTCCTAACGATCCTCATTCCCTTGCCAGGAGAGCAATCTCAATACTTAGGGATAAATCGCTTAGAAGTGAACTAAGAGAGGTAGGTTTAAAGACAGCTAAATATTATGATTGGATGGAAGTTGCAAGGAAGACTGAATCTTTTTATGAAGAACTGCTTGTCAAATTGTATAAAACTCCCCCCAAAATTTAGACATTGATTTACACAGATAAAAAACACACACCACCGGAATGAAACCGCAGATACACGCAGATGAACGCAGATAAAAGACACACACCACCAAATCCTATATCCTATATCCTAACCCCTGAATTAGACACAGATTTACACAGATTTGAACTGATTTTTATTCAAAATTCATAATTCAACACTCCGACCCACTCAACTATTCAACTACTTAACCATTTAACTAAATTATTTGACTAATGAATGTTGACTACTGACATTGGACATTGGACATTGGACATTGGACATTGGACATTGGACATTGGACAAACAACTCTGTGTCTCTGTGGCAAATCCCTCAAAACTCGCAGGTTTTGCACCCCCCTGAATAATCTGAATCTACCTTCAACATCCCCTCACTCAAGTCTATCCTGGGAGGTTCGATTCCCATCCGATGAGTTGGCTCTTCCTTTTGTGATTTCTCGGAACCCCTGTAAAGAACCTGTTCTCCTTTACTGCCATCTCTATATATTGTTATTCCTTTTACTCCTAATTTATATCCCAGGAGATAGATATCTTCCACGTCCTGAGGTGTAGCATAATAGGATAGATTGACTGTTTTGGATACAGCGTTGTCCACCCACTTCTGGAAAGCAGCTTGCATTATAACATGCCATTTTGGATCAATATCATGAGCTGTAACGAAGATCCCTTTTGCATCTTCAGGAATTTCCCCTACATTTTCTAAACTTCCTGTGAGCGCAACCTGCCGCATCAGGTTATCGGAATAGAATCCTCTTTCCTTTGCTATCTTTTCAAAATGTTTGTTTGACTCTAGGAGTTCAGTCCCATCCATTACGTTTCTTATATATACTACGGCAAAGAGGGGTTCTATGCCACTTGAACAACCAGCTAATATGGAGATAGTTCCCGTCGGCGCTATTGTCAACCTTGTGGCATTCCTTATTGGTGGTTCTCCGTTCAGGTCGTAGGTCGAACCCTTGAAATTTAGGAATGGGCCACGTTCCCCTGCAAGTTTCTCCGAAGCTTTCTTTGCTTCTTTTGCAATGAATTTGATTATTTCATTGGCAATAGATGTTGCCTTCTCGCTATTGTATGAAATGCCCAGTTGTATTAATAGGTCAGCAAATCCCATCACTCCTAACCCAATTTTTCTGTTTCCCCTTACCATTTTTGTTATCTCTTCTATCGGGAATTTTGACTGGTCTATTACGTCGTCAAGAAAGCGGACCGATTTATGAACGACTTCTCTGAGTTTATCATAATTGATAGAATTGTCCTCTACCATCTTATCCAGGTTAATCGATCCTAAGTTACAGGCTTCATAAGGTAGGAGAGGTTGTTCTCCACAGTCAAGTGACAAAAATCCATTGGCAATATAACTCAATGTTTTTGGTTCTGTCAAATCGTAAACCTTTTCATTTCCAATTTTCTTTATTGTTTTTACTTTAGAGTAAAATTTTTGCTGATAAAATCCTTCGAATTTAACATTATTAAGTTTTTCTTGCTTTTCTTTTAATAGAAAAGAGATATCTTTTCTAAACCTTTCTCTTGATTCCCCAAATATACCCAATTCATAGAGAATTCCATCAGTATCGTATTTTTTTTCTACTCCATCGACAGTTGTATATGAAAAAGTGCCTTTCCTTGGTTTTCTGGAACGATTCATAATTTTGCTTTTTATTCCCATATTTAGAAGCAAAAGTTGGACATCTTTTAACAGTTGTTTGCTCTTTGAGGTTAGAGCCAGCCAGGAACTATTAGGTTTTGGGTTATTTCTGACGGTTCCATCAGCAGAAAACAAACCCCTTAAAAATCCGATTACAGCTTCTCTAGGGGCAGTGAATAAAGTGGTCGGTACTCTTTTTTCTTCCGATTTCCAACTCTTTACACCCAGTTTTTCAAAAAATTCCACGAAGAATTTACTATGGTAAGAGAGATGATAAACGCCATTCTCCCTTTTTACTTCCCTAATATCATAATTATACCATTTATTTAAGATGTTCTTCAATTTACTTAGAATCTCTATGGAGTCTGGTCCAAAACTAAAGCCAACCCTGCAATTCTTATCTCCGCAACGGAGCCAACCATCTCCAATTAACCAACCAATTACTTCTCCTAATTCCTCGCTCCATTCATTGGGAAGATCGAATTGGTATTTTCTGCCATTTTTCCCTAAGCACTCATCTTTTACTTCAAATGGTAGCCTGTAATCCTTGTTGAAGCTGCCCTCGTCTGATTGGATTAAAACTTTCTCTCCAGGGGTTAAGTCTTGAAATTCTTTCCAACCTTGATCGGTCATTACTTTATGATCACCAGTGGCTTTTAGTTCATAACCTGCCTCTGTTTCTATCTTATAGATTTCTTTAACACCAGAGCAGAAGGCGCGGGTGATTGGGTGTAGATCTGTCCCCCTACGGTCATTTAATGGCAAAGGACTATTCTCCGTGCTTGCATGTATGCGGTTATCAGTGATTATCTGTGGGTCCTCTTCCTGAAATCTCTTAACTAGGTCTTCCATTCTTTCCAGGCCTAATTCAGTGGAGACCAGAGAGTCACCTGTTACACATGGGTTAGTGCTCTCTATTTCACCTATATGAGGTGTAGGGTTGTCTTTATTTAATCGGTCCAGGAATACAATTCCAGGGTCGCCTGTTTTCCAGGCGTTGTACACAAGCAGGTCAAATATGGCTCTTGCTTTCACAGTTCTTACTGCTTCGTGGCTTCTTGGATTTCTTAACTCAATAGTTTCGTTCTTTTCGACTGCTTTCATAAATTTTTCATCTATGCCAACAGAGATATTAAAATTACTGAATTGAAGTGTTCTATCCTTTGCAGTAATGAAATCAAATATATCGGGATGGTCATATCGCAGGATTCCCATATTTGCCCCTCTCCTTCTTCCACCCTGTTTAATCACATCAGTGGCTACATCAAAGACGCGCATGAAAGAGATAGGACCCGAGGCAACGCCTCCTGTGGATTTTACAATATCATCAGAGGGACGAATGCGGGAGAATGAGAAACCTGTCCCGCCTCCACTCTTATGTATCAGGGCAGTATACTTCACTGCATTAAATATGTCTTCCATGGAGTCAGGGATAGGGAGTACGAAGCAGGCTGAGAGTTGTTGGAGGGAAGTTCCTGCATTCATAAGAGTAGGGGAATTAGGGAGGAAGACAAGGGAACGCATAAGTTCATAAAATTCCTTTGACCACTTTTCAACATCTTCCTCAGTTCCATAATTAAGTTCTGCCTGTGCTATATTACTGGCTACTCTCTGGAACATTTCGCTGGGGGATTCCATCACCCTGCCTGCAGAATCTTTCAGGAGGTATCTCCTTTCAAGCACCTTTACAGCGTTTAGGGTGAGCTTAATATCGTCTTCGACCCCTGTCAGGAGAGTCTTTGCTTCCCGTATTTCTGTCCTTTTCTGTCTGTACAGAATATATGCTTTTGCTGTAGCAGCGTGCCCCTGTTTTATAAGGACTTTCTCTACGCTATCCTGTACTGTTTCAACCTCTGGAATGTTATTTCCTAATTGTTCTACAAGGCGAGTTTCTACTTTGTCTGCAAGTTTTCTTGCGAGTTCTATATCTGAACCACCGACCGATTTGGCCGACCTAAATATTGCCTGGGCAATCTTCTCCTTATCGTATGGGACTATTCTCCCATCTCTTTTCTTTACTTTATCGAACATGCTCCCTCCTCATTCATTATTATCTTGTCACAAGACACAGAGTTCAGAGAGGTTATTTTTGTCACGGGACTCAAAAAAAAACGGTCGCTTCGTCTCATCTCCTCATTGTATGCTTTAGTTGTCCCTCGAAGGCTTCCTATCATTTAACTCTTGACTCTGACACTCGCCATTAAAACATGTTTTGTGGCTATCATTCATCGGCAACTACTCTTAATATCCCCTAATTGTCATAATAGATTTTAATAACTCTTATAGTATATATTATCAAAATCCATAATATTTCAAGAGGAAAATTTTTTTGATAGATGTGTGTAAAATTAGCTGGTAATTTTATTCTCTCCTTCTCTGCAATATTCTATTTCTCCATTAATGATTGTCATATAGATCCCTTGTTTGTCAATGATGACAAGATCGGCCCTCATCCCTTCTTCAATGCTTCCAACCTCTCCTTCCTTGAAGGAAGCATATGCGCCCCCTTGTGTATAAGCTCTTATTGCATCCATTTTTTCAATCCTCTGAGGGGTGAATGGGGCTTCTGTAACCTGTTTTATCCCGAAAAGAGGGCCATAAGGCATTCCATCAGAACCAAAGGTAACCATTCCACCTTCCCTCATGATGAAACATATGCGATTATTATCTTTATAATTCTTACCGAGAGCCTTTTCATATAATCCACCTGGCTTAGACCATTTTAAGAAGTTGGGTTGCATTGAAAGGATTATATTTTTCTTTTTTGCTTCTCTTATTTGCTCATCAGTTGCCAGTTCGAAATGCTCTATACGGTGCCTTCCAGGATTATCTATGGGATTCTTATCCATTGCGTCAAGTATCATCTGAATGGCAAGGTCACCAATAGCATGTATTGCCAGTTGGTATCCTTTATTGTTTGCGAACTGTATTAGTTCTTCTAATTCTTCTTTATTCTTTAGAAGTAACCCATTCCCTTTTTGAGTATAATGGAAATCCTTAAGAGCAGCGGTCCTGGCTCCTATGGATCCATCAGTGAATATCTTGATTCCGGCGAGTTTTACCCGATAACTGGATTTTAAATTCTTCATTTTGTCGATATAATTTTCTGTTATAAAACCATAAATGGATAGTTTTAACTTTCCTTTATCTTCAAGGGCCTGGTAGAGCTTGAAGTGCTCCGGAATCACTATATCATGGATTGAGGTTATCCCGAGTTTTATTATTTCAGATTGTGCCAGAAGAGTTACTTCTTGCATTCCTTCCTTAGATGGTGGGAATATCTCGTTAATTTTTAAGACCACTTCCTCTTTAAGTATTCCTGTTCGGTGATTTACTATGGTATAGGTCGGTGGTATTCTGGAAAGTCCAGGGTCGTTGGCAATTGCTATATGTCCGCATACTCTCCTGAGGATAATTGGTTTTTTTGAGGATATTTTATTCAGTTCCTTTTTTGTCGGGAATTCCTCATCTTCCCAGTTACTTTCATCCCAGTCTTCGGCTATGGTGACTTCTTCTCGCTCTGCTACCCTTATCCATTCGCTCAATCGTTCGTATAATTCCTTCTTTGACTCAATTTTAGATAGATTCAAGCGGTTCTTCTTTAATGCAAATTGGATGAAATGGGTATGGGAATCACAGAATCCAGGACAGATATCTTTACCAGGGAATAAGAATTCCCTATCTGGTTTCCCGGGCGAGGTAATGAGTCCATTTTCTATATAAATGTCATTTATCTTGAGCATTTATTTTCCCTGTATAAAAAATAGGCCAGTCAATATCAAAATTATTCCTATCCACTGATGGGGTTTTGGGAAATTACGGTTGTAAACGTCATATACTACGGATACCAGCGGATGTAAACTGGCTACAGGTATTACGAGACTTACGTATGAGATATCTACCGCAAGATAGAATAGTACGGACCCTGTATCACTGACTACTGCGCTGCTGATTGCGAAGAGAAAATCTCTTGGTTTGACCAATCGAGCGTTTATAATCCTGTTATCTTTCTGTTTCTTTTTTAAGCCTGTAATTAAATAATAGGGGGTCCAGATTAAGAGAGCAAGCGCAGCAAAGAATAGATTCAGATTGAATGGTTTTACTATTCTAACAGATATTTCACTAAACCCTCCCCATATGCCCCAGCCAATCATGGTTATCAATGCTGGAATGATCCATTTACCTTCCCATATTCCATTCTTGAATTGTATATCCTTTATCGATAGGAGCATTATGCCTGCTGTGATTGAAAAGATAGCTGCAACCTGAATTTTTGTTATTGGATTATGAAAGACGAATACCCCAATCAATATACTGATAACAATTCCGGAGGAAGTTATTGGAGCTATGAGAGAAACAGGTGCTTCTTCCAATGCTCTATAGTAAAATATAAAAGAAACTGCAGCACACCCTTCCGAAAGAAGTGGAAAGAGATAATTGCCTGGTAAGAAAGGTGAACCGAATATTATCCATATAAACAAATAGAATATGAAGCTGGTTACCCCAACAGTAAATAAAATGCGTCGGGGGGAAAGTCGAATTGTGCCGATCTTGGCTAATACAGCAGAACTACCCCAGAAAAAAGCAGTTGCAATTGATATTATAAACCAGTTCATAATTCCCCTTTATATCGTTAAAAGGACCGATTAATGAGAAAGAATTAATATCTTTCTCACTATCCCTTCCCTATTTTACACTTGGGATAAGGGATAGCATAAATAAAAAAGTAGATAATCTTGTTAGCAAAGATGTATATCGATACTTATTTGCCAATTTTAAAAACTTATCTACTGCGTTTAATTTTTCTTTCTAATCCCCCACGGATTGATTGAGGAATTTGTTGAACTCAATATAGAATTCATTCATCAGTATTTTTCGAACTTCCCTTAGGGCTCTGCTTTTTGCCGCCTCAAAAGTTGCATGGCCTTCGCGTCCTTCCCTGGCAAAAGTTTCCATAGTATTCCCGGTCATTCCATTGTAAACATCTATAAGTAGTCTCCAGCGAACGAATTTCTCCTCTCTCGGAAGGTCGATGGGTTCTATTTTAAGATGAGCTTTTATAGTGAGGTCTGCATTTTCCCCATCACAAGTAAAGCCAGTTTCCTGAATGACCTCACGCAAGAATCCAGCGAATTCTTCTGGATATACTCCTATAACTTTGATATTAACGGTTATATTCCTTCCAAGATCATAAAGTTCTTTCGTAAGTCTTTGTTTTGTAACTGGCGGTTCCGGGGTATCATCCATCTGAGATATCAGGCGATGAATCTGACGGAGTCCTTCGTTTACCGAAGCAATCTGCATCGCTTTTTTTAGATATATGAATTTTTCTAATTTGTCAATTACAGTATGAGAGGATGAATAGTACTCTTCCAGGACATCGTCATTTTTCTTTATTTCCTCCAGATACAGTGGTTCTGTCTCTGCGCGGTTAATGAAGACGAGTACATAAAATGTTCCGGTTTTTTCGTCGAAGAAGGTCTCACCGTCCCTGACATTGATTAGTCTATTTTCGCTCTTTAGCGCACTCTTTGTAAGAAGATTAATGGAATGGTCAACATCTATCTTTTTCTCTTTCCTTTCCTCTGTGTATGCCTCGATAATCCTCTTATCAAAGGAGACGTCAACCGAGAAGATATTTGATAGAGATGCAATGGCATCTCTTTTTGCTTCTTCTCTTGAACTACCACTCCCGACAGCAGTGATATAGAGCGCTTCATGATATTTAGAAGTGGGGTCCCCAATCCATCTCGGAAGTTCCTTTGTGGCTTTTGCTGAAGCACATCCAAATAATAATAGTAGTAAGCATGCCTTAAGACTTAAGGTATTTTTGATTGGATTATATTTCTTATTTATCATCGGTATGAAACCCCCTCAATTAGGTTTAATCCACCCTTTCCTACCGCTACACCTTTTTTTGTTTCTCTATCTATAACTTTACTGCGGTCATTTAGATATTCAAAAGTGATATCATATATTCCCGGCAATAGATCAATCCTTCCAACAAAGGCATTTCCCGGCATTGTTCTCCAGCATCGGAGGTCAGCGCTTTCTGTATATTCGGTTACCCTGTCGACAGCAAACTTTAGGATTGCACCCAGGAGTTCTTTATCCTCTATTTTTTTATCTATTTCATCCGATGCCTTCTTATCTGCCATTGCCTTGAGGAAGGTTCTTACCCCTGCTCGTAGATATATAATAGGTTTTTTGACTTCAAAGGTTTTTCTTGCTACATAGCTAAAATCCTCAAGGGGTTGCATTTCTCCTGAACTTTTCCCATTTGCCAGGATTCTTATCCTTTTTATACTCGTTTCTCTATCTGCGATTGTTGGAACGGCAAACTTGAAGGTAAGATCTTCTTCTCCTTCATATCTGAAGAATTGTCCTGAGTCTTTCTGCCCGGGAGTTTTAATCCTTCCAAGTTTTAGATCTGGATTGAGATCCAGTTGCAATTCCAGAGGATTCTTAACAGGACTTTTGCCCACAAAGCAAATGGGATACACGGAGACCTTACCTCCCTTTGATGTTTTGAGTGCTTTATCCAGAAAACCTCCTAGATTAGCTCTGGTTGCTTTCTCTACTCTTCTGCTATCAATTTTTGCATCATCAAGTTTACCGAGTTGTTTATAGGAGACCATACTTATATAACTTCCAAATGCTGAGTGTCTAAGGTCTGTATGCCCGGCTTTGAATTTTATCTTCTCTTTGCCCTTACTGAGTTCATCGGCCATTCCTTTATATTTACTTGAAAGTTTTGATAATTTGGTATCGATCCTTCTTACCTCAACCATAGCATCTTCAAGGTTGTCTAAGTGGATATAATTTAATGCCATCAATGCATTTATAAAGATGTCCTCGTAGTCTTCCCCAGAGTAATCGAGGACATTATCATTGAGTAGCATTGAGGTGGCCAACTTGGATATGCTCTTTGTGAAGTTTCCCTCAATAGCCTGTTCTGCTCTCAAGAGATATTTATTACTCTCTTCATATTTTCCTGCATTATGGAATGCAATACCCATATCGAGGTAGAAGAGAACCCTATCCTTCTTTTCGTATTTGCCTTCTTTTCTTGCCTTTTCTATCTCTTTTACTGCTCTTTCGTAATTACGGGTGGAAAATTCCCTATCAATGTCCTCGTAATGACCCAGCTGGGTTTGAAGTGATGCGCATGAAGATAGGAAGAAAAGGGCAAGGAGTGAGAATATCCAGTCTCGATGGACTGTTCTTACCACTTATATCCCGCTTGCTCGATAAGTTTCTTTATTTTCTTATTGCCTATCCAGACCTTGAGATTCTGTTCTACATCTATCAATTCAAGGTCAACTGAATAGAGTATTGCTTTTTTACCTTCTAATACATCTTCTACTGATTTGAATGTTCCGATGAGAACGAAATCAGCTCCGTATTCCTGTCCCAATCTCTTTGCGGTTTCAAGCGATGCGAATACCTGTTGGTCCTTTCTTTCTTCTCTTATTTCCTCTCTTTCTTCCTTTGATGCTACAAACTGAACCTGACCCGAGTTTATAAGCTCTCTTTCTATATCTTTTGTGAATATTTCCATGTTGACATGCTCAGTGCTCATGTTCCTGATTGTTCCAACGATAACTGTAGGATTCATACCTTTTTCCTTCAGAAAGTTTGTAAGCCAGATGCGGGATAACATGTCGGATACCATCTTTTCGGCTACAAGTCTTGAGTCAGTGTCGTTCCATTCACCTGAGAGGTCGGTTACCTCAGTGGTTTCTATTCTCTTTACGGTTCTACCTCCTCCACAACCGGCGAGGATAACCAATCCGACCAATAGTAACATTGTAATACGACGCATAATACCTCCTTTTTTTGATGAGTATAATGTTTTTATTTTTAGAAGTCAAGACATCACCTAAATAAACTTGACATCATAGGGGGATTTTGTTATAATATATAATAACAATTGAAAAACTTTATTTCGGAATTTAGCAAATGGATATTCTAAAATTAAAATTTAAATTTAAGTGAGGAGGAATTATGTTATTTCTATTATTTCTTATAAACTCCACAGGTGATACAACAAGTTTCTACAAGGTAACCCAGGGCTTTTATCATATCTATTATCAAGTGCATGCTATCGAGAGACTCGATTTGAATTCTGTTATTATCTATTCTGAGGAACCCCTTAAAACTAATATCTCGTTGGTTTCGGACGGCTCTTATATCCTTACCTCTTTTGAAAACGGAGATGGTTTTCGGAGAGCCATAACATCTGCAAGCTGGGATTTGATGCCACTGGAAGGTATATCAGATATGGTATATTATCCGTATTGGATATCTTCTCCAAGGGTTTGCGCTGCTGTTCCAGGTAAAGGTGTTTACCAGAGCACTAATGGTGGAGAAAGTTGGAGTGATGTGGATAATGATAATCTCCCTGATAAAAATGTGAATTACTGTGCGCTCTCTCAGACAGATACGGTAGGATGGATTGATTATGTCTACTATGCCGGTGGTCCAAGTGGGGTTTACAAAAAAAGTGCTAAACCATGGGAGTCCTGGAAGAAACTACCAACTGCAGGACTCTCTGATTCCAGTATAACGGACTTATTTGGTGCTAAGGATACAAATTCCGTCTTTGCTGGTACAGAGAAC
>Ga0209121_10002206_pt1 | contig 19944 bp, 19 predicted proteins | sample Cruoilmetagenom3_FD_187292 | JGI IMG/M metagenome (GOLD analysis project Ga0209121, IMG submission 187292) | Oil polluted marine microbial communities from Coal Oil Point, Santa Barbara, California, USA - Sample 3 (SPAdes) (version 2) | ecosystem: Environmental > Aquatic > Marine > Oil seeps ...
AACGGGAGAAGCCCCATGCGGCAGATCGATCACTTCATCCAGGGCGGTTCGGGTTCGGGCGGCAGTGGGCGCAAGCACCAGATATGGAACCCATCAACGGGTGAAGTGCAGGCAGAAGTCGCTTTGGGCGATGCCTCCGTGCTCGACCGGGCGATCGAAAATGCCAAGAAAGTGCAGCCCGAATGGGCAGCGACCAATCCGCAGCGCCGCGCCCGCGTGATGTTCAAGTTCAGGCAGCTCATCGAAGACAATATGCAGGAACTTGCCGAATTGCTCGCCAGCGAACACGGCAAGGTCGTGGACGATGCCAAGGGCGATGTGCAGCGCGGTCTGGAAGTAATCGAATATGCATGTGGCATTCCGCAGTCGCTGAAAGGCGAATACACCAATGGCGCAGGGCCGGGCATCGATGTGTATTCGATGCGCCAGCCGCTCGGCATTGGTGCAGGCATCACGCCGTTCAACTTCCCGGCGATGATCCCGATGTGGATGTTCGGCATGGCGATTGCGGCGGGCAATGCCTTCATCCTCAAGCCCAGTGAGCGCGATCCCAGTGTTCCCATGCGACTTGCAGAGATGTTCCTTGAAGCAGGCGCGCCTGAGGGTCTGTTGCAGGTCGTCCATGGCGATAAGGAAATGGTCGATGCCATCCTCGACCATGATGACATTGCTGCCATCAGCTTCGTCGGCAGTTCCGATATCGCGCAATATATCTACTCGCGCGGCACGGCGAATGCGAAGCGGGTGCAGGCCTTTGGCGGAGCGAAAAACCACGGCGTGGTCATGCCCGATGCCGATCTCGATCAGGTTGTGAACGATCTTGCCGGGGCCGCCTTCGGCTCGGCAGGAGAGCGTTGCATGGCGCTGCCCGTGGTGGTGCCAGTTGGCGAGGACACGGCAGAGCGGTTGAAGGAAAAGCTGATCCCGGCGATCAACGCCCTGCGCGTTGGCGTCTCCAACGATCCTGAAGCGCATTACGGCCCGGTTGTTACGCCCGAACACAAGGCGCGGGTGGAACAGTGGATCACCACGGCAGAGGAAGAAGGCGGCGAAATCGTCATCGATGGTCGCGGATTCACCTTGCAGGGTCACGAGAACGGCTTCTTCGTCGGCCCGACTTTGATCGACCACGTCACACCCGATATGGAAAGCTACAAGGAAGAGATCTTCGGCCCCGTGCTGCAGATTGTGCGCGCGAAGGATTTTGAGGATGCGCTGCGCCTCCCCACCGAGCACCAATATGGCAATGGCGTCGCTATCTTCACCCGCAATGGCCACGCCGCGCGCGAATTCGCGCACCGGGTAAATGTTGGCATGGTTGGCGTTAATGTGCCGATTCCCGTGCCGGTCGCCTACCACAGCTTTGGCGGGTGGAAGCGTTCCGGATTTGGCGACATCGACCAATATGGCATGGAAGGTCTGAAGTTCTGGACCAAAACCAAGAAGATCACCCAGCGCTGGCCCGATGGCGGCGGTGACGGATCAAACGCCTTCCTGATCCCGACCATGGGTTAGGCAAACGGATCAGTCCGTTGAGCAGGTGCTGATGCCGAACGGCAAATAGGCTGGGCAAGTCGAGACCAGGCTTGTCAGCAGGAATACTGCTGCGACAACATAGGCGGCGATTGCCAGAGTGCCGGAAATCGTTCCGGTCGCAGCCAGTGCCACAAGCACAATGGCAACGATGATACGCATGGCGCGGTCGACTGAACCCATATTCTTTTTCATGATGTCATCTCCATTTCCGGCTTGCGTGACCTTACTACATTTCGCCGATGCGCGCAGCCTTGATCTTGCTCAATTCACCAGCAGGGCCAGCAGAGCGAAGCTCGCCAGCCAGTGGGACCCCATATAGTCGCCGTCGATAGCCTCGGAAGAAGTGGTCATGTGGCGGGCCGCATTGTCCTCGCCCAGACCCAGTTCGCGCCAGCACCATGCGCGGGTGAAATTGACCCCGTCGAGATGGGCGGCCTTGCCATCGGTGGGGTCGCTTACCTGCGCGGGCGTGAACAGCGCGCGCGGCTTACCTTGCGGGATTTCTGGCAGGAAAGCGGTGAACCATTGGGCGAATTCACTCTGGGGCAGGACCCGCTGCATCAGCACCGCTTCGGTAAGCGTAGCTGACAGGAACTCGTCTCCCCCCGGCTCCCAGCATTGTGCATCGCGATCCTCGGCGAAGTAGCGACGGGCGGCGGCTTTCATGTCGCCCATCAGTTCATGATCGAAGACCCGCGCCCATTCGAGGCTGAGGATGAGCGCGAAGGCGGTGTTGGCATGGGCTCCATGGCGGATCGGGTGCGCAAGAGTGCGCAGATAATCGCGCCAGCCTGCGGCGAAGTGGCGCGCGAGAGGTTCGAGGTGATCGGCCCATTCGCGGTCAGCGTGGCGACTGGCTTCAAGATGCAGATAGAGCAGCCATGACCAGCCATAGGGGCGTTCAAACCCGCGCGCTTCGGGCCGCTGCGCATAGGCAAGCTCGGCGGCGAGATTTGCCTGCGTAAGCGTCTCCTTTGCTAGCGCGCTCACATCCGCCGCTTCGGGCAGATCAGGAAACAAGCGGCGGAGCGTCAGCAGTGTCCACCAGCTGTGAACGCAGCTATGCCAATCGAAACTGCCGTAGAATGCGGGATGCAGCTCGCGCGGTGATAGGATGTCATCCGGACCGCCCATCACATGGTCGAGCTTGTTGGGATATTCACGCTTCACATGCCCCAGCGCAGTGCGGGCGAAACGTGCAGCAGTGCTTTCATCTAGCTTCATGGTGTTTCTCCATAGCCGCCGCCGCCCGGCGTGCGGATCACCACCACATCGCCCGGTTCGACATCGGCTGCGCCGGTCGCGCCGAGCGTCGTGATCGAGCCATCGGCGTGTTCGATGAAGGTATCTCCTGGCTGCGCATCGCCGCCACCGGCAATCCCGCGCGGCGGCACGAGGCGGCGGTTGGCGAGAATTTGCGCGCGCATGGGTTCAAGGAAGGCGATCCGGCGCTCGGCCCCGTCTCCGCCCCGGTGACGCCCTGCTCCGCCCGAGCCTTCACGGATGGAAAAACTCTCCACCCGTACCGGCAGGCGCGCCTCCAGCACTTCGGGATCGGTGAGCCGTGAATTGGTCATATGCGTCTGCACAGCGGAGGTCCCGTCATGATCCGGCCCCGCGCCAGAGCCTCCGCAGATCGTCTCGTAATATTGCCGAGCGTGATCACCGAAAGTGAAATTGTTCATCGTCCCTTGCGACGGCGCGAGCGCTCCGCACGCGGCGAGCACGGCATCGGTGACGACCTGGCTCGTCTCCACATTGCCCGCAACAATTGCGGCAGGCGGATTGGGGGAAAGCATGGAGCCTTCCGGGATGCGCAGAGTGACAGGGCGAAGGCAGCCATCATTCAGCGGCACATCGTCATCGACAAGACAGCGCAGCGCATAGAGCACAGCGGCGCGGGTGATTGCTTCAGGCGCGTTGAAATTGTCGGGCAATTGGTCGCTCGTGCCGCTGAAATCGAACACCGCTGTGCAAGTGGTTCGGTCGATGGAAATCGCCACGCTTACCTCAGCACCGTTGTCCATCGCATAGGTGAAAGCGCCTTCGGGCAAATGGCCGAGAAGCTGCCGCACCGCCGCTTCGCCATTGTCCATGACATGGGCCATATAGGCCGCCAATACCTCGCCCGAATGCTCATCTGCCGCCGTGCGCAGCAGGTCTGCTCCGCGCGCACAGGCGGCCAGCTGAGCTTTCAGGTCGGAAATATTGCGGTTCGGACTGCGCGCCGGATAGGGACCAGATGTGAGCAGCGCACGCATCTCGCTCTCGCGAAAGCGCCCTTCATCGACCAGCAGCACATCGTCCAGCCGCACGCCTTCCTCATCAATGCTCTTGCTGTCGGGTGGCATGGAGCCGGGTGCGGTTCCGCCGATATCGGCATGATGGCCGCGCGCTGCGACGAAGGCTTGCGGCGCGGTAGCGTCATCGTTCCAGAACACTGGCACGATCACGGTCACATCGGGCAAATGCGTGCCGCCGTGATAAGGATCGTTGACCACATAGGCATCGCCGCGCCTTATCCCGCGTTCGCTGGTGGCACGGTTTTCGATCACTCGGCGGATACTCGCGCCCATGCTGCCCAGATGCACCGGAATATGCGGTGCATTGGCGATGAGCGATCCCGCCGTATCGAACAGTGCGCAGGAGAAATCGAGCCGCTCCTTGATATTGACCGAGCTGGCGGTGGCTTCGAGCACCACGCCCATTTCCTCAGCAATGGCCATGAACGCATTGTTGAAGATGGCGAGCCGTACGGGATCGACTGTCGTGCCTGCCGCCGGGGCATGTTTGCGCGGTGTGGTGCGGGTTAGGACCAGCGAGCCATCTGCGGCGCGACTGGCGCTCCAGCCCATCTCAAGAACAGTGGTGGAGCCTGAAGCGGGAATGATCGCAGGGCCAGTCTGCACTGCGCTCTCGACCTCGCGGCCACCATCCCCGGTATAGCCGCCAAGCCCGCCGCTGGTCCCCTGCGCCTCTACGCTCAGCGCTTCGAGCACAATTGCAGCCGCATTGTCCGACCATCCGAACCGGCGGCGGTGTTCGGCGCGAAATGCGCTGTCCGCATCATCGCCCAGAGGCATGTCGAGGGTGGTGTCGCTGCCTTCAAAGCGAAGCCGCATTCGGGCGATCAGCGTGATGCGATCCTCCGCAATGCCTTGCGCCAAGAGGTCGTCACGCGTCTGCCGCTCCAGCGCTGCGAGCGGCTTGGAAAAATCGTCATCGAGTGGCCGCACCACGCCCGCCTCGCGGATCGAGACAACAGGCGCAAGGCCAATGCCATAGGCGCTGAGCATTCCGGCGAGCGGGTGGACCAGCACCGTCTCAACGCCCAACTCATCCGCCACGCGGCAGGCGAATTGCCCGCCTGCGCCGCCGAAACACACCATCGCGTGGGTGGTGACATCGTGCCCGCGCGCGGTACTGATCTTGCGGATCGCGTTGGCCATCTCGTCTACCGCCAGCGCCAGAAAGCCCTCGGCCAGTTCGGCCAGCTCCATAGGTTCGGGCAATTGCGCGGCGATGTCCTCAAGCCGCGCCCGCGCAGCTTCCGGGTCAAGCGGCTGGTCACCATGGGGGCCAAAGACATGCGGGAACTGCGCCGGGTCGATCCGCCCCAGCACCAGATTGCAATCGGTTACGGTCAGCGGGCCGTCCTTGCGATAACAGGCGGGGCCGGGATCGGCGCCAGCGCTTTCCGGCCCAACCCGCAGGCGTTGCCCGTCAAACCGGCAGATCGAGCCGCCACCCGCCGCCACCGTATGCACTTGCATCATAGGTGCAGCGATCCGCACGCCTGCGACAAGACTGTCTCCGGTGCGCTCATATTCGCCCGCATAGTGGCAGACATCGGTGCTGGTCCCGCCCATGTCGAAGCCGATCAGGCGCGTATATCCGAGCCGCTGAGCAGTTTGCACCATGCCGACTACTCCGCCTGCCGGACCCGACAGCACAGCATCTTTGCCGCGAAAGGCATGGGCATCGGCCAGTCCGCCGTTCGACTGCATAAAGCGCAAGGATCCGTGTTCGGGCAGGCGCTGCGCCAGTTGCTCGACATAGGCGCGAATGACGGGGGAGAGATAGGCATCGGCCACACTGGTATCGCCGCGCGGCACCAGCCGGATGAGGGGTGAGACTTCATGGCTGGCGCTAACCTGCGTGAATCCCAGCTCATGCGCGATTTCGGCCAACCGCGCCTCGTGATCGGTGAAGTTCCAGCCATGCAACAACACGATGGCGAGCGCATCGACGCCAGCCTCGCGCAGAGCCTCCAGATCGCGCCGCACCGCACTTTCGTCCAGCACCCGCAGCACTTCGCCATCCGCGCCAACGCGTTCGTCAATCTCGATCACATGCCGCTCCAGCCGTTCGGGCAGCACGATATGGCGCGCAAAGATGTTGGGCCGCGCCTGATTGCCGATGCGCAGCGCATCGCGGTGTCCGGCGGTAATCGCCAGTGCGACCTCTGCCCCTTGTCGTTCGAGCAGGGCATTGGTGGCAATCGTCGTGCCGATCCGCAATTCGGCAATCGGTGCCTCTGGAAACTCCGGGCCATGCTCAGCCAAAATCCGCCGCACCGCCTCACTCGCAGCGTCGGGATAGTGTTCGGGATTGCTGGATAGCAGTTTTGTCGTCACCAGCCGCCCATCGGGAAGCTCTGCCACGACATCGGTGAATGTGCCGCCGCGATCGATGGCGAAGCGATAACTCTTGCTCATGCCAACCTGCCTAGGGACCATGTCCGGCGCAGTCGACCTTGCAAACGGCGTGGTTTCGCGTCAGTCGGATGAGACAGGCGGTTGGAGGACGACAGGCAAATGGCCCAGAGCGGCTTCATGGCGAAACGCAAGCGGATCAAGTGGAAACTGGTGCTGCTGATCGCACTGCTGCATATTGTCGGCCTGTATGCCCTTGCGCGGCTGCTGGTGCCCGAACTCACCGACAGCGTGATCGAGAGCGCCACATCTGCTGTATTTGTGACCGTGGGCACTTATGAGCCGCCTGAAGCAGAACCCAGCATTGCACCGCCGCAACCCGATGAAGGCGCAGCGGGTGAGGAAGGGCGCGAAGCCACGCCGCGCGCAGTGACCGCGCCCGAACAGCCGCTTCCAAGGCCTACGCCCGCTCCGCGCGCGGCTTCGACCGGTGCGGCCAACCAGTCGGGTGCGCGCCAGCAGGGCGATGGCACGGGCGCGGGCGGTGATGGTGACGGCACGGGCAGCGGGCGGCGTGGTTCCGGCACAGGCGGCGCGGTTGCGGTTGGCCCTTCGGTACGCTCGGGCGAATTGAACGAAGCGCGCGATTTCCCCATTCCCGAAGGCGGGCGGCAAGTGCGGCTGGGCCGTTCTGTGACCGTGCATTTCACCGTCACGACCGATGGCCGGGCACGCAATTGCACCGTTGCGAATACGCAAGTCGATGCGGCCACCACGGCGCGCGTATGTCCGCTGGTTGTCGAGCGCATTCGCTTCAATCCGGCGACTGCTGCGGATGGCACTCCGGTAGAGGCGCGCTATGGCTACCGCGTCGATTTCCGCGCCCGATCCTGAGCGGCGCACGCGACAATTGGGTTGCAAGTGCGATGTGAATTTCACAGGGACAGGGCATGACCAAGATCTATCCGGTAATCATGTGCGGCGGCAGCGGTACACGCCTGTGGCCCCGCAGTCGCAAGGTGAAGCCCAAACCATTCCTGCCGCTGGTCGGCGATCAGACGCTGTTTGAGGAAACGCTGGCGCGGTGTAGCGATGCGGAGCAATTCGCCGCGCCCACTATCGTCACCGGCACTGCGCATCTGGCCCATGTCGAGGCGCAATTGCATGGCGATGGCGCGCGCATCGTGGTTGAGCCTGAGGCAAAGAACACCGCCGCTGCCATCGCGCTTGCCGCCGCCCTGCTACCCGAAGATGCCGTCATGCTGGTGTGCCCGAGCGATCATCACATCGCCGATGTTTCCGCATTCCGCGCCGCTGCGCAGGCCGCTGCGGCACTGGCGCGCGAGGATCGCATGGTCGCCTTTGGCATCACGCCGACCCATCCGGAAACCGGCTATGGCTATATATTGCGCGGCGAAGAGCTGACGGGCGGATTTGCTGTCGAACGCTTCGTCGAAAAACCCGATCTGGAGCGCGCAACCGAGTTTCTCGCCCACGGCGGCTATAGTTGGAATGGCGGCATTTTCGCTTTCCGCGCCGGTGCCTTCATGGCTGAGCTGGAGCGCTATCGTCCGGCTCTGGCTGACGCGGTGCGCCGCGCTGTGGCCGAGGGTAGTGAAGATGGCGCACGCTTCCATCCTGCGCCTGCTCCTTTTGCTCAGATCGTGTCTGAATCGGTCGACTATGCCGTGATGGAAGAAACCGGCCGCGCCGCGATGGTGCCTGTTTCCATGGGCTGGTCTGATATTGGCAGCTGGCAGTCCCTGCGCGATGCCCGCCCCGGCGATGAAGATGGCAACCGCGTGCGCGGCTCCGCCGAATTGGTGGATTGCACACGAGTGCTCGTCGATAGCGACGGCCCGCGTGTCTCGGTCATCGGGCTGGAAGATGTCGCCGTGGTCGTCGACGGTGACGAAGTGCTTGTCACGACGATGGCGGGCGGCCAGAAAGTCGGCACATTGGACGGCGCGAAGAACCAATAAAGGGCGAATTGCCGATGGACATTATCACAACCGGCGAAGGCGCGATAATCGCGCAAACCATCCAGCTCGCGCTAGCGCCAGTCTTCGTGCTGGTCGCCATCGGCAACATCATCGCCACGCTGACCCAGCGACTAGGCCGAGTGGTGGATCGCAGCCGCGAATTGCAGGGGCATTATGCGCAGACCAGCGATGCGGAACATGACATTGTGGTGCGCGAAATCCGCATCAGCGACCAACGCATCGCACTGCTGGGGCACGCCTTGCTGCTGCTGGTGCTGGCGTCGCTGAGCATCGGTTTAACGGTGGTCTTGCTGTTCGTTGAAGAATTCGCGCATGTCGGGCTCAATCCGATAGCTGCCGGAACATTCATCCTCGCGATTGGGCTGATGATGTGGGCGCTTGTCGTGTTCCTGCATGAAACGCGCAAAGGAACAGAGGCGCTGCGCATCCCGGCCAATTTCCTCGAATACGAGCGCGATCTTTGACGCCGCGCTGATCAGTCCTTCGGCGGTTCGAGCATCTTTTGCGCGCCTTGCCTGATCGCACCTTCGACGATGGGTTTGAGAAAGCTCAGTGCGGGCGGCATTTCCATGTGGAACAGGACCTGATCGTCCTCGATATCGATATGGCCGCTCATCATCTGGCCCATGGCGGTGATCGCCATCGCCATGCGGTCTTCGCTCGGCCAGCTGGTCTGCACATCGGCCATGCCGCCGGGGATAGCGTCCGCGATCTCGTGGCTGCTGCTTTGCAGACGGCGGCGGACCTCTTCTCGGCCCAGCTGGTGGGGAATGGCGACTTCCATCAGTTCTTGCTCTTCTCGCGGTCGAAATCGAGCGGGACACCCGAACCTTCATCACTGATCGGCACACCGGCCCCTTCTGCGGAAGGCGTATCGCCAATTGGCAAGGCATCGCCGTCGCCATATTTGTAATCGAGATAGCGGCTGCGGATCGCGAGGTCATCGAGCGAGCCTTCGGCCAATTGCCGCGTCACATGGTCGATTTCGCGGCTGATCTTGCCAAGGCTGTCGACCAATTGCTTGTCCGGCGTCGACCCGGCGCGTTCCTCGCCGCGCAAGTGAGCCGGAATACGCTGATAGCCTTCGACCGTTTCGGGCAGATATTCGCCCACCAGCTTGCGCGTTTCAGCAGCGGCGGGGTGTGCGGGGTCGACATGCGCCAACTGTTTGCCGAGTGCATCCAATTGCACCCCCAGATCGTCCACTAGCTTGACCGCAGGCGCGGGCAGGGCGGGGCGTTGATGCTCGAGCCACAATTCGGTCCGGGCGACCAATTGCTTGGCATCCTGCGTGCGGGTGAGATCGACGCGCTTGGGCGCTTTGACTTTGGGATAATTGGCAAAGATGAAAGCGGCGATAGCGATGGAGAAGGCTGCCGCCATTACGCCGGTGAAGCCGATGCCATTGAGAATGATCCCGGCAACGCTGAACGCAGCAAAGATCGCCAACACAGCCGCGCCGAAATAGCCCGCCCGTTTGAGCAGGTTCTTCGACTTGATCTGCTTCGACCCGCGCCCAATGGAACCTTCTCGCCGGTGTCGCCCACCCGTCTGATTGTCGCGCAGCACGGCGCGGCTTTCGGAAAGAATCCGGTCGGAATCGTGCGTAGAATCAGCCATCGGTGTTCGCTCAGCCTTCCAGGCTCAACAGGCCGCTGTCATTGACCTGCTGTGCAGCCTGCGCCTGGCCTTCGGCGCGGGCGATATAGCCCTTGGATTTCTCCACCTCGGTCGAAAGCACATCCACGGTCTGCTTCATGGAATCGAGCGCGCGCAGCTTGAACTGGTCGACCTCGTCCATGGTGTCGTAAATGTTCTGGAATGCGCGTTGCAGCGTTTCCATCGGGATGGTGCTGCTGGCCGCCTGCTCGTGGATTTGCGCAGTATTGCTGCGCAGCAATTCGCCGGTGGAATCGATGATGCCTGCCGTGGTCTGGTTGAGCGCAGTGATCTGGCCCAGCACCAACCGCTGGTTGGTCATCGCCTGCGCCACGGTCACGGCGGTGCGCAGCGCGCCAACGGTGGTGGTGCTGGCGCGGTCCACGCCCTTCACCAGTTCGACATTGTTCTTCTTCACCAGATCGAGCGCGAGATAACCCTGCACCGAAACCGCCATCTGTGTCAGCAAATCCTGCGTGCGCTGGCGGACATAGAACAGCGCGGTTTCGCGAATGGCCTTGGCCTTTTCCGGATCGCTGGAATCCAGTTCGGTAGCCTTTTCCTCAAGCTCTCCATCAAGCGCTTTGGCGATATGGATCATCTGTTCCAGCTTGCCCATGGCTTCCCACAGCTTCTGGCGCTCCACATCGATGGCGGCATTGTCCATCAGCAGTTCGTCCTTGCCGCTCGAAAGCCGAGCGAGGATCGACTGGATGTGGCCTTGCGCGCTGGTGTAGCTGTCGAAGTAATTCCTCAGCTTGTTGCCGAAGGGAATGATGCCGAACAACTTGCGGCCGCGCATCTTGCCTTTGCGGCCGGGATCGAGATCTTCGACCGTGCGCCGCAATTCAGCCAGATCGGTGCCAACACCGGTTTCCTGATCCATCGCGCGCACCGGGCGATCGAGGAAGCGGTTGGACATCTGGCTGGCCGCCATGATTTCCTTGCGCCCCATACTGGTGATCTGATCGACCTTCTTGCCGAAATCGGGCGAATTGGCATCAAGCGCGACCAGTTCGTTGACGAACCCATCGACCTTTTCCTGCAGCGCGGTCTTCTTCTCTTCGCTGACCGGGACGAGGCCAACGGCCTTTTCGGGCGCGATAGCTGGCACAGGATCGGGCGGCGTCAGCTCCAGATCGGTTGCGGTCTTGGTGGTCGTCTCGTTCGTCGTGGCCATCGCGGCGATTTTCCTTCCTGCCCTGCCTCATATTGTTACCTACTGTATTAGGCATACAAGACACGTTATTCAAGTTGCGGGCGTTTCACCCTTTGTGTGCGAGGAGTTTCCGCGATATTGTGCGGTAATGCAAACACCAAACGTGAGCACTAACGGGCCAGAGCTGCGAGATGCGGAGGCCGCAAGCGCGTCAGGCGGCGCGGCTGAGGCAGGCAAGGAAGAACGTCAGGGCTTCGGCCATGTGCTTTCCAGCCTCAACGGCTGGTGGCGGCGCGATGTAACCAGCTCCGTCGATCAGGTCGCTGTGATCGAGAAACGCCGGGCCGAATGCGTGCTGTCGGCCCGTTACCTGCTGATGATATCCATGTCGGCAGGCATTGCCGTGCTGGGCCTGTTGCAGGGATCGGCGGCAGTTGTGATCGGGGCGATGTTGCTCAGCCCGCTGATGGACCCGATCATGGGCGTCGGCTTTGCACTGGCCATCGGTGATTTCCAGTGGTTGCGGCAATCGGCAAAGTCGCTTGCAGTGGGTGTCATGGTGGCGGTTTTGTTCTGCGCGCTCATCGTTTTTCTGTCTCCTTTGCAGGAATTAACCACAGAGATTGCCGCGCGCACACGGCCAAGCCTGTTCGATCTGGGCGTGGCGATATTCTCCTCGATTGCCGGAGCTTACGCGATGATCCGCGGACGCGAAGGCACGATTGTCGGCGTCGCCATCGCCACCGCCTTGATGCCGCCGCTGGCCGTGGTTGGATATGGACTGGCGACATGGAACGGCACGGTGTTCTGGGGCGCAACATTCCTGTTCATCACCAACCTCACCGCCATTGCGCTCACGGCAACGGCGATGGCGCGCGCTTACGGTTTCAGCACCAGCCTTTCCGAAAAGCAGACGCAGATGCAGGCTTTTCTGATTTTCTCTGCCTTTGTGGTGCTGGCCATTCCATTGTTTCTTTCGCTGCGCCAGATCGTGTGGGAATCCAATGCCACACGGCAGATCAATACAGTGGTCGAGGACGTGTTCGGCGGCGGAGTGCGGGTGTCCAGCATTGAACCCATTTACGAAGGCGATCCGATCGTGATCACGGCCACGGTTTTCACGCCTGAAAGGGTCCCAAATGCAGAGGTCGATGCCGAGCGCCTGATCGAACGGCGGATCGGCCGAGCAGTCGATGTCTCACTGACACAGGTACCTGTCGGAACCAGTGACGACGCGGCGGAAGAAGCGGAGCTGGCCTCTGCCCGCGCGCAGGAGGCTGAGGTGGCAGAGCGGGTCGAGGACCTCGCCGACCGTTTGGCGCTGCTCGCTGGCGTTCCGCATGACGACGTGACGGTAGATCGCCAACGCCGCCGTGCAGTCGTGACAGCGCGGCCACTCGATGGCGCGACGATGGCGACCTATTTTGAGCTGGAACGACGGATCGATTCGACCGAGCCTGAATGGGACATTCGCTTCATCCCGCCGCTACGCGCTCTGCCCGAAGTCGCCTTCGACGGCGAAGAGCCGACCGCCGCTGGCCGCCGTTCGCTGATGCTGGCGAGCTGGGCGCAGGACCGCGTCGGCGTGCCGGTGCGCCTGACCGGTCCCGAAGGCTCAGTGGCGATCTTGCGCGCGATACTGGCCGCCGATGAGAAAGCCATGCGCGCCGAGGTGACGGCCACTGGTCATGGAAATGTCGCCGTCGGTTGGGCGGTAGAGGAGTAAGATGATGCCTGCTGAACTTACTGTGCTCGGCCTGTCCGGTCTGTTGCTGATGGCCCACGTCTTCGCTGCAACCCATTACAAGACCAAGCAATATGGCGTGGACTGGAACATGGGTGCGCGCGACGAGGATACGCCGCCGCTGAATGATATCGCCGCTCGGCTGGACCGCGCACGCGGCAATTTCCTCGAAACGCTGCCGCTGGCAATTATCGCGCTGGGCGGCGTGGTGCTGGCCGACAAGGCCACCGCGCTGACTGCGCTCGCCGCATGGCTATGGCTCGGCGCACGAGTCATCTACCTGCCGCTCTATTGGGCAGGCATCCCCAAACTGCGCACGCTGGTATGGGGTGCAGGGCTGGTCGCCCTGCTTTACGTTCTGGGTGTGTTGCTGCTGGGTTGAGCAGTCTCTTCTAGACCCGCTCGCGGCCCGATTGTGCCAGCCGCTGGCGTGAGGTGTTGCCCGGAACGGCCACATGCAGCGACGGATCATATTCCGCACCGATGCCCGCGCTGTTCTCTTCTACCCAGATTTCGGTCTGCGTTTGGCTGTAGCCGCTCGGCAGATAACGGATGCGATATCCATCGGGATGGTCGCTCCAGCGCCCGCGCGCCACCGCCCGGCTGCCCGCGCCCAGCGGGGCATCACCCGATAGCACGGCGATTTCCTCAAGCTGTCTGTAGCTGGAGCTGCCGCTGGTCAGTCTTCGCCGCAGGTCAGCCTCGGCCCGGAACACAGAGCGAAGTGGTCCGGGAAGCTCGCCGAGCACACGGCCCATGGAGCGGCGCGGGACAAGGTCCATGGCAGAGCGGTTGAGCCGGGCCAGCTGTTCCTGGGTCAGCAATGCTGCGGCGACGCCCTGTAGCCTCGGCCGCAAATCTTCGAATTTGGTACGCGCGAGAATGGCCCAGATCAGCACCTGAATATCGCGCTGCTCGATGTCCGGGCGGCTGACCGAATTGCGCAAAATGTCGCGCACGGCCTCCTCCTGAGAGCCGCGAATGGGCGCGTAGAGATAGCCATCGCCGCCGCCGGGCCCATGCGTGCCGGCATGCAGGCAGTAGCTTTGCGTGGAATATTGCCAGTAGCCGGACTCAAGAATGAAACCGCCATTGTCGGTTCGCGCCAGATTGCCAAGGTGTGCAGGTGCGATGGGCGGCGTCATTCCATCGAGACCGGGGTTTCCCCATACGGCGTCCGCAAGCTGTGTGCTGATCGGCGCTTCGCCTTCCAGCCAATCATTGACGCCAAGATCTCCGAGAAGATCGGTCGCGCGGCCAAGAATGCCGCCAAAATCCTGTGCGCGTGCTGCGCTGGCCCCCATCGCTCCAAAGGCGAGAAATCCGCCTGCGAAGATGCGCCGTGTCATGGTTCGCTCGAAAATTGTCATGAGAGTCCCTTTGATTGCTGTTGAAGAGACTACACGAATTCGGTCTCCACGAAAATCGCCTTAAGCCGCTAGCTCCAGCGGAGCGATTTCGCCTGACAGGTACAGTTTTTTCGCCTTGGCGCGGCTCAGCTTGCCAGAGCTGGTGCGCGGCAGCGTGCGCGGCGGAACCAGCTCGACGACGCAGCTCATCCCGGTGACGGAGCGGACCTTGTCGGCGATCTGATCGCGCAGCTTAATCCGCTCATCCGGGTCGGACACGCGGCAATGCACCAGCACGGCGGGGGCCTCCTCACCGTTTTCGGTCTCAACGGAGAATGCAGCGATGTCGCCGTGGTTGAAGCCGGGCAATTGCTCGACCGCCCATTCAATATCTTGCGGCCAGTGGTTCTTGCCGTTGATGATGATCATGTCCTTCGCGCGGCCCACGATGAACAGGTAACCATCGGCCATATAGCCCATGTCTCCGGTATCGAGCCAGCCGTTCACGAGGCAGTCCTCGGTCGCTGCTTCGTCGCGGAAATAGGAGTGCATGACACTGGGACCACGGCACCAGACTTTGCCGATCTGGTGATCGCCCTTGATCGCATCATTCTCGCCGCGAATTTCGACATCCATATCAGGCAGGGGCTTGCCGCAATTGACGATGGCCCGGTAACGGGCGGGGCGTGACAGGTCGCGCGGTGTGCCTGACAGGCGCTCTTCCTCCACCAGTTCCACGCGGATGCCTTCGCCCGGCGGCATGACAGTGACCGCCAGCGTTGCTTCGGCAAGGCCATAGGACGGGGTGAAGGCATTGGCCTTGAAACCCGCATCGGCAAAGGCGTTGACGAATTGCTGCATCACGTCGGGCCGAATCATATCCGCGCCATTGCCCGCAAGCCGCCAGCGCGACAGGTCGAACCGGTCGGACACGCTGCTCTGGCTGGAAATACGGCGCGCGCAAATGTCATAGCCGAAGGTGGGCGAGTAGCTCATCGAATTGCCTTCGTTCCGGCTGATGAGATCGAGCCAGGCAAGCGGGCGGCGGGCGAAATGTTCGGTCTTCAGGTAATCGGCACTCACCTGATTGCCGATCATCGACAGGAAACAACCGACCAGCCCCATGTCGTGATAGAAGGGCAGCCAGCTAACGCCCCGGTCGCCTTCGCCGATATTCATGCTGGTCGCATGGCCATAGAGATTGTGCAGCAGCGCGCGGTGGGTCACCGCGACACCGGTCGGGAAGCGGGTCGAGCCGCTGGAATATTGCAGATAGCAAATGTCTTCAGGATCGGCTTCGGGAAGCTCTGTCTCCGGCGCGTCCAACGCGGAGAACTCCTCCCAGTCCATCCCCTTACAGCCCTGCTTATGCGCGGCCTGCGATGCCATCTCACCGATTTCTGCGGGATAGAGCAACAGAGCAGGGTCGCTGCTGGAAAGCTGCACGCCCAATTGCTCAATATAGCTGTCCTTGCCGCCGAAAGTGGTCGGCAGCGGTAGCGGGACGGGCCATGCCCCGACATAGACGCAAGCGCAGAACATCGCGGTGAATTCCGGGCTGGTTTCGGCGATCAGCGCAACCCGGTCATCCTTGCCAACGCCCATGCCGATTAACCGGCGGGCGTTCTCCAGCGCGTCTTCGCGTAGCTCACTGTAGGTATACACCCGCTCCAGCTTGGCGCGTGGATCATAGAAATTCAGGCCCTTTTCGCTCCGGGCGGCATAGTCGATAGCTTCGTTGAATGTGGCAAAATTGGATCGCCGCCGGGGTAGGGGGCAATCATTGGGCGTCGGGGTAAGTTCTGTCATGCTGACGTTCTGGACCCTCATGTCAACGCGCCCTTTTGGCGCTTCCCATATCCACAAAAGCGGCGTCAGAACGTTCCGACACCGCTGCAGGCTTTCCCATTTGAAGGGAAGTGTGGCACGAATAAGGCCAATCATGCGCAATCATCAATCCTCTCGCCGCACAAAAAGGGCGCCCAAACCCCTTTCTGCGCCGGTTCTGGAGGAACTCGCATTGGCCTATGTCGCGCGTTTTGCCACCAGCGCGGCCAAGCTCGAACGCTATCTGTTGCGCAAATTGCGCGAGCGCGGATGGGATAGCGAAGATTCCGAGAACGCGCCCGACGTGCCCGCACTGGTCGCGCGCTTCGTGGACAAGGGCTATGTCGATGATGCCGCCTATGCCAAGATGCGGGCAGGCGACTTGCTGCGGCGCGGCTATGGCGGCAACCGCGTGAGGCAGGCGCTGGGACAGGCGGGCATCGCTGAAAATGTGCGTGAAAATGTGCAGCCGGGCGAGGCCGTGAAGCGCCGCGCCGCGCTGCATCTTGCCAGCAAACGCCGCTTTGGCCCATTTGGTCTGGAGCCGCTGGAACAGGCCAAACGCGAAAAACAGATTGCAGCCATGCTGCGCGCAGGCCACACCTTCGACCATGCCCGCGCGATGATCGATGCCCCGGATGAAGACCGGGCGCATGAATGGGTCGCCGAAGTCGAGGAATTGGATGATGACGATTTTGCCTAAACTGGCCGCACTTGCTTTGGCCCTCACAATGGCCGCCTGCTCTCCGCAAGCCGCCGAACAAGTGCCTGAGACGACTGCGGCAGCAGTCGATGACACGCGGTCCGCAGCCGGGTTGGAAATCATCCCGGTCACCGTCACGACCGCCAGCGGCACCCATGTTATCCAGACTGAAGTCGCCGCGACTTTTGAAGAAAAGCAGCGCGGCATGATGTTCCGCACCGAAATGGGCGCGGATGAGGGGATGATTTTCCCTTATGATGAGCCTGAAATGCTTGGCTTCTGGATGCGCAACACCGTGCTGCCGCTCGACATCATTTTCATTGATGAAGACCGCACCGTTATCAACATCGCCGATGGCATCCCCTATAATGAGGAGAGCGTCTATTCCGACCGCGAGGCGATTGCCGTGCTCGAACTGATCGGCGGACGCTCGGAAGAGCTGGGCATCGAAGCCGGCGACAGCATTGAGTGGTGAGGAGTGGACCTTACACTTGGCGTCCGCACGCATTCCCGCTAATGGCGCACTCATGAGCTTTCTCGGCAAGATTTTCACCTGGTGGGACGGTGCCACCATCGGCACATCCTTGTGGTCAGCGCGCAACGGCGAACATGTCGGCACGGATGCGCAGGGCAACAAATATTACCGCTCCAAAAAGGTGAAGGATGGCCAGCGTGAACGGCGCTGGGTGATCTATGACGGCGCCAATGATTCAAGCCGCGTTCCGGCCGAATGGCATGGCTGGCTGCACGGTTCTTTCGACGATCTTCCCGAAAGCAATCTGCCGCCCGCCAAGATTTGGGAAGCCGACTATACACCCAATGCCACCGGCACCGATGGGCGCTATCTGCCCGCAGGGGCGCTGGAGCGTGGCGGCAAGCGCGCACCTGCGCGCGGCGATTATGAAGCGTGGACGCCGGACGCGTGATCCACATGCGAGCCGCTGTGACTGTGCTCGCCCTGCTCGGGCTGGCGGGGTGCGGCGATGAAGCGCGCGAGCCTGAAGCTGAAGCAACAGAAATTCCCGAAGAGTTTCAAGGTTCCGTCGAGCCGCCAGCCGAAGCAGTCGCAGGTATCGGCACGCCGATGGAAGAGCGTCTCGCCACGATCGGCCTCGTCAACAAACGCAACAATGAAACCCGCGATATTGAGATGTATCCCGGCGAATCGCGCCGGTTCGACAATGTCATTATCCGCCTGTCCGCCTGCGAACGCTCTGCCCCGTGGGAAGAATTGCAGCAGACGGGTGCTTTCGTGCAGGTGTTCGTCAACGAACGGCGCAGCGCCAGTTCCGACGCGCAATGGTATGGCGTGTTTTCAGGCTGGCTGTTCAAGGAATCGCCCAGCCTCAACGTCGTCGAACACCCGGTTTACGATGTCTGGCTGAAAGACTGCGCGATGAGCTTCCCCGGCGAGGAAGAGCCAGCCTCCTGATGCAGCGCAGCTAGCGCATCGGGCAGTGACATGCTCGGCGCGCGCTCTGCCGCTGTGACTAGCAGTTCCTGATAGCGATCACGTGGAATTTCCACCGCGCCCAGCGAAGCGAGATGCTCGGTCATAAACTGGCAATCGAGCAGGACATAGCCCGCCTTGCGCATCAGCGCGACGAGCCACGCCAGCGCGACTTTGCTCGCATCGCGGGTGCGGGCGAACATGCTCTCCCCGCAGAAAACCCGATCAAAGGCGACGCCGTATAACCCGCCGACCAGCGCCCCATCCTGCCAACATTCCACCGAATGCGCATGGCCGTGGCGGTACAAATTGCGATAGCTCGCGCCGATCACGTCGCTGATCCATGTTTCGGGATGATCGCGGCGCGGCTGCGCACATTCCTCGATGACCGCAGAAAAATCGCCATCCATGCGCACTTCGAAGCGATCCGATTTGATGACCTTGGCCAGCGAACGCGAGCAGCGAAAACCATCAAGCGGCAGGATCGCGCGGTTACGCGGCTCGACCCAGAACACCTCATCATCATCACGCGAATCGGCCATCGGGAAAACGCCGCTGCGATAGGCGAGCAGCAAGACCTCTGGCGGGATCAATTTGGGAGAAGGAGCGTGCATTTGCGCATCTTAGCACGGCTTAGGCATGTCGTCGCTTGCCAAGGTGCTTTGCGCGTTATAGAGGCGCGGCACCCTGCAGGGGTGTAGCTCAGTTGGTAGAGCGTCGGTCTCCAAAACCGAAGGCCCACGGTTCGAGTCCGTGCACCCCTGCCATTTCTTCGATTTCAGCTTGTCGTCGGCGTGCTCCGGCCATTGAAGCCATCCACGGCTGCACCGGTAGCGTTTTCGATGGATTCGGCCCCCGCGTCCACGTCTTCCACGTTTGGCGTGTTCCAGTTCTTGCGTTCTTGATGAGTGGGCAGTCGGGTCAATTCAGGTCTCCAGTCAGATGTTCTACGTATTTTCCTAGCGCGGTGCGGAATACTGCGCGAGGGAAAACAAATTCCACCTTTACGATAATCCGCTAACACGGGGCTGATGAGCGCGCGCTTCCTTGACCACCTTCGCAATGCTGACTGGCTGAATGCCAGCCGTGTGCGCGGCTATGCCGTGATCCTTGGCTTGGCGAGCCTCGCCTTACTGGCCAATTCCTTCCTCAAGGCGATGGGCGTCGATGGCACCGATTTTCTTGCCTTCTGGGGTGCTGGCCATGTGGTGGCAGCGGGCGATCCGGCGGCGGCTTATGATCTTGCCGTGCAGGAGCAGGTGCAGACCGGCACGGGCAGCGATGGCTGGTTTGCCTTCGTCAACCCGCCGCCCTTCCTGTTTGCCGTGGCCCCTTTCGGCGCTTTGCCATTCCCCATTGCTTGGGCCGCCTGGGTCGCGACAACATTTGCAGCATGGGCCTGGGCGAGCGTTCGTGCCGCCCCGCACCTGTGGCCGCTGGTGTTGGTGTTTCCCGGAGCCTTGCTGGCCGCGGGTCATGCGCAGACCGGCCTGCTGACCGGTGCGCTGCTTGTCGGCGGAGCGGTGCTGCTCGACAAACGCCCTGCCTCTGCCGGATTGCTGCTTGGCGCGCTGGTCATCAAGCCGCATCTTGCGCTGCTCGTCCCCTTCTGGCTGGCGGGCGCAGGCAAATGGCGCGCCTTTTGGGCGGCGGGTGCGAGCGCCATCGGCTTGCTGCTGGCGTCATGGGCGGTGTTCGGTCTCGATACGCTGATCGCCTACACTTCCAGCTGGGAGGCAAGCCGCCTGATCATGGCGAGCGAGGACCGCGAATTTTATCTGCGCATGGCCACGCCCTACAGCCAGCTACGGCTGTTCGCGCCGACCGGACTTGCACTGGCGGTCAATGTCGCTTCGGCG
>Ga0209121_10002207_pt1 | contig 19943 bp, 18 predicted proteins | sample Cruoilmetagenom3_FD_187292 | JGI IMG/M metagenome (GOLD analysis project Ga0209121, IMG submission 187292) | Oil polluted marine microbial communities from Coal Oil Point, Santa Barbara, California, USA - Sample 3 (SPAdes) (version 2) | ecosystem: Environmental > Aquatic > Marine > Oil seeps ...
ATTACAATCTACTTGAAAATTAAACTTGGAATTTTCATTCACTATAAAAGTTTCTTTTAAAACATTGTTTTGATATAGTGAAATTGTAGCACCCAGTAAATTATTATTTGTTTCACTATTCGCAACTGTTCCTGTTATAAGTTGTGTACAATTTATAGGTGTTAATAATAAGTTTTTTATAATATTACCCTTCAAATTAGTGTTAGGAATAATTTCAAATTCTAAATTATTGTAATTTTCTTTAGAAGCAATAATCTTATAATTTTCATTACATTTTAATTTAAAGCTATATTTAGAGTCTTTACTAATAACTTTAGTTTCTTGCATTACATTATCGTGAAACAATGATATAAGAACATTATCAATTGATTTTTGAGTTTCTTTATTTGTAATAATACCTGTAATAACTTTTGAACAATCAATAATTTTTTTCTTAGGTTTAAAGTTATAAATATCAACATCTCCTTTCCCGTTTTCTCTATTTGAAGTAAAATAACCTGAATTTATAGAGTTGTCAATAACTAACGCAAAATCGTCAAATTTACTATTGATAGGAGTTGCTAAGTTTTCAGCTTTTTGATAAGTTCCATTCTCAAAATTACTTTTAAAAATATCTAAGCCTCCTTTTCCCTTATGACCATATGAGGAAAAATAAAGTACATTATTTTCATCTACAAAAGGGAATAATTCCGATTCTTTTGTGTTGACATTTGAGCCTAAATTTTTAGGTTCACTATACGTTTCATCAGCCAATATGTTAACTGCATATATATCCATTTCCCCATATCCATTTGGCATATCAGAAACAAAAAATAATTGTTTACCATCTTTACTAACTTGTGGACTTCTTATTGAGTATTTTTCATTGTTAAAGGGTAAACGATGAATAGCTGAAATTTCAAAATTTTTATTAATTGAAGCCTTCATTATTTGTAAAGTTTTCCATTTAGCAGAATCCTTTCTACTTTGTGTATTATAAAAATTGTTCCAAGTAAAATAAACTGTTTTTCCATCAGGGGAGAATGAAATGTCAGATTCAAAAAATTTATTGTTTTTATCGTTAGAGAATTTATTTGTTTGAAATAAATCTAAGTTTTTATTAATAGTTGCTTCATACAGCTCTAAATAAAGTTGGCGGTTGTTTTTTCGCCTATTTTTTTTAAAGGATTTATCCTCATCACTTTTTTTAGATGAAGCAAATATTACAGTTTTTTCATTTAGATATGTTATTCCTAATTCGGCGTATTTAGTATTTATGGAAGTGTTAGTTACTTTATATTCAAATTGTTGAGAGAATAGTGAGTTTATAAATAAAAATAGGAATAGATGTAATAGTTGCTTCATTGATAGAAGGTTATTTTTTAGAAAGTTTTTCAAAAACCCAAGCAGGACCTATTAGTAAAAATTGTAAATCTTTAAAAAATGAAGGTTTTTTACCTTCTAGTTTATGACCATAAAATTGACCGATCCATGCAATAATAAATATAGCTAGTGACGTATAAAATAATGGAGCTAAAGTTGATAGATAATAATTAGAAACAAGGCAAATTATTGAAAATGTAAGCATTCTAACAAATGTAGAAAAAGATAAACGTATATAAAATATAAATAATAATATTAAAACTGGTGTAGCCCAATTTTCAAGAAACGGGTTGCTAATATTTGTGAAATTAGTTATTAAACTTGTAGGAATACTCATTAACATACCAATTATACTAAAAAATATAGCTGGTACACAAATATAATGAATAGATTGGTTTGTTTTATGTTGATGGCTTTCAGCGTACTCATTAAACCATTGCTGTAAAGTTTTCATATAAGTGTATCTTAATTTTTACTAGTTGATTTTTCTAATTTTTCAATATTCCTTTTTGCTCTTTTATTACCAGAATCAAGTGTTAATGATTTTTTGTAATTTAAAATAGCTTGTATAGTATCTCCATTTTTCATTAGAGCTTCAGCATAGCTATCATATACATTTGAGCTATTTGGATATAAAGCTATGTTAATTTTAAAAATATTTAGTGAATTTTTATATTTTTTTTCTCTTAGTAATTTGTAACCTAGTGAATTAAAATTATTTTCAAGAATTGAATTATCTAAAGAATCTTTTTTTTGAATGGTTAAATACCCTTCTTTTGCTTTTTCAAATTCATTGTTTTTTAAGTACTCACTAGGTGTTTTTTCATTTTCTTTTAGTTTTATAAAATTAAAAACTAATGGTGTATCATCATCTTTAGGAACTAGTGCTATATATTCTTGTTTATTTGAAGGATTTGTTAAAAACTGAATCTTTTCATTCATTTCCTTTACAAAAAAAGTTGTTTCATTTACTTTTAAGGGTTTAATATTTTTAGCTCCTCGCCATTCCATAAATAATTCGTTTTCCTCGAAATAAATTTTTATTATTTCATCAGAATTATATAAATATCTACCCGAAGTCTTTTTGATAAATTCAGGCGTATTTGTATTGTTAGAGCAATTGCAAAAAATAAAAGAGAGTAAAATAAGTGTAAAATATTTTAATTTCATGTGAATAATTATAATTTTAAATAGCTTAATAAACGCTATAACTCAAATGTACAAAAAAAGCATTGATTTTTAAATCAATGCTTTTTAAGTGTTATGTAAAAATAAGTTTATTTAACATTCATTAGCTCTACATCAAAAATAAGAGTTGCATCTGGAGGAATTACACCACCAGCACCTTGACTTCCGTATGCTAAGTTTGAAGGTATTACAAAACGTGCTTTATCTCCAATTTTTAATAATTGAATTCCTTCATCCCAACCAGCTATAACTTGCCCAATTCCTAAATTAAAATCTATTGGTTGTTTGCGTGAGTAAGAAGAATCAAAAACAGTTCCATCTAATAACTGACCTTTGTAGTGTACGGATACCATTTTACCTTTTTCAGCTTTGGCACCATTACCTTCTTGTAAAATTTTATAGCGTAAACCACTTGGAGTTTCATCATATCCAGCAGCAATTTTGTCCATTTGCTCTTTTTGAGCAGCTTTAGCTTCAGCTTCTCTTTTTTCTCTTGAGCCTTCAAAAGTTCTAAATGCTTCTACTGCATTAAACTTTTCAGCTTGTTCACCAACTCTAATAATTTCTATAGATTCTAATATATCATCTTGCGCAATTGTGTCAACAACACTTTGTCCTTCTATAACATTTCCAAAAACAGTGTGTTTATTGTCTAGCCAAGGAGTAGCAACATGCGTGATAAAAAATTGGCTACCGTTTGATGCTGGTCCTGAGTTTGCCATTGATAAAATTCCAGGAGAGTCATGTTTTAAATCAGGGTGAAACTCATCATCAAAACTGTATCCAGGTGATCCAGTTCCAGTACCTAATGGGCATCCACCTTGAATCATAAAATCGGCTATTACTCTATGAAATTTTAATCCATTATAGTAAGGTGTTCCTTGTGGTTTAGAATTATTTTCTAAATTTCCTTCAGCTAAAGCAACAAAGTTACCAACTGTTCCAGGAGTTTTTTTAAATTCTAAGTTTACTACTATTTCACCTTTTGAGGTGTTAAATTTTGCGTATAATCCGTTATCCATTTTTTAATTTTTTAAGCGTTGCAAATATACATGCTTTCATTTGAAATAAAAGTATAATTACTACTTATTCAATTCTTTCATTATTAACTCAATAGCCTTGTTTAATTGAGGTTGTTTTCCATTAAGTCTGTCTTTGAAATTTTTCCCAACATACACATCTGGACTTACACCTTCTGCTTCTAAATCTTTTCCATCCAAAGTATAGCAACCCCAAGATGGTAATCTGTAATAAGAACCATCAACTAATCCTTTTCCTGAAGTGAAAATAATCCATCGATACGTTTCTGTTCCTACAATAGTTCCTAAACCTAGTTCTTTAAATCCGGCTGCAGTCATTTCAGCATCCGAGAGAGATTGTTCATTAATTAATAAAACAATTGGTTTATTACTATAGTTAAAATTAGATTGTCCGGTTAGTTTTCCTTCTCTATACTTCCAATTTAAATATGTTTTTTGACTTAAAAACTTTAATACTTCATCATGCACATTACCACCACGGTTGTATCGTAAATCTAAAATTAAACCATCTTTATATGCTTCATCACTAACTAAATCTTCTTTGAATTTAGTTAATTCACCTCCAGACATATTTTTCATATGCACATAAGCAATACGGTTATTTGATTTTAAATCTACATAATTTTGATTAGCGTCTTGCCATTCATCATATAATAATTCTCTTTCATTATTTCTTGAAGTAGGGTGAATGTTTACTACAAACTCACTATTATTACGTTTAAAAGTAAGTGAAATTTCATCTTTAAATTTTGGTGTTGAAAAATATTTTTCACGATTAATTTTTGAATCTATTTTTTCTCCATTTACGGCAATTAATTCATCTCCTTTTCTAAGGTTAATGTCAGAATAATCTACAGGGCCTTGCTTTACAATTCTATTCACCAAGTAAGGATTATTTTTATCAAATATAATTCCTGAAGCTAAAGTTCTTGTACCATAGTAAATATCTTCTTCTTTTCCATTAGAGTTAAAGCCAAAATGCGATGTGTTTAATTCACCTAACATTTCATTAAAAATAAGCCTTAAATTTGCTCTACTTGTTACAAAAGGAATGTATTTAGCATATTTATCTCTTAGTTTTTGCCAATTTTGTCCGTGAAAATTCTTGTCATAAAAATTTTCTTCCATTCCTGCCCAAGCTTCGTAATACATTTGCTCAAATTCTTTTGAAAGTGATTTATTAAATGGGTTATTTATTGTTATTTCTTTTAATTTACTGTCATCAATATCTATAGTGTTTATATTCCCATCAATTAATATGTAATTTTCTTTTTTACTTGTAATTAATTGATAATTTCTAATGGTTTTATCACTAACTCTTTCAGTTTTATTTTCTTCAAAAGGTTCTATAGTAGTTTTCCATAATTGGGCTTTCCCTTCACTATGATTTGAAAGGTAAAGGACATACGTTTTTTTATCTTTTTGAATTACAGAAGGGTTTTCTTGTTCTCCAAACCTAGGGCTTATAGTTGTTAAGCGTTCCATAATACTAGTTGGGTTTATTTTTACAGTTGGCTTTATTTTATCAGTAGTTTCATCCGATTCTTCTTTTTCTTTCTTTTCTTCTTTAAATAAATCGTTGTACTTGTCTATTTTAAAAGGTGCATTGTATTTATCCAATGCCATTTTATATATTTTACTATTACTAGTTCCAAATGGGTAGCTAGGGTTTGTTTTATCTGAAGCAAAATAAAGATATTTTCCATCAGGAGACCAAATAGGTGAGGACTCTGAAACTTTAGTGTTTGTTAGATTTTTAACTTTTTTAGAAGTGATGTTGTAGACAAAAATATCGGTTTCAAAGTCACGATAAGCATTGTAAACAATATAATTATCATCAGGTGAAAAATATGGGTTTGAATTATAAAATCCCCAAAGTTCATCTTTAACAATTACAGTACTTTTTAAAGTCTCTAAATCAATTAAACAAATATTATTTCTTCCACTTAAATATACACCTTGTGTTCTATCACTATTAAGTGTAAGTTGGCGGTTATTCATAGTGTTTTTTGTCAATTGCTTTTCTTTTGATGAACCATCTGCATTTATAGTAAACCAATTGTAATACCCTTTTACAGATTGTGAGTATAATAACGTTTTGTTATTTTTTAGCCATTTTATTTCTTGCACAGCTTCATTAGAATTTGTTTTAATTTCATTAACAAATTTTCCTTTACTATCTGAAACAAACAATTTACCTCTTGAAACAAAGGCTAATTTATTTTCATCAGGAGAAACATCAAAAAAACTAATTTCACCTTTTGTAGTATAAGATTGTTCTTTGTTTAATGTATTATTTGTGAAAATATTGATGTTAGGTAATGTAGTTTTTCCACTTTGAACATCATATACATGAATTTGATAATCTTTTCTAAAAACAACCTTTTCTCCATTGGCACTAACTTTTGGCCACATTATAGAAGTAGAAAAATTAGTTAGTTGCTTTTTTGTGCCATTTTGAAATGTGTATAGATTATATTCATTAGTATCCTCATCAGATTTAAAATAAAGTGTTCCTTTTTTATCAAAGCTTACACCAAAATCTTTTCCATTGTAATTTGTATGCTCTTTGTATTCTTTTGTTTTTAAATTATAAGATTTAATGTTTGGATTGTAATCTCCTTTGTATCTTTTTCTATGAGCAAAAATGCTACTTTCCCAAGATTCATTAAAATAAATTTCATTATTACTAGGGTTTTCAACTACATTATGTACTGTGTTAAAAAATTGATCGAATAAACGAATTGGTGTGCCACCATTTCTATCAATGCTATAAGTACTTAAGTTATTATACCTTGAAGATTCAAAATAAATTTTTGAATTATCCCAACTCCAAGAAGCCACATTATCTGGACTTTCATGAAAGGTAAGTTGTGTAATTTCCCCACCATTTAAAGGCATTACATAAACATCATTATTTCCAAATTGGTTGCTTGAAAAAGCCAACCATTTACCATTTGGGGAAACACTTGGATTTGTTTCAGTTCCTTCCATTGCTGTTAGTCTATATGCTTCGCCACCCTCAGTTGCTACTTTCCATAAATCATTCTCAAAACTAAAAATAATGTATTTAGCATCTGGAGTAAGGGTTGGTTTTAATGTGAAATAAGCTTTTTTGGTTTGTGAATTACCTAAAAAAGTAATAAATAATAAGAGTACACTAACAAGTGTTTTAAGATATTTCATAAAGAAGTAAGTTTGAATTAGTAATCAAAAGTTAAATTTAACGGATTTTGATAAGCTATAGTCTTATTTTTTTGTTAAAAGAAAAATCCGCTAACTAGCGGATTTTAATATTTATATTTTAGGTGACAACTATTTATACTTCAGCTAATACTGTAGCTTTAGTAGTAGTTGTTTGTTCAATTTTTTGAGAATCACTAGTTAAACCACAACCTTTTTTACTTGATCCACAGGATGCAAACAACATTAAGGTGAAAGATATAAATAGTGTATTTAAAATTAATTTTTTCATATTAGTTTGGAATTTATTTTAACCTATAACGAAGTAAATATAAAATTTATTTTATAATATTAATTTATTTAATGTATAAACTATTAATTCTTCAACAGGTTTGTATGGATTTTTACTAAAAGTCCCATTTGCTCTGTTAGCAATAATTGCATTCATAGAACAAGCATTGTGTCCTAGTAATTTTGCCAAACCATAAATAGCTGAAGTTTCCATTTCAAGGTTGGTAATTCTAGTAGTATTAAATTCAAAACTATCAATTTTGTTATTTAAATCTGGATCCTGAATTGCTAAGCGAAGTACACGTCCTTGAGGTCCATAAAAACCTCCAGCTGTTGCCGTAATTCCAGTAAAAACTTTGTTACTTAATAACTTTTTTTCAAGAAAATCACTATTTTTAATAATATACGGTCTAGCTTTTCTTGGGCTCCAGTTTGTATGTTTTATAAATGCATCTTCAAAAGAAGCTTCAAGAATATGGTCACAATCATACGATAGTAGCATTCCATCAAACCCTAATCCATATTTAGCTAGTACAAAACTATCAACAGGGATATCTTTTTGTAATGAACCAGAAGTTCCAATTCTTACAATATTTAATTGCGTATGTTCTTTTTTAACAGTTCTAGTTTCTAAATCAATATTCACTAAAGCATCTAGTTCATTCATTACAATATCAATATTGTCTGGGCCTATTCCTGTTGAAATAACAGTAATTCGTTTTCCTTTAAAAGAACCAGTAATAGTTCTAAATTCTCTTTTCTGAATATCAAATTCAATAGAATCGAAATGTTTAGTGATTTTTGGAACTCTATTTTGATCTCCTACAAAAATTATATCTGTGGCTAAATGTTCTGGTTTTAAATTTAAATGGTAAATGCTACCATCTGGGTTCAGAATTAATTCTGATGCTGCTATTTTTGTCATAATTTTATCCGCCTACGCGTTTTACGTTATACCCTTCTTTTTTAAGGATTTCCATTATTTTATCTCTGTAATTTCCTTGAATTATAATTTCGTTGTCTTTAACACTTCCTCCAACACCACATTTTGTTTTTAGAATTTTACCAAGTTTTTTTAAATCATCTTCAGCACCAACAAATCCAGTAATTACGGTTACAGTTTTTCCACCACGACCTTTGTTTGAGAATAAAGCTTCTAAATATTGTTTGTTGGGTTCTAAAGTTTCTGGAATTTCTTTTTTATCAAAGTCAAAATTATTATTTGTTGAAAAAACAAAGCCTCCTAAATCGTCTAAACTACTTAATTTTTTTTTGCTCATTTTTATTGAAAAAGATAGCTATAAAATTACGAAAATATTTCTTATTGTTTTATCTTTTTCCAAATAAAAAGTAGGGCTGCTAAAATTTCAAATACGAGTCCAATAGCCAATAATAAATTTGCTTGTGGCCATTTAAAAATCTTTGAAATAGCGCCTACAATTATTAAAAACACTCCAAATGTAAATATTGAAATTACTTGTTTTGTAATCATTTTATAAGTCCTAATTCTCTTAAACGTTCATTTAAAAACTCACCTGCAGTAATATTTTCATAAGCTTTAGGGGTTGTTTCGTTAATACATTCAGGTAAACAATTAAGTTTCATTTCACTTATTGGATGCGTAAAAAATGGAATTGAATAGCGTGGTTTATTCCAATCTTCACGAGGTGGATTTACAACACGATGTATAGTTGATCGTAGTTTGTTATTTGTTAAACGTTCTAGCATATCTCCAACATTAATAACTAGCTGTTCAGGAAGTGCTGTTACAGGAATCCATTCACCTTTTTTATTTTGAACTTCTAAACCTGATGCTGATGCTCCCATTAAAAGTGTAATTAAATTAATGTCGCCATGTGCAGCAGCTCTAACGGCTCCTTTAGGCTCTCCTTTTAAAGGTGGATAGTGAATTGGACGTAATATACTATTTCCATTTATGACATAGTTGTCAAAATAAAATTCATCTAAGCCAATGTATAATGCTAATGCTCTTAACACGTAAATTGCTGTTTTTTCGAGCATTTTGTATGTTTCCATACCAACGTTGCTAAATTCAGGAACTTCTTTTACAAATACATTTTCTGGGTATTCTTTTTTTAGTTTTTCGTTATTAATAACCTCTTGTCCAAAATGCCAAAATTCTTTTAAATCTCCTTCTGATCTTCCTTTTGCGCTTTCTTTTCCAAAAGATGTATAGCCTCTTTGTCCACCTATTCCTTCAATTTCGTAAGATTCTTTAACATTTTCTGGTAGATTGAAAAAACTTTCAACTTGTGTGTATAATCGCTCAGAAAGAGCATCGGTTAAAAAATGCCCTTTTAAAGCTACAAAACCTATTTCTTCATAAGCTTCTCCAATTTCTTTTATAAATTTTTGCTTTTTTGTAGCATCATCAGATAAAAACTCTTTTAAATCAACGCTTGGAATATTTTTCATAAATAATAAAATTTAAAAATACATTATTTTATTTATTCTTTTTAATAATTGGTATTAAGTAACTTATTGTATAGTTAAAACCAACACCTGTATTATTTAAAAATACACGATTGAATCCTGGTATATGAAGGTTTTTAAAATTTTCGGGCTCTGTAGTGCTTATCATATTATTGAAACTAATACTTACGCCTAAATATAGGTTTTTTAATGTTTCAACTTTCATCCCAAAAACAAACTCTACCCAATGAGCTGTTAAATCGTTAAACTCTGTATTAGGCTCAAGAGTTTCAGGAATAAAATAAGTTCCATTTACATTAGGTGTATAACTATTTAATGTTTGATTAAAAAGGCTAAACCCATATCTTAAGCCAACATAAATTTCATTATTCATTCCAGCCCAATTTTCATAAGCATTATAATTAAAACCTGCTTTTATATAAGAACCTTTTGTGGTAAAATTAATATAATCTTCGCTAGTTGTTTTATCTAAAAAACCTAGTTCAACAGCAGCGTAATAGTTTTTTAAAATTCTAAAATCACTCACTATTTCTAACCCTTTATTTTCAGTTTCTAAAAACGAAGTAATGGGTTTGCTCAAATCAACCCCAACTCTAATTCCGTAATTTTCTTTTACTTTTATAGTATCTTGTTCTTCTTGAGAAATTACAGTTATTGTAAATAAAATATTAATGAAAAATAGTAATATGTGCCGCTGTGTCATTTTCAATTATTGTGTTGTTAATACTAATATTTTTTATCCAATTTGTTGAATTACTATCTATTTGCAAGTTTTCAAAAATTGTTTTGTAACCACAAGAGCGTGAAACAAAAATATCATTTCTGTCGTAAGTGAAATTAATTTCATCTTCAATAGAGTTTGAAGAAAACTTAAAGAGTGTGTTATTTTGACTTAAATCTAATGGAAGAACTATTATTGAGTCAATAGTTTCGTTTTTATAAATATTTTCTTTGTTATTTGCCCAAACGGAGTCTAATACTATTTGTTTAGCTTCAGTTTGATTGTCATTATCGTAAAAACGAATAATTAAATTTGGTGTGGTGTTTTCAATACAAATATCATCTTTTTCACAACTTAGAATTGCAAAAATTGAAAACATTATGATAGTAATATACTTTTTCATGATTCTATTATTTTAATTCTAAAAGTACTACATTTTCAACGTGATGTGTTTGTGGAAACATATCAACTGCCTGTGTTTTAATAATTGTATATTGCTCTTTCATTAAAGCTAAATCACGTGCTTGTGTTGCAGAATTACAGCTTACATAAACAATTCTTTTTGGAGCAATTTCTAATATTTTTGCAACCACATTTTTATGCATTCCGTCTCTTGGCGGATCAGTAATTACTATATCTGGTTTTCCATGAGTTTTTATGAAATTGTTATTAAAAACATCTTTCATATCTCCTGCATAAAATTCAACGTTTTTAATATTGTTAAATTGTGCGTTTAACTTTGCATCTTCAATAGCTTCAGGAACAGATTCTACTCCAATAACTTTTTTAGCATTTTTTGCAACAAATTGTGCAATGGTTCCAGTACCTGTGTAAAAATCATAAACAATCTCATTACCAGTTAAATTAGCAAAATTGCGTGTAATTTTATACAATTCGTAAGCTTGTGTAGAGTTTGTTTGGTAAAATGATTTAGGACCAATCTTAAACTTTAAACCTTCCATTTCTTCAAAAATATGATCTCTACCTTTAAATAAAATAATATTTTGATCGTATAATGTGTCGTTTCCTTTACTATTAATTACATATTGAAGTGAAGTAATTTGTGGAAATTCTTTAGAAAGTGCATTTAGCAATCCTTCACGTTTTTCTTTTTCTTCCTTAAAAAATTGTATTACAACCATTATTTCACCAGTAGATGAAATACGTAGCATAATTGTACGTAATAAACCATCTTGATCTCTAGGGTTGTAAAAGTCTAATCCATGCTCAATTCCATAATTTTTAATAAAGTTTCTAATTTGGTTTGATGGATCTTCTTGTAAATGACATTTTTCTATGTCTAATATTTTATCCCACATTCCTGAGATGTGAAAGCCACAAGCATTTCTGTTATCTATTTCTTCTTCAGAATTTATTTCTTCTATGGTTAACCAGCGACTATTTGAAAAAGAAAATTCCATTTTATTTCTGTAATAATAAATATTTTCACAGCCTAAAATAGGTGTTACCTCTGGCAAATCTAAATGACCAATGCGTGTTAAATTATTAACAACTTCCTTTTCTTTATAAGCTAATTGGTGCTCATACTTCATAAATTGCCATTTGCAGCCACCACAGTGCTCAAAATGTTCACAAACTGGTTCAGTTCTTTTATTAGAGTATTTATGAAATTTTATTGCTGTACCTTCAAAATAGGCTTTTCTTTTTTTTCCAGTTCTAACATCAACAATATCACCAGGTACTGTATTTGTTAAAAAAATTACACGCCCATCAGGTGCTTTTGCTATGGTTTTACCACGTGCACCAGCATCAATAATTTCAATATTTTCAAAAATAGTTGGTTTGTTTCTTCTACCCATTTTGCAAATGTACCATTTTAGCATAAAAAAAGCACCCCTAATATAAGGGATGCTTTAAATATTATTATAAGTTGACTTATTTTACACTTCTCATATAAGCAGAAATTGCAGCTAACTCATCACCAGACATGTCTTTTACGAACCCATCTAGGTTAGCTTTCATAATTGCAACTTGACCAGGATCAGTATCAACAATTGCAGGAGATTCTCCTTTCAAGAATTTAACCATATTTCCGTTTTGTTCAGCATATACTTTATTGATGTCTTTTATTGAAGGACCAATAACTTTCATATCAGGATTATGACATGTAGCACACGTTTTTTCTGTAAATAATTTTTTACCAAGTTCAAGATTATCAGCAACAACTTCTGTAGCAGTTTCTTTTACTTCTTCTTTTACAGTTTCAACAGTTGTTTCAACATCTTTTTTTACTTCTTCTTTTTTCTTTTCACCACAACTTGTTAAAAACAATGCAGCCAAACCTAAAACTAATACTGATTTTTTCATTTTTAGAATATTTATTTAATATATAAATACAAATTTATTAATTAATTTTAATGTTAGTGTAATTTTTATAACAAAGTTTTAAATAAATAGATTATTGCATTTGAATAATTTATTTTAGGAGTTCTAAAATAAATACACTGCATGCTTACTGTATATAAATAATTTTGTAATTTGCGGCAAATTCAGGATGATTTCTCTCCAACAAGAAGGAATTTAAAATTTCAATTTTTAAACTTTTTAGAATGATGGTTTCAGATAAAATTTCATCAGAACAAGCAATTAATTTAGAAGAAAAATACGGAGCACATAATTACCATCCATTACCTGTAGTTTTAAATAGAGGAGAAGGTGTATATGTTTGGGATGTAGAAGGTAAAAAATATTATGATTTTTTATCGGCTTATTCAGCTGTTAACCAAGGGCATTGTCACCCAAAAATAATTAATGCATTGCAAAATCAAGCTGCTACTTTAACATTAACTTCAAGAGCATTTTATAATGATGTGCTTGGTAAGTATGAAGAGTATGTTACTAATTATTTTGGTTTTGATAAGGTATTACCTATGAATACAGGTGCTGAAGCTGTTGAAACTGCCATTAAATTGTGTAGAAAATATGCGTATGAGAAAAAAGGTATTGCTGAAAATGAAGCAGAAATAATAGTTTGTGAAAATAATTTTCATGGACGAACAACTACTATAATTTCATTTTCAAATGATGAAGATGCTCGTAAGAACTTTGGACCATTTACTGCAGGTTTTATTAAAATTGAATACGATAACTTAGAAGCATTAGAAAAAGCTTTAAAATCTAGCAATAACATTGCGGGTTTTTTAGTTGAACCTATTCAAGGTGAAGCAGGAGTTTATGTTCCTTCTGAAGGATATTTGGTAAAAGCAAAAGCATTGTGTGAAAAATATGATGTTTTATTTATTGCCGATGAAGTTCAAACTGGTGTAGCTAGAACTGGGCAGTTATTAGCTGTGAATCATGAAAATGTAAAACCTGATATTTTAATATTGGGTAAAGCATTGAGCGGTGGTGTATATCCTGTTTCTGCAGTTTTTGCAAATAATAATATTATGAATGTTATTAAACCGGGACAGCATGGATCTACTTTTGGAGGTAATCCATTAGCTTGTGCAGTAGCTATTGCGGCTCTTGAGGTTGTGAAAGATGAAAAATTATCAGAGAATGCTGAAAAACTAGGAATCCTTTTTAGAAGCGAATTACAAAAATTTATAGATACAAACGATTTAATAAAATTAGTACGTGGAAAAGGGTTATTAAATGCTATTGTTATTAATGATACGGAAGATAGTTCTACTGCTTGGGATATTTGCTTAAAACTTCGTGATAACGGTTTGTTGGCAAAACCTACTCATGGTAATATTATTAGATTTGCGCCTCCGTTGGTTATGAATGAAGAACAACTACTAGATTGTGTTTCAATAATTAAAAGGACAATTATAGAATATCAATCATAAAAAAAGCAGCCAATTGGCTGCTTTTTTTATGATTGAATAATTTATCTCTTTCTTCTTTTAGAACTTTTATCATTGGATCCAAAAGCACTTTTACTATCTGATCTTTTTCTGCCAAAACCACTAAAATCACTTCCTGGTTTTCCTCCTGAGCTTCTTCTTCGCCCACTATCTTTTCTGTCTTTGTCGCGTCTTCTTCCTCCACCGCTTCTTCCTGAACGTTTTTTCTCAGTAATTTCAACATTTACGTTTCTACCTTCAAAATCAACATCATTTTCTTTAAAGATGGTAATAGTTTCATCTTTATAATTTTTGTCTAATTCAAAAAATGAAAAAGTATCTAAAATTTCAATTTGACCAATTTCAATATTTTTAGCAATTTTTTGGTCATTTATTAAACCAATTAATCTTGCTGGGTTTAGTTTATCTTTTCTTCCAATATTGATAAAGAAACGAGTCATATTTTCATCGTTTCGTTGTTTACCTCTTGAATCAGATCCTCTCATTTGATTACTATCATTTAGATCAGGAGCATTTTGGTAGTAAGATAAAAATGTATTAAACTCTAAAGAGACAAACCTTTTTATTAATTCTTCTCGGTTCAAGCCTTCTAGTTTTTCATAAATTGAAGGTAAAAAATCGTTTATTTCTGTCTCATTTACTTTAATATCATGAACTTTATCAATTAGTTTCAATAATTGATTTTGGCAAATTTCCTTTCCAGTTGGAATAGGTGTGCTCACAAATTTTTTCCCAATTAAACGTTCAATTGGACGAAGTTTTCCTTTTTCTCGAGATGTAACTATTGCAATAGAGATACCTACTTTTCCTGCACGACCAGTTCTACCACTACGATGCGTGTAAGATTCCATTTGGTCTGGTAATTTATGATTGATAACGTGTGTTAAATCATTTACGTCTAAACCTCTAGCAGCAACATCAGTTGCAACTAATATTTGTAAATGTTTTTTTCTAAATTTTTCCATTACACTATCACGTTGTGCTTGTGATAAATCGCCGTGTAATGAATCTGCATTGTAACCATCTTTTATTAGTTTATCTGCAACTTCTTGAGTTTCTCTACGAGTTCTACAAAAAATAATACTATAAATATCAGGATTTACATCAGCAATTCTTTTTAAAGCATTATATCTATTTCTTTCTGAAACTACATAATATTGATGTGATACTTGATCTGAACCTTTATTTTTTTCTCCTGAAGTAATTTCTACAGGTTTATGCATATAATTTTTTGCAATACTTTCAACTTCTCTTGGGAAAGTTGCAGAGAATAATAATGTTTGCTTTTCTTCGGGAGTTTCAGCCAGTATTCGATCTAACTCTTCTTTAAAACCCATATTTAACATTTCATCAGCTTCGTCTAAGACAAGCCATTCAACGTTAGAAAGTTTTAATTGTTTTCGTTTAATTAAATCAACAGTTCTACCAGGAGTTCCAACAACAATATGAACACCTTTTTTAAGTTTTCTTATTTGGTCTTCAATACTTGCACCTCCATAAACTGCAGCAACACTAAATCCTTTTATATGTTTTGAAAACTCTTCTATGTTTTTAGCTATTTGTAGAGCTAATTCACGTGTTGGAGATAAAATAATTGCTTGTGTATTTTTGCTATTTACATCAATTTGTTCTAAAATTGGTAAACTAAAAGCAGCTGTTTTTCCTGTTCCTGTTTGTGCAAATGCCTTTAAATCTGCCTTTGATGCAATAACTTGTGGAATTGCTTTTTCTTGTATTTCTGTAGGGTTTTCGTAACCCAAATCGGTTAAGGCCTTAATGATATTTTCATTAAGCCCTAGATCTTTAAATGTAGTCATTCTGTATAAATTATTGATTTACAGATGCCCATCTATAAACCGGTTAAAAACGTGCAAAGATACATTTATATTTAATGCGAAAATTTAAAAAGTAAATTATTTTAATTTATTGAGTTCATAACTCAACTTTTTAGAGTCTAAATAGGTAAAACCGTTTTCAACAATTCCTTTACTATTTATAATAATTGTTCGTGGATATTTGCTAGTGAGGTAGTTATGTGCATAACTGTCCTTACTTAATTTAAATTGTTTGTTAATATCTAACAACTTTAAATTAGGTTCGTTTGTAATATCTTCAGAAGAAGTTTGCATATTTATACCTATAAATAAAATATCTGGATAGTTTTTTTCTAAATGCTTAACACGATTTACTAAATAATCTGAAGACATAAATGCTGTAGACCAAAAATAAATAACTGAATTATTATTTTTTATAACATCATTAATTGTTGAATTAATATTGTTATATGAGGCTACTTCAAAATTATGCAAGGGTTCATTATTTGAAACAAAATTGCTGTCATTTACTAAATCTTTTACCTGTGTAATAAAAAGATTGTTAGTACAATTTTCTAAAAATATATCTAATTCATTTTGATTAATACTACAACTAGATTCACTTTTTAGAAAATCATTTACTATAATTTTTTTTAATAGTTTATTTTTAAATTCCTCCAATTTAATATTTTCAATAGTTGAATTTAAGATGTTAACAGTAATATTGTTTTTTGAAGGTTCATTTTCTTTAAGTTGATAGCTTAAATTATATAAGTAGCTAATTACATAATTTTGATAAGGATAAAAAGATACTAAATCCTTTTCATTTAAACTTATGTTGTTTCTAAATTGGTAAAATTCACTAGATATTTTAGGGGATTTTTTTAGTTTATGAGCTCTTTTATAATAATAAGGATAAACTTCTTTTAATCTGTACAAAGGGTAATGAATAGCATTTGTTGTTAATTTTTTAAAACCTTCAGAAATTTGAGCCTCTGTAGATTCAAAATTATTATAAATTAACATTCTTTCATCTGAAAGAGAATCTATTTTTTTTTGAAATTTAGGTTCATCCAAATTAAAATATTGGTACATTTCTTTTTCTTCTTTTTCATTTTGCAAAAATAAATTAATTAAAAACTCATTTTTTGCACTTCCTTTTCCACTAAATACTAATGATTCATCAAAATCCCAAGTATTTAACCTCACTAAAACACTATCAGCAGGTGTTATGTATATATATTGAAATTCGTTACCATGTTTAAAAGTGTATAAACCTTCATTTATAGATTTATATTCGTTTAAAAAACGATTGTTGTTATCTAGTAATAGCGTATCGATTACCTTATCATCTTTTAAAAACAAAACAAAATTTGTTTTAGGATTTATAATCTCACCACCAAATGATGTAGTAGCTGTATCGTTATTAGTTGTTTTACAACTAAAGGATAAAATTAATAGTATGACACTTATAAAGTATTTCATTGAGATTGGGTTGAAACAAAAATACACACAACTTTTTTGTTAGTTTGTTAATGAGATGTTAAATATAAAACGGGTTTCTTAAAATTGAAATAAATTAACATAAAATTAAAATTTGTGAGTGAATCTAATTTGTTACTTTTGCAAAAATTTTAAATAAAAATAGAAAATGCTTTCAGTATCAAATTTATCTGTTCAATTCGGTAAACGTGTTTTGTTTGACGAAGTTAATACAAAATTTACAATTGGAAATTGTTACGGAATTATTGGTGCCAATGGTTCTGGAAAATCAACTTTTTTAAAAATAATCTCTGGTGAAATTGATCCTACTTCAGGTCAAGTTAATTTAGACCACGGTAAGCGTATGTCGGTTTTATCGCAAGATCATTATGCTTTTGATGAATATCAAGTATTAGATACGGTAATGTTAGGTAACAAGCAGTTATTTGATATTAAAAATAAGATGGATGCTATTTATGCTAAGGAAGATTTTTCTGAAGAAGATGGAATTAAAGTTGGCGAATTAGGTGTAGAATTTGAGGAAATGGGAGGCTGGAATGCAGAAAGTGATGCAGCAACAATGTTATCTTCTTTAGGAATTAAGGAAGATATGCATTATACTTTAATGAGTGAGTTAGATGGTAAAGCAAAAGTACGTGTATTATTAGCACAAGCATTATTTGGTAATCCTGATGTTTTAGTGATGGATGAGCCAACAAATGATCTTGATTTTGAAACTATTGGTTGGTTAGAACATTTTTTAGCAAATTATGAAAATACAGTAATTGTTGTTTCGCATGACCGTCACTTTTTAGATGCAGTTTGTACTCATATTTCTGATATAGATTTTGGTAAAATAAATCATTTTTCAGGAAATTATACCTTTTGGTACGAATCTAGTCAGTTAGCTGCAAGACAACGTGCACAACAAAATAAAAAAGCTGAAGATAAAAAGAAAGAATTAGAAGAATTTATTCGTCGTTTTTCTGCCAATGTAGCAAAGTCTAAACAAGCTACAAGTCGTAAAAAAATGATTGAGAAATTAGATGTAGATCAAATTAAACCATCAAGTCGTAGATATCCAGCAATTATTTTTGAACGTGAAAGAGAAGCAGGTGATCAAATTTTAAATGTTGAGCATTTATCTAAAGCTACTGAAGAAGAAGTGTTATTTAACGATATTCATTTTAACTTAAATAAAGGAGATAAAGTTGCTTTAATTTCTAAAAACTCTAGGGCTGTTACAGCTTTTTATGAAATTTTAAATGGTCACTTAAAAGCTGATAGTGGTAAATTTCAGTGGGGAGTTACTACAAATCAATCGTATTTACCGCTAGATAATTCAGAGTTTTTTATTGATGCAAGTTTAAACTTGGTAGATTGGCTACGTCAATATGCTAAAACTGAAGAAGAACGTGAAGAAGTTTATTTACGTGGATTTTTAGGGAAAATGATTTTTAGTGGTGAAGAAGCACTAAAAAAATGTAACGTACTTTCTGGAGGTGAAAAAGTTCGTTGTATGTTATCTAGAATGATGATGATGAGAGCAAATGTTTTAATGTTAGATGAACCAACAAATCACTTAGATTTAGAGTCAATACAAGCATTTAACAATTCATTAAGTAATTTTAAAGGTACGGTGTTGTTTACAACTCATGACCACGAATTTGCGCATACAGTTGCCAATAGAATTATTGAAATTACACCAAAAGGAGTTATAGATAGGTATTCAACATTTGATGAATATTTAGAAGATCCTAAAGTAAAGGAATTAAGAAATAAAATGTATAAATAAAAAAAAGGAGCAATTTGCTCCTTTTTTTATTCTTGTAATCTTCTCCTTTTGCCATATTCTTGAAGAATTCTTCTATTAAAATCTTTTTCAGCTTTTTTGAGCATAACTATTTTTTTTGCTGAAATTATTTTTGACAATTCTTCAACTAATTTTATTTTATTGTCTGTCATTTGTTGTTCAAATACAACAGATTTATCTATTAGAGTTTTAGCATCGTTTTCTGAAAGGTTTTCAACACCACCAGCAAACTTAATTTCACGTTGCAAACCGCCTTCAAGTTGCATTCTTAATTTTTGAATTTTACCTGAATATAAATTGTATACAGGCCAAAATTTTTCAGCTTCACGAGGTTTAAGGTCTAAGGCTTCTGTTAAATATGCAGTTTTAAGCGCTTTTACTTTTTGCCTATTTAGTTGCATTTGTTGTTGTGCAACTATTGTACTAGTTGTTAGTAAAATTGTGAATAATAAGAATACTACTTTTTTCATTTCAAATAGTTTAATTTTCATAGATTAATTCTTCTAAATTTTCTTCGTACAGATAATCTAAAACTTCTTCATCTGTAAGTGAAACACTATACATTTTAGTATCTAACTCAATATCAGGATATATTGAAGCAATACTTAAGGCGTCAATATCTATACTTCCATTGTCAATCCAACTTTCAATATCTGTAACAGCTAAAGATTCAAATGAAACTGTTGTTGAGTTATTGTTTAAAACAAAAACCAATAGGAGTGAAGCTGCAATTGCAATAGGTGCAATAAATTTAGTTAATTT
>Ga0209121_10002208_pt1 | contig 19940 bp, 17 predicted proteins | sample Cruoilmetagenom3_FD_187292 | JGI IMG/M metagenome (GOLD analysis project Ga0209121, IMG submission 187292) | Oil polluted marine microbial communities from Coal Oil Point, Santa Barbara, California, USA - Sample 3 (SPAdes) (version 2) | ecosystem: Environmental > Aquatic > Marine > Oil seeps ...
AGATGCATCAGGCGAGTATCAATGTTGAATGGAGCCGAACTTTCTAACCTCAACAACATTGTAAACTAAATTAAAACGAGGCTTTGGCCTCGTTTTTTTGTGAGCTGGTTTTGAATTACCGTTGCTCCACACTTGCGGCCCCCTGAAAAGGAGCACAACACCACCAATAAGCACTCCTAAAAGTACTTCTTCGTGCTGCACTATCGCCTCAACTATCTGTGATACATCTAAAGACAATGCAGATGTAATTGAAGAATTAATAATTCGCTCATTGCCGTTTCCTCCATTTTGAATGCCCGTCGTCAGTTTTTTTGCAATGAGCATACGCATGCTCATCAATCGAAAACATAGAATACGAAAATAATTCGCGTATTTCGAACTTTTTATTGTGCGAATCCGAATTAAATCGCACATTATGTCGAAAAGTTGTAAATTATTAAAAACCGTGGGCTGTAAACTCTATGACATTTCGATTTGTTACTGCTGTGATTTGGCGGGGCGTAGGTTGCATTGGCGGACTATATGAATTCGCACAAAAGGCAGAAGATATTTTATGGCGGCACACGAAGTTAAGGTTGTCTTTAAACATGACGGAAGCCGGGCAGCTGGAGCAATGTGTTGAAACAAAAGGATCACAAACCCTACATTAATGTGTTGCATTCCCCGCAGTAAAAGAAGCGGAGAAACATGGTTGCTGATGTCAGGCATAGATGCTGTTCGCATCTACACTACGGCCCGAAAGGGTCAGGCCATACTGGCCAAATTTTAGGAGAGGAAGATATGAAACTATCCAATTATGTACTCGGGGCGATCACTGCCGCGACATTTACCGGCATGGCGGCATCCGCTATTGCCCAGACGGAAATAGAATGGTGGCACGCTATGGGCGGCGCCAATGGCGAACGTGTTGACCGTATTGCGGCAGGGTTTAATGAATCCCAGTCCGAATTCGTAGTCGTGCCAAGCTATAAGGGTAACTACACCGAAACCATGACCGCCGCTGTGGCCGCCTTCCGCGCCAAAGCGCAACCGCATATCGTGCAGGTGTTCGAAGTTGGCACCGCCACAATGATGGCCGCCGAAGGTGCGGTTTACCCAATCACGGAACTGATGGACGACGCTGGTGTGCCGTTTGACAAATCCGCATATCTACCCGCCGTGGTCAGCTATTATGAAGACACCAAAGGTAACCTGCTTTCGATGCCTTTCAACAGCTCCACGCCGGTTCTTTGGTATAACAAAGATGCGTTTGCCAAAGCTGGCCTAGATGGCCCGCCTACAACTTGGGACGAAATGGAAAGCGCCTCGCGTGCTTTGGTTGCATCCGGTATGGAATGTGGATTCTCGTTCGGTTGGCAATCCTGGGTTATGATCGAGAATTACGGTGCATGGCATGACATTCCAACAGGAACAATGGAGAATGGGTTTGCCGGAACGGACACCCGTTTCACCTTCAACAACGAAAATGTTGTCGGTATTATCAACGACATCTATGAAATGTCACAGGAAGGCCTGTTCAAATACGGTGGTCGTCGTGGCGATAGTCTTTCAATGTTCACAAACGGTGAATGTGGTATGTGGATGAACTCCTCGGCGTACTACGGATCCATGGTTAGCCAAGCGGAATTCGAGTTTGGGCAGGCAATGTTGCCGCTTGATACAAGCGTTGCGTCCGAGCCGCAGAACTCCATCATTGGTGGCGCGACCCTTTGGGTACTGCGTGGCAAGGATGAAGGCGATTATAAAGGTGTGGGCGAGTTCATGAACTACCTCTCTTCTGCTGAAGTGCAGGCATGGTGGCATCAGGAAACCGGTTATGTGCCGATTACCACTGCTGCTTATGAATTGTCGCAAGAGCAGGGCTTCTATGATGCGAACCCGGGCACAGACACAGCGATTCAACAGCTGAGCCTGAATGCACCAACAGCCAACTCGCGCGGTGTGCGTTTCGGTAACTTCGTGCAGGTCCGTGATATCATCAACGAAGAACTCGAAGCTGTTTGGGCTGGTACCAAGTCGGCTCAAGACGCGATGGATGATGCGGTTGAACGCGGAAACGCGCTTCTGGTCAAGTTCGAGAAAGCCAACAACTAGGTTGGTTTAAAAACGCAGTGCTCCGCCCCGATCTCTCCCGTTGGGTCGGGGCACCGCGAATTTCCTGAACAGGTGGAATATCGCCCATGTTAAAACGTGTACATTTCGGCCCATCGGTCTTGCCGTTTCTGCTGGTTGCCCCGCAGATCGCTGTAACTTTGGTCTTTTTCATCTGGCCTGCCAGTCAGGCACTATACCAGTCATTCCTGTTAGAGGACGCTTTTGGCCTAAGCACCGAATTCGTCTGGTTTGACAATTTCGCCGATCTGATCAACGACGGTATCTACTTGGACACGTTCAAACGCACGGCATTTTTCTCTTTCAGCGTTGCATTCCTCGCGATGAGCATTGCGTTAATCCTCGCCGCGATGGTCGACCGGATCATCAAAGGCGTCTACGTCTATCGCACACTTTTAATTTGGCCTTACGCAGTTGCCCCCGTAGTGGCCGGCGCGTTGTGGGTGTTCATGTTTGACCCGACGCTGGGAATCTTCGCCTATGCCTTGAATACAATCGGCTACGACTGGAACCACAAGCTGAACGGCGGCGAGGCGATGACCCTCGTGATCCTTGCTTCCACCTGGAAACAAATCGCCTACAACTTCCTGTTCTTTGTTGCCGCTATTCAGTCTATCCCCAAATCCCTGATCGAGGCAGCCGCAATCGACGGCGCGGGCCCTCTCAAACGGTTTTGGACGATTATCTTCCCGCTAATTACCCCGACCACATTCTTCTTGCTGGTCGTAAACATCGTTTACGCCTTCTTTGAAACCTTCGGCGTTATCCATGCTATCACCCAAGGCGGCCCAGCCAAAGCGACCGAGATCCTCGTTTACAAAGTGTTCTACGACGGTTTCGTCGGACTAGACCTTGGCGGGTCGGCCGCGCAGTCGGTAATTCTTATGGCCATCGTTATTGTTATGACGGTGATCCAGTTTCGTTACATTGAAAGAAAGGTGGAATACTGATGATAGAAAATCGCCCCTTCATCACATTTCTTGCACACCTGACACTGGTGCTGGGCGTGCTGCTCGTCGCGTTCCCGATTTGGATAACGTTTGTGGCCTCCACCCATGACGCCGTTCGCATGACCCACGTGCCACTGCCCCTGCTTCCGGGCGACCAGTTTTTCGTGAACCTTAAGACAGCGTTAACAGAAAGCATCGGTGGAGCTGGCAGCCTGCCTGTAGGCCTAATGATGCTGAACTCGCTGATTATGGCGATGATGATTGCGGTTGGGAAAATCTCGATCTCGCTACTATCGGCCTATGCGATCGTTTATTTCCGTTTCCCGTTTCGTATGGGGTTTTTCTGGATGATATTCGTAACCTTAATGCTGCCCGTTGAAGTGCGAATTCTGCCAACGTTCGAGGTGGTAGCAAACCTGAGCATGTTGAATTCTTACTGGGGACTAACGATTCCACTGATAGCATCGGCCACGGCAACATTCATGTTCCGCCAAGTTTTCTTGACCATTCCAGATGAAATGCTGGAAGCTGCGCGCGTTGATGGTGCCGGCCCGATGCGGTTTTTCTGGGATATCCTGATTCCGCTGTCGCGCACCAATATCGCCGCTTTGTTTGTTATTTTGTTCATCTATGGCTGGAATCAATACCTGTGGCCGCTTTTGATAACCACCGACAAAGAGATGTTCACGGTGGTGATGGGCATCAAACAAATGCTGGAAACCGCCGAACAAGCCCCCGATTGGCACCTGATAATGATGACCGCTCTTTTAGCGATGATCCCCCCCATATTCGTTGTGTTGAGCATGCAAAAAATGTTTGTCCAAGGCTTGACCGAGACTGACAAATAGGAGGCTACCATGGCCGAAATTCTGCTGAAAAACGTTAAAAAATCTTATGGCAAGGTCGAGGTAATCCATGACGTAGACTTCGCGATAAACGACGGCGAGTTTGTCGTAATCGTCGGCCCCAGCGGCTGCGGTAAATCGACATTACTACGTATGATTGCAGGGCTGGAAGGTATCACCGAAGGCGATATTTCCATCGGGGATCGCGTCGTAAACAAGCTGGAACCAGCGGAGCGCGATATCGCCATGGTGTTCCAGAACTACGCGCTCTATCCGCATATGACGGTCTATAAGAACATGGCTTATGGCCTGAAAATCAAGAAAATTCCAACAGATGAAATTGACAGGCGCGTCAAAGAAGTCGCCAAAATTCTTGAGATCGAGGAATACCTTGACCGTTCCCCGCGCCAACTTAGTGGTGGCCAGCGTCAGCGCGTCGCCATGGGCCGTGCCATCGTACGCCAGCCCAGCGTTTTCCTGTTCGACGAGCCATTGTCCAACCTTGATGCCAAGCTGCGTGTCCAGATGCGGTTACAAATCAAAACACTGCAAGAAAACCTTGGCATCACCAGCGTTTACGTAACCCACGATCAGGTCGAAGCGATGACATTGGGCCACCGCTTGGCTGTTCTGAACGGCGGATATGTCGAACAACTCGGCACGCCGATCGAGATTTATGAAAAACCTGCATCCGTTTTTGTTGCCGGTTTCATAGGGTCACCCTCTATGAACCTATTGAGCGCGACCATCGAGGCCTCCGGCGGCATCGCGATTCTGTCGGATGGCAGCGAAGTTAAACTGCCAGAAAAAGTCGCCAGCCATGCAGGGAAACCGATAACATTCGGTATTCGTCCTGAACATATAGCGACAGATTTAGATACGGATGCAGGCATTAACCTGACCGTAGGTATCGTCGAAAAGCTTGGCGCGGACACCCTCGTACACGGTGTGATGGATGATGGTGTTGATATGGTTGTAAGGTTGGATGGCATTCGCGACTTTGAAGCGGGCCAAAAGCTGCAACTAGCCTTCCCCCCTGACATGATACACGTGTTCGACGAAAGCACTGGAAAAAGAATAGCCTAGCGAAGCCTTTTGGCGAGGGACTCGCAGAGGTTAGGAAGGTGATGCTTGATCCCCAAAGGGAATGTCATCACGCAGGAAGGTGGTCGGGCTGTCAAAAATACGGGTGAAATCGAATGTATTGACCTAAATCATGTCAGATCAGCCTAATCCTGTTTACCGTTTTGTTTCGACCAAACTTTCGGGGAATGTTACCATGCAAAAATCACTGGAAACGCTGCGTAATATCACAGATGACAAAACGTTAAACCCTACGCAAAAGGCGCGCTATTTGTCGCTTGAGGCGGAAAATATGCTGCCTTACCCCGATCTGGATGCCGAGACTGCCGAAGCGTTGGAGCAGCGGGTGATTTGTGACATGTTTGAGGGGCACGCCCCCTATAAGCCCCGTTATGTGCTACCGGATTACAGCGTCGTACTGAGCAACGGCAGCGCGTATCTTGAATTGCCTGCACCCGAGACATTGGCGGAAGCGATCAATACCTTGATGATTGCTTATCATCATGTGCCCTCCGTTACAGGGATTCCTGTTTACATCGGGCAGCTCGACGATCTGTTGTTGCCGTTTTGTGACGGGGTTAGTGACGACGACCTGTACAGGAAGATAAAACTGTTCTGGCGGTATCTGGACCGCGTGCTGCCGGATGCGTTTATGCACGCCAACATTGGCCCAACGGATAACCGCGTCGCCCGCACAATTTTGCGCGTCGATGCGGAGTTGAAACAGATCGCGCCGAACCTGACGTTTCTCTATGACCCCGAAGTCAGCTCCGAGCAGATATTGGCGATTGCTACCAATAATATCATCGAGTGTTCTAAACCACATATCGCCAATCATCCGATGCACGCCAAACTGTTTGATCAGCGCGGATACGGGATTGTCAGCTGTTACAATGTCCTGCCCATGGCGGGGGGCGCATCAACCCTTACCCGCGTGAACCTGAAAGAGGTTGCACTGCGGGCAGATAACGTCGAACATTTCTTTACCGAGATGCTGCCCCATTACATGGAGCTGAACTTCCGTTTGACCGAAGCGCGGGTTGACTATCTGTTTAACAAATCCAACTTTTTCACCAGTTTCCTGATTGAGGAAGGCTGGATCGAACGAGATCGCTTCACAGTCATGTATGGCATTTACGCAATGGCCGAGGCGGTGAACATCCTTCAGGAAAAAGAGAACCGCGAAGGGCTGTATGGTTTTGATGACGTAGCTAATGAAATCGGCTATCGGATGTCAAAGGAGATGGCGAAGATCGTCAAAAACAGGCCGTTGGAAAACGTCTGGCGGGGTTATGCAATGCTGCACAGCCAAGCAGGGATCAGCATTGACGAAGGCGCGACCCCCGGTGTGCGTATCCCCTATGGCACCGAACCTGACCCCGTATCCCATGTGCAGGCCCTTGCCCCACACCACCAGTATTACACCTCGGGTATTAGTGAAATTCTGACGGTCGATGAAACGATCAAGAACAACCCCAAGGCCATGTTGCAACTATGCAAAGGTGCGCTTGAAAGCGGGTTTCGCGAGTTCACCGCAAACGTCGCCAGCAATGATCTGGTCCGCGTGACGGGGTATATGGTCCGGCTGTCGGATATTGCGAAGTTCAAGGAATGCAAAGGCTCGCGGACCAATACGACAGCTTTGGCGTCAGAGGCTGCCGATGTAACCGGGATACTTGATCGGAAACCACGGGTGGTAGGCAATGAACTCTCTGCTGGCTACGGTCAATAAAATTCTCACCTATTCCGTCGTGGACGGGCCAGGAAACCGGTTGGTGATTTTCTTGCAAGGGTGCAATTTCAATTGCCCGGCCTGTCACAATCCCTACACCATTGGCGTGTGCGACCATTGTGGCGACTGCGTTGCGGCCTGTCATGTCGATGCGCTGGAAATGGTTAACAGCAAGATTGTTTTCGATGCTGCGACGTGTGACCAGTGTGACGCCTGCCTTACCGCTTGCCCCATCAGTGCCAGCCCGATGGTGCAGCGGCTGAGCGTAAGCGACATTCTCGAGATCGCCCGAAAAAACAAACCTTTCCTTAACGGGATTACCGTGTCCGGTGGCGAGGCGACGTTGCAGTTGAAATTCGTCATAGCGTTGTTCACCGCAGTGAAGGCTGATCCTGACCTGAATGGGCTAACCTGTTTTGTCGATACAAACGGCCATTTAGGCGCGCATAGTTGGGAACGCTTGTTACCTGTAACGGACGGGGTCATGCTGGACATCAAGGCATTTGACCCGGCCTTGCACCACGCGCTTACGGGGCAGGATAGCACGAAAACCTTGAAGGCCGCCACGATTGTTCACGACGCGGGCAAGCTCTATGAATTACGGTTCCTGACGATCCCCGACAAGACGGACACCGACGCAGAGGTTGCCCGCCTGACTGATTTCGCCCGCGCGCTAGGTTCGAATGTTCGGATAAAACTGAACGCCTTCCAGCATCATGGCGTACGGGGCGAAGCACTGAAATGGCATAAAATGACAGAATCAAGCGTGACCAAAATCGCGACGCATCTACGAAAGGCGGGCATTACCGAGGTCGTCACCCCCGCTTTGTATTTGTAACCCCATGACAAACAACATGTCGGGATTACCCTGGTGTCATCAAACCACTTTCACACTTAACCAAACAGCGCTTGCGCAAAGCATCCCCCCCGAAAGTTGCACCTTAATTCTTGACTATTCGGTCAAGAGAGGCGCTTAATAGAGAGATAAGAAACTAAAATTAAACCAAAAATCACAAGGAGGAAAATTGTGAAACCTATTCGTTCATTAGCTTTTGGAGCAGCCCTAGCGCTGGCCGCTGGCGCAACTACCATCCCGGCATTGGCCGAGACACCTGCAAATATGCTGGTCATCGCCAACCGGATTGACGACATCACCACGCTAGACCCTGCGCAATCGTTTGAATTTGCCGGATCCGACGTAAGCCGCAACATCTATGGTAAGCTGGTCAACTTCGACCCGTCCGATCTGGACGCAGGCTATGTTGCCGATCTGGCTGAAAGCTGGACCGTTTCCGAAGATGGCAAAACCATCACGTTCAAAATGCGTGAAGGTGTTACGTTCCATTCCGGCAATCCTGTAACAGCGAAAGACGCTGAATTCAGCCTTCGCCGCGCAGTGACGTTGAACAAGACACCGTCTTTCATTCTGACGCAGTTCGGTTTTACCGCTGACAACGTCGGCAGCACCATCGTTGCGACGGATGATATGACGCTTCAGATCACAACAGATCAACGTTATGCGACTTCGTTCGTGCTGAACTGTCTGACTTCGACAATCGGCGGCATCGTTGATTCCAAAACTGTTATGGATCACGAAGTAGACGGCGACCTCGGTAACGAGTGGCTGCGTACGAATACTGCCGGCTCTGGTGCATATTCTTTAGCTAGCTGGAAGCCGAATGAGTCGGTTACGCTGGTCTCGAACCCTGACTTCTATCAAGGCGCACCAGCAATGGAACGCGTTGTTGTACGTCACGTTCAGGAAAGTGCCACACAGCGCTTGATGCTTGAACGCGGTGATATTGACGTTGCCCGCAACCTGAACCCTGAAGATATTGCAGGCGTTCGTGGCGCGGATGGTGTTGAAGTCGACAGCGAACTTCGCGGTCGTTTGATGTACATCTCGATGAACCAGAAAAGCGAAATCCTGTCGAACCCGAAAGTGGTCGAAGCGATCAAGTATCTGATCGACTATAAAGGTATGCAGGACAGCTTCTTGAACGGTCAGTACACAATTCACCAATCGTTCCTGCCGCGCACATACCTTGGCGCAATTGATGACAAGCCGTTCTCGCTTGACATCGAAAAAGCTAAAGGTCTGTTGGCTGAAGCGGGCTATGCTGATGGTTTCGAAGTTGCGATTATTGTGCGCGAAGCACAAGAGCGCATCGAAATCGCTCAGTCGATCCAGAACACCTTCGGGCAGGCTGGCATCAAAGTGAACATCACCGTTGGTACAGCCAAACAGATCCTTGGCGAATACCGCGCACGTACACATGAAATCTATGTGGGTGCATGGGGGCCGGATTATCCTGATCCGAACACCAATGCCGGTACTTTCGCGATCAACCCGGACAACTCGCAAGAAGCAGGCCACACAGGTATGCTAGCTTGGCGTAATGCTTGGGATATTCCTGAAATGAGCGCGGCCACTTTAGCAGCGGTCGTCGAGAATGATCGTGACGTTCGCGCAGCTATGTACGAGCAGATCCAGCGTGATCATCAGGCGACTTCGCCTTTCGCAATCATGTATCAGAAAATTGAACAAACCGGCCGTGCCGAAAACGTTCAAGGCCTGAACCTTGGTGGCGCGATCACAGCCGTATCTTACTGGGCTGTATCCAAGTAATGGCGATGGCTTCAAATATCAGTAAAGGGCGGCGCAAGTCGCCCTTTCTACGTGCCCTGATAAAAACGGGCAAAACGGTGGTGACGATTTCGGTCACTATGCTTGGCCTACTATTCGTTACTTTCTTTATAGGGCGTGTCATGCCGGTTGACCCGGTTCTCTCGATTGTCGGCGAGCGCGCCAGCAAGGAGATTTATGACGAAGCCTTTCGTGCGTTGGGGCTGGACAGGCCGCTGATCGTGCAATTTTTCTATTATTTACGCGACGTTGTGCAGGGTGATTTTGGTATTTCCCTTCGGACCGGTTTTCCCGTTGTGAACGACATTAAACGTGTATTCCCTGCGACGATGGAACTGGCCACGCTCGGCACTATTATGGGTGTTGTTATTGGTGTGCCACTCGGTGTTTTGGCGGCGGTAAAACGCGGCACATGGATTGACCAGGTTGCCCGTGTAGTGGCGTTGATCGGGTATTCTATGCCCGTGTTCTGGATCGGCCTGATTGGGTTGTTGATATTCTATGGAATGCTAGGCTGGATCGGTGGCCCCGGAAGACTCGATATTTTCTATGAAGACATTATCCCACCAGTGACTGGAATGATCCTGATCGATTCAGCCTTGGCCGGGGATTGGACGATATTCAAGAACGCGTTTTCACATATCGTATTGCCTGCAACGCTACTGGGGTATTACTCGCTGGCCTATATCAGCCGCATGACACGCAGCTTTATGTTGGAACAATTGAGCTCTGAATATGTAACGACCGCCCGCGTTAAGGGCATGTCGGAAACGGCGGTTATATGGAAACACGCTTTTGGCAACATCAAAGTTCAGCTAGTGACGGTGATTGCGCTTAGCTATGCGGGCTTGCTGGAGGGCTCGGTTCTAACCGAGATTATATTCTCCTGGCCCGGCATTGGCTCCTATATCACGACATCCCTGTTGTCGGCCGATATGAATGCTGTGATGGGCGGAACCGTAGTAGTCGGACTGGTGTTCGTGCTGTTAAACATCTTCGCTGATCTTCTTTATAAATTCTTCGATCCGAGGGCTAAATGAGCGTGACAAAACCATCCTCCCAAGGACTTCGCGCATGGCTTCTGGCCGACACACCTACGTCGCGTCGACATGCAAAGCTTTCGGTTGTTTATCAATCGTGGTTGTCATTCAAAGGCAATCATATGGCGATGTTCGGCCTTGGTATCCTTCTGTTTCTGGTCGTCATCGCAGCAGCGGCCCCCCTTCTGGCACCGCAAGACCCGTTCATCCAGGATCTGAGTGAACGCCTGTTGCCACCGGGCAGCGAGGGCTACATCCTTGGCTCCGACAGTCTGGGCCGCGATATCCTAAGCCGTCTACTCTATGGGTCGCGAATTACGCTGTATATCGTGACACTTGTGGCAATTATTGCACCGATTGCAGGACTGTTTGTTGGCACTGTGGCAGGCTATGCCGGCGGTTGGGCTGATGTTATCCTGATGCGAATAACGGATATATTTCTTGCTTTCCCCCGACTGGTTCTTGCGCTGGCTTTTGTCGCGGCTCTTGGTGCGGGGATCGAGAATGCAGTATTGGCGATCTCGCTTACCGCATGGCCCCCATATGCACGTATTGCCCGGGCAGAAACGCTTACGATCCGTGGGTCCGATTATATCAACGCCGTTCGCCTGCAAGGGGCCGGGCCGCTCAGAATTATCACCAAACATATCTGGCCGCTGTGTATCTCGTCCCTCGTTGTTCGCGTAACGTTGGACATGGCGGGTATCATTCTGGCTGCCGCCGGTCTTGGTTTCCTTGGCCTTGGCGCACAACCACCATCGCCGGAATGGGGTGCGATGATTTCCGAGGGGCGCAAATTCATCCTCGACCATTGGTGGGTGGCAACTATGCCCGGCCTTGCAATTTTTACCGTCTCACTTGCGTTTAACTTGTTGGGTGACGGCCTGCGCGATGTGCTTGATCCTAAGGAGGGCAAATCATGAGCAACCTTCTGGATATTGAAAACCTGTGGGTGAAATTCCCGACCCGCAACGGCATTTTCGATGCTGTGCGTGGTGTGAGTTTCTCGCTTGGTAAGGAGCGGTTGGGAATTGTTGGTGAGTCAGGCTCGGGTAAATCCATGACTGGCCGCGCTATCCTGCGCCTGATCCGTTCGCCCGGAATGGTCACCGCCGACAAGTTGGATTTAGAAGGGGTGGACCTGTTGGGCCGCTCCGAAAAAGAAATGCGCGGTGTGCGTGGCAAGCAGATATCGATGATTATGCAGGATCCGAAATTCTCGCTGAACCCCGTGATGCGCGTCGGGCAACAGATATCCGAGGCCTATCGCCTACACGCCAAAGTCTCCAAATCCGAAGCTAAACGCAAATCGATCGAGATGCTGGAAGCCGTCGCCATCCGTGACCCTGAACGTGTCTATAACATGTACCCGCACGAGGTTTCCGGCGGCATGGGTCAACGCATCATGATCGCCATGATGCTGATCCCCGATCCCAAAATCATGATCGCCGACGAGCCCACCTCGGCCCTTGATGTATCCGTGCAAATGCAAGTGTTAGAGATCATGGACAAGCTGGTGAAAGATCGCGGCATGGGTCTGATTTTCATCAGCCACGACCTTAATCTAGTGTCCAGCTTCTGCGACCGCGTGTTGATCATGTATGCCGGGCGGGTGGTTGAAACCCTCGCCGCCGACAAACTGCACGAAGCGCAGCACCCCTACACCCAAGGCCTGTTGAACTCCCTGCCCCGCCTGGATGCGCCAAAGGATCGCCTGCAAGTCTTGCAACGCGACCCTGCATGGGCCGATGAACCGAGTGTAAGCGCATGAGTGAAATTCTGATTGAAGACCTGAACGTCTGGTTTGGCGAATACGAAGAACGTGTAGATGCAGTCAAAGGCGCTAGCCTATCCGTGTCCAAGGGGGGCAGTTTCGGTCTCGTTGGTGAAAGCGGGTCCGGTAAATCCACCATCCTGCGCGCCATCATGGGCCTCGCCCCGACATGGGACGGCCGGATGGAGGTTAGCGGCGAGCCCCTTGGCCCAAAGCGAAGCCGCACATTCTATCGTAAAGTCCAGATGGTATTTCAGGACCCGTACGCCTCGCTGCATCCACGCCACTCGGTGGATCAGGTACTAAGCGAAACCTTGTCGTTGCATGGTTTCAAGGACATTGATACGCGCATTACCAAACTTCTGGACGACGTGGGCCTTGGCCCCTCGTTCCGATTTCGCTACCCGCACCAACTGTCGGGCGGGCAACGTCAACGCGTGGCGATTGCGCGCGCACTTGCCCCCGAACCCGAAGTCCTGTTGCTAGACGAACCGACCTCCGCGCTTGATGTGTCCGTGCAGGCAGAAATCCTTAATCTGTTAACAGATTTACGGGATGAACACAGCCTGACCTACCTGATGGTTAGCCACGATCTGGCTGTCGTCGGGCATATTTGCTCCGACATCGCTGTGATGCAATTGGGCGAAATTGTTGAAACTCTGACGATTGACGACATGCGTGCGATGCGAACGCAGCACTCGTACACCAAACACCTTCTGGAAAGCAGCTTATTAGGCGCCAAGCTGGCCTGACAGCAGTCTAAAACCACGTTCAGTTTTACTCCAACGATATCGCATGCCACACGATAGTCATATATATTCGGGCTGTTCATTTTAGCTTAAAACGGGTATTCATCATTCAAACGAAAACAAAACGAACATTGCGAACTTACTTTCGTCACATACTTGAATGACACGCGCGTTAATTTATGGACATGAGGATTATGACTAAAACTAAACCATATGACATAATGATAATCGGCGGCGGTGTTAATGGTTGCGGGATTGCCCGTGATGCTGCGGGCCGCGGGTTAAACGTCGCCTTGGCCGAAATGAATGATCTGGCCTCGGCCACCTCTTCGGCATCGACCAAACTGTTCCACGGTGGGTTGCGGTATCTGGAATACTATAAGTTCCGTTTGGTCCGTGAAGCACTGGTCGAACGCGAAGTTCTACTGCAAGCTATGCCCCACATCAGTTGGCCCATGCGCTTTGTTCTGCCTTTGCATAAAGAAATGCGCCCTGCGTGGCTGATCCGTTTAGGGTTGTTCATTTATGATAATCTGGGTGGGCGAAAAATTCTGCCGGGCACGCGCTCCGTGAACCTCACACAAGACGAAGTCGGGAGGCCCCTAAAGGCCAAATTTGCCAAAGCGTTCGAGTATTCGGATTGCTGGGTGCAAGATTCTCGCCTCGTCATTCTGAACGCCCGAGATGCGGCAGAACGCGGCGCTGACATTTTCACGCGGACCAAAGTTATAAACGCCGAACGCGAAGACGACCTTTGGAAAATCACTCTAAGCGACGAGAATGGCGAGCGTGATGTATATGCCAAAGCACTGGTGAACGCTGGCGGCCCATGGGTGGCGGATATTATCAAAAACGCTGTGAAACTGGAGACCCGCGAAGGGGTGCGTTTGGTTCGGGGTAGCCATATCGTCACCAAAAAGCTATTCGATCACGACCGCGCCTATTTTTTCCAAGGCAGCGATAATCGCATAATTTTTGCGATTCCCTACGAAGATGATTTTACATTGATCGGCACAACCGACCAAGATCACGACGGCGCCCCCTCCAATCCTGTTTGTACGAAAGAAGAGGCGGATTACCTCAGAAAGTTCGCATCCGAATACTTTGAGCGTCCGGTCGAAAGCTCGGATATCGTCTGGTCCTATTCCGGCGTGCGCCCGCTTTACGATGACGGCGCAAGTTCGGCGACCGAAGCGACGCGAGACTACGTCTTAACCCTCCGCAATGACGGTGCGCCACTGCTGAACGTATTTGGCGGCAAGATCACCACCTACCGCCGCTTGTCCGAGGCGGCGCTAGCCAAACTCGCCCCGTTTTTCCCCGATGCACGAGGCAAGTGGACCAAACACGCCCACCTACCGGGCGGCGATTTCCCCGTGAACGGCGTGCAAGATTTGATCGAGCAGCTAATACAAGATTTCCCGTTTCTTGACCATTTCTGGGCGGGCCGCCTTATTCGAACCTACGGCACGGACGCGGCAAACCTACTTGAAGGGGCGAGCCGTAAAGAAGACCTCGGCGAGGATTTCGGCGCAACCCTGACCGAAGCCGAAGTGGACTGGTTAACGGATCATGAGTTCGCACGAACTGCCGAGGACATTCTGTGGCGTCGCACGAAGCTTGGCCTTCGCCTAAGTTCCGAAGAAGCTGGATGGCTGGAAAAATGTATTTCGATGCAAGAGCATCACAAACCCGATACCGATGTACCGCCAACCCCGCAATAAGCTCGGTAAATACCAGAAGAGCACGTTTCTGACTGCATACACATGGCTGCATCCGCTAAAGGAAATACCAAATTTCGTAGATCAAAATACTTCAACCGCTCATCCCCACGCGTTGTCATGGGCCGCACCATTGTGCATGAACTCAGCGCCGTTCCCGCCCCTTCTGGGGCGTTTCGGTAGGCGGGGTATTTGAGTTTGACGTAGGGTGGGTGATTCACCCACCGATAAACGGTAACCACTTTCCGATTGCTTCGATGACAGGTTGCAAAGCTTCTGAAAGCTTCTTCAAATAGGCAAACAAAGGGTCATCGACCTTCATCACGGCACTGGTTGCAAGCGTTCCAAAAAAAGCAGTGCCAGACACCTTGGCCAGCCAAACACTAATCTTGCGGATAACTGCACCCAAACCATCGGCGGCCGTGCGCAAACGCGAAACATCCGGCTCGATACTTTCACTTTCCTCGCCAATATCATCCAGCATCTTTTGAACAAATACTGCATCCTCGTCGGTAAAAAGGTCATCCTCAATGTCTTCCGGCGGGTTGTTGTGTCCCATTTGCGCAGCGGCAACCGGATACTCCGTCAGAACCTTTTGTGCAGCCTCAACAGTTTCCTTAACCGCATACCGCGCCTGTATCCCCGCAATCATCCCGTTCACATGTTCCGCGCCCTTGTCCCAGTCCTCGGGGTCAATCAGGGCGATTTCTTCCAGCATTTCCCAGTTTTGCGGACTACCATCGAGGATGCGTTGATACCAATCGATCCAGAAAGACCAGTTTACAGGTTCGCCATTCAGGTAAGCCCGCATTTCTTGCCAGAGTTCTGCGAGAGGGTTTTCACCAGCCCATAGAGGCAGGCCCAACACCTCTTCTATTTCCAAGCCTTCGTCGAATGCGGTCAGTTCCTTCGAAATTTCCATCCAAGCGGCGTCGGAGATGAAGGCGGCCGTAGTAGCGGTGGTAGCTGCGGCGGCAGCCGCGAAGGCGGCGGTGGTGCCAGCGGTGGTGACGGCAGCGAAGACGGTGGCGGTGACGCTGACGGAGTATGCTGCAGCGTCGGTGGAGACATAGGCGGTATTGGCGTCAAAAGCGGTAGCAGCGGTGGTAGCGGCCTGTTTGGTTTCTTCGGTACCTGCATAAGCGGCTACCGAAGAAACCAGAAGCGCGCGTGCAATAATAATTGTCGATTCATATTTTCTCGAGTTTGTCTCTAACTCACCGTTGATTGCATGCGGAAATACACGCGATGCAACGCGGGCAGAGATCATGATAGGCACCTCACGCGGCTTACCCTCCAGCCATTTCTCCAAGCCTTGCCTATCCGCCACTTCAACCAAAGTAAAACTCCCATATATCCCGTCAGCATGCGAAACCCCGCATACATACGCAACCCCCTTGACCCCCCACAAAAACCCACGCATACCCCCTTCCCATGACAGACCTAAGCAAAATCCGTAATTTCTCCATCGTGGCGCATATTGACCACGGTAAATCGACGCTCGCTGATCGGCTGATCCAGTCCACCAATACGGTGGCAGATCGGGATATGAAGGCGCAGTTGCTGGACTCTATGGATATCGAACGCGAGCGCGGGATAACCATTAAGGCCAATACCGTGCGGATTGATTATCATGCGAATGATGGCGAGGATTACGTTCTGAACCTGATCGACACCCCGGGCCACGTGGATTTCGCCTATGAGGTCAGCCGCTCCATGCGGGCGGTTGAGGGGTCCTTGCTGGTGGTCGATGCCGCGCAAGGTGTCGAGGCCCAGACCTTGGCAAATGTGTATCAGGCGATCGAAGCGGATCACGAGATTATTCCGGTTCTGAACAAGATCGATCTGCCCGCCGCCGAACCTGAACGCGTTTGCGAACAGATCGAAGATGTGATCGGAATCGATGCATCGGACGCTGTGATGATTTCGGCAAAAACCGGCATTGGCATTCCCGAGGTGCTCGAAGCCATAGTAACGCGCCTACCTGCGCCCGAGGGCGTGGAAGACGCGCCGCTAAAGGCAATGCTGGTGGACAGTTGGTATGACGCCTATTTGGGCGTTGTCGTTTTGATCCGTGTGATCGACGGGCGTCTGAAAAAGGGCGACAAGATCAGGATGATTGCCACGAATGCCGTTTACCCGGTGGATCGTGTTGGCGTTTTCAAGCCCGAAATGGAGAACGTCGACAGCCTCGGCCCAGGCGAGTTGGGGTTCCTGACAGCCAGCATCAAGCAGGTTCGCGATACCCGTGTGGGTGATACGATTACGCACGAGAAAAATGGCACGACGGAGGCTCTGCCCGGCTTTAAGCCCGCGCAGCCGGTGGTGTTCTGTGGGCTGTTCCCCGTTGATGCCGCCGAATTCGAGGACCTTCGCGAGAGTATCGAGAAGCTGGCGTTGAATGACGCCTCGTTCAGTTTTGAAACTGAAAGTTCCGCGGCACTTGGGTTCGGGTTCCGCTGTGGTTTCCTTGGGCTGTTGCACCTCGAGGTCGTGCGCGACCGCATTGAACGCGAATACGACATTGACCTGATCACCACCGCCCCGTCGGTGATTTATCAAGTGCACATGCGCGATGGCACGGTGATCGAGCTGCACAACCCCGCCGATATGCCGGACGTGACACTGGTTGACCATATCGAGGAACCACGCATCAAGGCGACCATCCTTGTGCCGGACGATTATCTGGGCGACGTGCTGAAACTTTGTCAGGATCGTCGCGGGATTCAGAAAGACCTGACCTATGTCGGTTCCCGCGCGATGGTGGTTTACGATCTGCCATTGAACGAGGTGGTTTTCGATTTCCACGACCGCCTGAAATCCGTGACCAAGGGTTATGCCAGCTTTGATTATGAAATCGAGGCTTACCGCGAAGACCAATTGGTAAAGATGCAGATTCTGGTGAACGACGAGCCGGTTGATGCTCTGTCCACCATGGTCCACCGCGCCCGCGCCGAAGCCCGCGGCCGCGCCATGTGCGCCAAGTTAAAGGAACTGATCCCGCAGCATATGTTCAAAGTGCCCATTCAGGCCGCGATCGGCGGACGGATTATCGCCCGTGAAACGATCTCGGCTTTGCGCAAAGACGTGACCGCCAAATGCTATGGCGGCGACATGACCCGTAAGCGCAAATTGTTGGACAAGCAGAAAAAGGGTAAAAAGAAGATGCGCGAGTTCGGCAAAGTAGCCATCCCGCAGCAGGCGTTTATTAATGCGCTGAAGATGGATGATTAAGGGACCCATAGTATTTCACCCGTCACGAATAACGGACAGCAACCAAAGCCGCGCTAGTTTGGGGGGGCCTCGCGTCGCGATACCCTACAAAGCTGTTTGTTTATTAACTAATTGTATTATACCGTAGACCCTGAAAAGTTGAATATACCCACCGGGAGAGCGACATGAGCAAATTTACTTCTACTGCTATTGCACTGGTTTTAGGCGCAGCATCCTTCGCAACCAGCGTAAGCGCTGAAATCATAGGGGTTTACCTGCGTAATAACGAGGAGTTCATTTTGGTCCGCACCACAGATGAGGGCCTGATGTATTGTACTCGTGTCGGCGACGGTTTCGAGATGTGCGGCGGCCTTACCCTGCAAGATGATGGAATCTGGGGCGGGAATGGTATGAAGCACCCCAATATGCCCAAATTTATGACCTATACGGGTGCGGTATTGATCACCAACGATGCGCTTGCGATCGAAGGATGCACCACTGCCGATGCACAATGCGACACGGAGACCTGGCTTAAACAGTAATTTCGGCCTTTGTTATAATGAACTGATTCGGGGGGGCAGGTATTATGCCACTTGCCTTTAAGCGCGGCCGTGCGCGGCATTCCGCAGGCTGAATTTTGTGACACCTTGGATTTTATTTGCATTTCTCTGATTTTTACCAAAGAGTAAACGCCTCTGAAACTAACGTCCGAGGCACAGATGACAAGCAATACATTCCCCCCGATATTTGATGGCCATAACGATGTTCTGTCTTTGCAAATGAAGGCTGGCGTGGGTGCGCGAAAAAAGTTCACGGACGGATACGACGCACATATTGATGTGCCTAAATCCCGCATTGGCGGGTTTGGCGGTGGTTTTTTCGCAATTTACATCCCCTCGCCGGGGGATTTTGACCACTTTTACGAGATGATGCGGCAGCCCGAATACGACCTGCCTTTGCCCGCGCCTGTTGCGCAGGCAGAAGCCGAACCGATCATGTTGGCGCAGGCCGAAATTTTGCGCCAGCTAGAGGCCGACGGGGCGCTGAAAGTTTGCACGACAACTGCGGAAATTCGGGAATGTCTTAACACCGGGGTAATGGCCGCGATCATGCACATAGAAGGGGCCGAGGGGATCGATACCGACCTCGATATGCTGGGAAAGATGTATGACTTGGGGTTACGTTCGCTGGGGCCGGTCTGGAGCCGCCCTACGGCGTTCGGTCATGGCGTGCCATTCCGTTATCCATCCGATGGCGAGATTGGCCCAGGGTTAACGAATGCCGGCAAGGATCTGGTGCGCGAATGTAATCGTTTGGGAATTATGCTGGATCTGTCGCATCTGAATGCGGCAGGCGTGCGCGATATCGCCAAGATCAGCGATGCGCCATTGGTGGCGACCCATTCAAATTGTCACGCGATCAGTCCACATGCGCGGAACTTGACCGACGATCAGCTGGCTATGATCAAGGACAGTAACGGCATGGTCGGACTCAACTTCGCGGTGGCGTTTTTGCGACCTGACGGGCAGATGAAAACGGATGTGGGTCTGGATTTGATGATGTGTCACCTCGATCATCTGATCACACATCTGGGGGAAGACCGCGTGGGGTTGGGTTCGGACTTTGACGGAGCACAGATACCGGATGCGATCGGGGATATTGCCGGACTGACGCATTTGCGCGAAGCCATGCGCCAACACGGCATTGACGAACCGTTAATGGCTAAGCTGTGCAACGAAAACTGGCTAAGTTTGCTGGATCGAACTTGGAAATAACATCACACGCTTGACCCTCCCCTCTAACTGGAAACATTAGACGGGTGACCAGTCGGAAACTTAGGGGGCTAACATAAGCCCTTTCACCCGTCGGAACTTTCTGAAATCTACGGCGGCAAGTGCCGTTATTCCCGGTGGGGTGGCATGGCAAGTATGGTCATCGTTGAAAATATGGAAACCGGCGCCCTGCCCCGGTAATCCCCCCCTAAAATTAGTGGTGTTCACAAGTAGAATTTTCTCGGCATAACAATTTGAGGAGATTTTGATGAAGAAGACACGATACAGCGACGCGCAGATCA
>Ga0209121_10002209_pt1 | contig 19934 bp, 19 predicted proteins | sample Cruoilmetagenom3_FD_187292 | JGI IMG/M metagenome (GOLD analysis project Ga0209121, IMG submission 187292) | Oil polluted marine microbial communities from Coal Oil Point, Santa Barbara, California, USA - Sample 3 (SPAdes) (version 2) | ecosystem: Environmental > Aquatic > Marine > Oil seeps ...
GAACATCTGTCCAAGACGACATACAAGAAACGTCGCCATCGTGCCGCCTAGGGCGCTGAGCCATGTCAGTGCAGCGACCTCGCTGGGGGACACCGCGGTGAGTGCGCGTGCCAGCGCGACATAGACCGGGAATCCCGGCGGCTGGGGCTGTTGCAGCGTGAGATCGAAGTGCTCAAGGGCCAGCGCGAAGCTGTAGCTGTCGAAGTCATCCAGACCAAGGCTGCGGAAGGGAAGGTAGAGCAGCAACGTGGTGGCCAGGACCACGATGGGTAGTATCCAGCCTCGGGGGAGAGGTCCCGCCGAGCGACGTGGCGATTGCTTGGTCATTGGCAAGGAGTATACACGCTCCCAGTTACGTTGACAACGCATCTCCGTATGCTATAATTTCGGCGTGTTTGGTGTTTGATCTCTCGTGAATGTGGTCGCCGCCGGCGCTGAGCAGTCTTGCGACGCTGGCGGTTGGTTCTGTTATGTCATACGCGAGAGTCCATTTCAAAAAACAGGACTGTGTGCTGTGCACAATCAATTCCAAGGAGGCACAAGCTCATGATCGGTAAGAAGCTCAAGATAGTGACGTCGCTGATGCTGGTGGCGTTCACCCTGGCTACGTTGCTCCCAGCTCTGGCGGTTCAAGCTGCTGAGGCAGAGAGCCCTTATCGCCAGGATGCCGGAACCAACCTGCTGGTTAATCCCGGCTTTGAGGGTATTGGTCGATCTATTGACAACTCTCTGCCGAACTCCGGCAACTGGACCCGCGACACCTTCACCGGCGCCCAATACGGCGAGATTTTCACGCCGGAGGGTTGGGTGACGTGGTGGGAGGAAGGCGAGTACAAGCGGCCTGAGTGCAAGGTGATTCCCAACGAGGCGCCCTTCAACAGTGATCCGAACCGGATCTATCATGGGTACTATAGCGGGATGTGCTTCACCTTCTTCGGCAAGCAGAACGCGGGATACTACCAGGTCGTCCGGAATATCCCGGCCGGCTCCCTGGTCGAGGCCTCCTTCTATGCGCACGCCTGGTCTTGTAGCGATGATAACCCTCCGCTCTCGTGTGGCGATCCCTATTCGTTCTCCTTCCTGGTAGGTGTTGATCCCAACGGTGGCACCGATCCCTTCTCCGCGAGCATCGTGTGGAGTTCTCCCTATTTCATCTACGATACCTACGGCAAGGTCGGCCCCGTTCAGGCATCGGTCGGTGATGCTGGTGCTGCGACGATGTTTGTCAAGGCCTATGGTAAGTGGTCGCTGAAGCACAATGATGCCTATTTTGACAACATGGCCCTGACGCTGCTGACCCCGGCAGAGACGCCCACGCCGACGCCCGAACCCCCCCCGCCGACGTCCGAAACCCCACCCACACCGCAGACTACGCCAACTCCGCGTCCCGATGGGGCCATCGTGCATGTGGTGGTCTCCGGTGATACGCTGTTCGGGCTTGCGATCGCCTACGGGATTGATGTGCAGCAGATCTACGATCTGAACAATCTGGATTCGAGCAGCCTGCTCTCTATCGGCCAGGATATCGTGATCTCGGTGTCGGGTGATATCGTGCCGACGCCTACGCCACAAACGCCCGAGCAGACGGTAGAGGCTGAGCAGCCGGCAGAACCTGCAGCGGATCAGCCCACCGCCGGGAACGGTGGTTTGCCCGCTTCGCCGGCCACTGGGAAGGCCGCGGTCTGTGTGTTGGCTTTCTATGATGACAATGGTGATATGTTCAGGCAACCCGATGAGGGAGAGATGCTGCTGCCGAATGCACAGATCAATATGCTGGCGCAGAGCGGCCCAGTGGATAGTTACACGACGGATGGCATCAGTGAACCGTGGTGTTTTGATGACCTGGAGCCGGGGAACTATATCATGCGGCATACGCCACCTCCCGGATACACGCTAACTGATGGCGGGCAGTGGAATTTTGTGCTGGGCGCGGATCAGGTGCTGAACATCGAGCTGGCGTATTCCCGTGATGACGGGGTGGCTGATCCCGACGCGACCGAGATCGCGCCAGTTGATGATACCGAGAACACCGCCGGCGGTTCAGGCGTGACCAATGTGCTCAACGTTGTGCTCCGCGTGAGTGGCTTTATCGTCCTGGCGCTCGCAATCGCGGTACTTGTTCTCTTCGTGCTTTCGCGACGCTCCGCGTAATATCGTCTCCAAGCAAGCTTATCGCAAAGCAGGCCATCGGTTTTCCGATGGCCTGCTTCTTTGGTACTGGCGGTTCTGAGGCCAAGACCTCAACAGAGGGACTTGGCACTACGGTCCGCTTTCAGCTTGATGATATGGAGAGCCCTTCACTGTTTGAGGGAGGTTTTCTACCATTCATCGTCATCGCGATCGTCCTCCTCCTCCTCCTCCTCGTCATCGTTGTCATCCTCATCGCCATCCTCGTTCTCATCCCAGTCGATGTCATCTTCAACTAAATCACCATCATCGTCGAGATCATCGTTGAGATCGCGAATGAGTTCCTCGTCCTCAAACTCGAAGACGGCTTCCAACTCAAGCGGCATAGGACTCAGGACTTCCAGCTCAGCATGACAGGACTCGCAGTAGATGTGATCCCAGCGCTTCAGGTCTCCACGGATCCTCAGCTTCTGACCACATTCCGGGCAACGGGCCATAGTCCATCTCCTTAGACCAAGTTTAGTTCGGTTTCACTATATCGAAAAAAAATGCCAATGTCAACAGCTTTGACATCTTCGCTGACTGTGATAAGATTTTGGACAAAGCAGGTTGTGGCATTATCCTGGCACTATCTCCGCTTAGGGCTGCAGACCGCGCAGATGCCGGACGCCGAAACGACATTCGATTATCATGGCGTTGGCGTGGTGGGGGATGTTGTCCTTGAGATAGCATGCACCTTCAAAAAGGGGCGGCCTGTCATGGTCGCTCGTTACCATATTATGGAGTACTTATTATGAATTCCAAACAAGTCAGGACTCTTTTTCGGATCGTTGGTGCTCTTGTCCTCGGGTCTCTCGGCATCGCGCTGGGGTCGCAGCTGGGCCTTTTCCCGGTAATTCCTACATCAGCCTATCAATGGATTATGGCTTTGGCTGGTCTGGCAGGTGGCGTTCTGGGCTGGATATTCACGCCACGATTGGTGCTCAGGCCGTTCAATCGCTTTCGACGCTTCATTGATCACGTTGACAGCGTTCCTGCAGCGGTAATCTTGGCGGGTGCAGCCGGGTTGTTTGCCGGCCTGGCCTTTGGGGCCATCGCTGCTTACCCGGTCTCTCACCTCCCCGAACCTTTGGGTCAGTTCTTGCCTTTCTTCATCGCCGCTGCTTTCGGTTACGCCGGTCTGACCATTATGGTCGCGCGTCCTGACCTCCTACAGGGCCTTCGCGATCGGTTCTCATTCAAAGAACCCGGGCCGGAGCCGGATAAGGTGGAGGCCACAGCCACGCCGATGGGGATCTTGCTGGATACCAGTGTTATCATTGACGGGCGTATTGCCGATATCTGCAGAACGGGGTTTGTTCAGGGGGAGTTGGTGGTGCCGCTCTTCGTGTTGAACGAGCTGCAGCATGTGGCCGACTCCGCAGATACCCTGCGCCGCAATCGCGGTCGCCGTGGCCTGGAGATCCTCCGGCAGCTGCAGGAGGAGTCACCGGTGCCGGTGCGCCTTGTCGACGAGGACATACCGACCGTGCGCGAGGTTGACGATAAACTGATCGCGCTGGCCAAGGAGATGGATGCGGCCATTCTCACCAACGACTACAACCTCAATCGCGTGGCTGAACTTCAGTCTGTGCGAGTGCTGAATGTCAATGAGCTGGCCAACGCCGTCAAGACTGTACTGCTCCCGGGAGAGACGTTTACGCTTCACGTGCTCCAGGAAGGGAAGGAATACAATCAGGGTGTCGGGTATCTGGATGACGGTACGATGGTAGTGGTAGAGGATGGTATCTCTTATATCGGCACGACCATTGACCTGACGGTGAACAAAGTCCTGCAGACAGCGGCCGGTCGGATGATCTTTGCGCGCCCGAACGGTTCCGAGTCCTAGCCACCCATAGGGGATCTGACGTGGCACTCAGGATCTACAACGCCCTCTCTCGAAAGCTTGAGCGATTCCGGTCCATTGATCGTGAGTGGGTCAGCATGTACGTGTGCGGCCCGACTGTCTATGATCATGCCCACCTCGGGCATGCGAAGACATATGTGGTCATGGATGTTGTCGCCCGGCATCTCAAGCTGCGGGGCTATCAGGTGCGTTACGCCCGTGGCTTCATTGACATAGGCCGTATTGCGGATGGGGAGGAAGATCGCCTCGTATCGGGAGCCCGGCGGTTGGGCATCACGCCCATGGAGCTGGCTGACACTTATATCTGGAGCTTCCACGACGACATGGATGCTCTAGGGGTGCTGCGTCCCAACATCTCCGCGCGTGCTTCGTGTCACGTCCCCCGGATGATAACCTGGATCGAGGATCTTATCGACCTTGGCTGTGCCTACGAAGCCGGCGACTCTGTTTATTTCTCCGTCGACCGGTTTGCTGGTTGCGGCAAGTTGTCGCAGCAAGTTTCCGGTATGCAGCAGGCCAACGTCGAGCTCGATAGGGATCAGGATAAGCGCAATCCAGCGGACTTCGTACTGTGGCGGTCGGAAGATTCTGAGAATCCTCTGCGCTGGCCGAGCCCGTGGGGGCTGGGGGCTCCTGGTTCGCACGTCGCCTGTTCGGTGATGGCGAACAGCTATCTGGGCAGGACCTTCGACATCCACGGGGGGGGACTGGGTGACCGCGTGCCGCACAACGATTGTGAGCTTGTCCAATCTGAGGCCCACAACAGCGTGCCTGCTGCCAAGTACTGGCTCCTGGTGGGCGATTTGCGTGTCGCCGGTCAGCGGATGAGCCGGCGCTTGGGCAATCACCTGACCATCAAGGATGCCCTCAAGCTCTACTCTCCCGAGGCGATCCGCTACTTCTTGTTGTCTAGGCCTTACCGGGAATCCGTTGATTTTCGCCGCGAAGCACTGCAAGCTGCCCAACGTGATGTGGATCATCTGCACCAGACGGTGCGGCACCTCCGGTGGCGAATGCAGGAGACGCTTCCCTCTATGGGGTCCGGAACTGCAGCCTTCTCGAGTCTTGCATCGTTACCGGACTACCGTGAGGACTTCTGCGATGCTATGGACCATGACTTTGACACGGCGCGAGCCCTCGCTGTGATCTTTGATCTGGTCGAAGAAGTGGGGCGCACGCTGACGGCCAATCGTGAAGCCAGCTTGGGCACGCTGTCGACAATGGATAAGCTTTTTCGCGATCTCGCCGGTGATGTTCTTGGTATCCTGCCTGAGACGGTGGGGTCGTCAGAGGAGGGCAAGCTTGTTGAGCAGCTGGTTGAGGCACTGCTGGAGCTGCGATCCGACCATATGGCTGCCAGGCAATGGAGCCAGGCGGATGCCATTCGTAGCAAGCTGGATGAGATCGGTGTGGCTATCCAGGATGGTCCGCAGGATACATCCTGGAGGTTGAAGGCTAGCTAGGGACGTGCGAGAGACACTCTATGGTCGCCACGCTGTGTGTGAGTCGCTGCGAGCAGCACGGCGGCAGACTTACCGACTGGTGATGGCCAAGGGCGTCGTGCAGGCAACCATCACCGAGGAGATCATCTCCCTTGCGCACGCCCACAATGTGCGCGTTGATGCGGTGCCCCGCCAGGAACTGACCCAGATCGCCGGCACTGATCAGCATCAGGGCGTTGCTCTGGAGACCTCACAGTATCCCTACACCAGTGTTGACGATATGCTCGACCTGGCACAGGCGCGCGACGAACAACCACTGCTGCTGCTGTTGGACTTGATTCAGGATGTTCACAACGTCGGCACTCTTATCCGCACAGCTGAAGCTGTGGGTGTGCATGGTGTGATTGTCCAGGGCCGCCGGGCCGCTGGAATCACTCCGGCAACTGTGAACACGTCGTCTGGGGCGGCCGAGCACTTGCTTATTGCCCAGGTCACCAATCTCGCGCAGGAGATCGAGCGGCTGAAAACGGCTGAGGTCTGGATCGCCGGCCTGGAAGATGTGAGCGGTGCGCGACTCTACACTGAGGCCCCTTTGACGGTTCCGCTCGGCATTGTGGTCGGCGGTGAGTCCGATGGGCTGCGGCGACTGGTCAGGGATCGCTGCGATTGGCTGATGCGCATGCCGATGCGTGGCCACATCAACTCACTCAACGCGGCCATTGCTGGATCCATTGCGCTCTACGAAGTGCTGCGGCAGCGCATGGCGGAGTAGACTACACCTCTACTTCGAAAATAGACGCTGCAGAGCCCTCACCCTAACCCTCTCCCATACTCCGCAGACGGAATGGGAGAGGGGACCGGAGGTGCTGTCTCGGAAACCATCCTCTGCCGGCCCAAAGCCCTTCACCTGATCCCGATCGCGGCTTTGGGCCGTTCTTCGGGCTGCATTTTCATGTCTGCGTGGCGTGCGATAACACATGTGGTCTACTCAGGTCATTGGGTACCTTGTGGCTTCGGCCGGCCGGTGAGCACTCGTGGATGCCATAGTACGATGCCGTGGCGAGCGGGAGGGTTTCACCGCTCGCTGTTGGTTGTGGAGGGCGCATGCTCTATATCTTTGACCTGGATGGAACACTGGTCGAGACCTATGGTGAATTGGTGCGGCCGGGTGTCGCGGCAAGACTGATGGTGCTAGCGGCGCGGGGCGACTCTTTTGCTGTGGCGACAAACCAGGCAGGTCCGGCCTGGCGACTGGCGACCGGCGCGGGGAAATACCCGGATCCTGCCGTGTTGGGTGCACGCCTGGCGCGAATCGCCCAGAAGCTGCCTCCATTGATCTCGGAGCCTTGGTATGTGGCGATTGGCGACGGAAGACTTGAGTTATCCCCCAAGGAGTATCAGACGATAAAGCGCGCGATGTGCAGGGCCGCGGAGGCGCTTAACCTGCATATCGACGCCGATCTTGCGTGGCGTAAGCCGGGGCCAGGGATGCTGCGTGCGGCTTGCGCTCAGCACAGGATATCCGAGTGCCAAGCGCTCTTCGTGGGCGATTCCGATGCAGATGCCGGGGCTGCCAGGAACGCAAAGATGCGCTTTGTGTTCGCTGACCGTTTCTTCGGACTGGGCGATGTTGTGAGCCTGGATCTCGATCTCCAGGGTGATATCTGCGGCGATAAGCGGACGAACTAGAACTCGAGGATCATCTGCTGCAACGTGCGGTGACGTTCGAATCCGATCGCTGTCAGACGAGGAACAAGTGGCGACTGCTCTGGGATCATCGCGATAGCCGGCCAGGGCGAAAACCGCTTCATCCGGTCCAGACACTGATTCACAATCTCTTGCGCATCGTAGTCGCCCAGTTCAGGGGCTGTGAGTAGCTCCCAGACGTGGAACCGGAAGCGGCGATCTGTCTTGAGATGGATGGCCATAGTCGCGACGCCGGCGTCATCCCCGTGTAGGAATGCTTGCTCTCTCTGGTGACCCAGCCACAGGCTGAGGTTGTGCTCCAGTCCGCCGAACTGGAAGGGCTGCGCTGCGATCTCCAGCACCAACCGCTGGTGATACCCGTACATAGCGGCAGCCAAGCGTTTCCACTGCGTATCATCTTGGGGCCTTGAACGGCGCCATGCCAGGACTGGCTGGGGGGGCTGGGGCCAGTCTATGCCGTCAGGCCTCAGCAGATGCTCGGTTCTACCAACCGGTCGGAAGCCGAGGTGTTCGTAGAGTTGGCAGGCGACTTCGTTGCTGCCGCGGACCTCGAGCCCTATCCACCGCGCGTCCTTTTCCTGCGCAGTCTGAATGGCCCGCTCCATCAAGGCTCGCCCAATCCCGTGCCCGCGCCAGTCGGGGTGAACGACGACATTGCCGATCATTCGACCGCGATGGCTGCGAGGTTGGGCGTGACGCAAGGAGAGGTTGCCTATGACTTGAGCATCCTCCACCCATACGAATCCAACCGTGTCAAGACCAGTGCTGTAGACCGCACGGCTGAGTGTGTTGGACCGGGCAATCTGGCGCATCTGACGCAGCATCTTCCAGCCCCGTGGATCCAGTTCGGCCCAAAATCCGATTTCGATAAGGTCCAGCACAGCAGGCATATCGCGTCGAGGATCGATCGGCCTAATGTGCGGATGTGTGTGCGTTATGATATTGGGCCTCCTGATGTGAGCATCGCGTGTCTGACCGGACTCCTGCTGGCGGCTGCTGCTCCGGTCACCAAGTATCGAGTGTCTCGATGACCTTGGGTGCCTGGCACTACAGGTCTATGCGATTGTAGAAGTGAACGCTGTATGGGTCAAGGCTGAATCGGATGAAGGGCGCCACCAGGCCAAAGCGGCTATCGGCCTACCGGTTGTGCAGGTTTCTATTCAGTTCTTGCTCTGAAGATGGAGTGCACCTTGGATGGTTGGTATTGCGTAAACTGCTCCCAATACTATAATGAGATGGGAAGATACCCTACTTGGGAGGAAATTCATGAAACATTCAAAGCTGCTGGCATTGGCGCTAGTTGGATTCTTGGTCGCGGTCACCGCTTGTGATTCGACCTCCCCAACCCCTGCGCGGGCGCTACCGACGGCGACATCACAACCTGAGGCCACTCCGCCCGAACCAACAGCGACGCCAGTCCCTGCTCCGACAAACACCTCGGAACCTTTGGCCGCTGTGGTCAACGGCGAGCAGATTCTGCTGGAGGAGTATGAACGTCAAGTTGCGCGCTATGAGGCTTCTATGGTTGCGGCGGGGCAGGATCCCACTACGCCCGAAGGACAGAGCGCGTTGGCTCAGGGGCGGCAGTGGGTGTTGGACCTGATGGTGGAGCAGATGCTGATCGAGGATGCGGCGACTGCAGTGGGCCTCGTTGTGAGCGATGCTGATGTCGACGCCACGATTGCCGGGCTGCGTGCTGATATCGGCGATGAGGCCTTTGATGCGTGGTTGGTCCAGGAAGATATGACGGTGGAGGAGATGCGGGAGCGACTCCGCGGTGATATGTTGGCCACGCAGATGGCCAATCGCGTCGCAGAATCCGTCCAGGCACGCGCGGAGCACGTACATGCCCGTCACATTGTTGTGGCTACTGAGGAAGAAGCCCGTCTGATTCTGAGTCAACTCCAGGCCGGGGGTGACTTCGCTTCATTGGCGCGCATGTATTCCCAGGACATCAGCACTCGTGATGTCGGCGGCGATTTGGGCTTTTTCCCGGCCGGGGTGTTGACCTCCAAGGAAGTCGAGGCCGCAGCTCTTGCGCTGCAACCTGGACAGTTGAGCGATGTGGTACCGAGCAGCTTGGGTTTCCATATCGTGCAGGTTGTGGAGCGGGTCCCGGACCGCGAAATTGATCCTGAGAACCTACGTCTGCTGCGGGATCAGGCCGTACGCGCTTGGCTGGACGGTCTAAAGTCCTCCGCAGACATTCAGATCTTCGTAGTTCCTGAATCCTAGGAGGAGACCATGGGGCAGCGGGAAGGTATCTTCAATCTGTTGAGCCTAGTGATGTTGGGGTTGACGGTCATCACGCTTGCGTGCTTCATCTCGATCGCCATCAATCCATACTTGCCCTTCAATCCTTTCCCGCCTGAGCCAGAGATGGTTTTGGTGGCTACGACGACTGCAACTCCTATCCCTACAGATGGGCCGGCATCGACGTGGACGCCGACGGTCACGCCAACGGTCACCCCTACGCCGCCGGCGAGCTTCACGCCGACGGTCACGCCGACGCCCGAGCCCACCACACCGCCGCCGACAAAGGCCCCTACAGCGACACCGACGCCACGCGTCACACGCTCCCCGTATCCCTTTACGTATGATGTTACCTACGAGACCCCGTACTATGGTTGTGCCTGGATGGGGGTAGCCGGCACGGTGGAGGATATCGATGGGAACGCGCTGGTGGGATACCCGATCCATGTCTGGGGCGGCGGGATCGACATGGTGGTTACCTCAGGTGACAAGCAGCTGTATGGTGATTCGGGGTGGGAGCAGTTCTTCGACAACTCCCCGAAGGAGGTCCGTGGCGTCTTCCGGGTCCAGATTCATGCGAAGTATGATCCCAATCATCCGCCCGTATCCAGGGAGATTGTGCTCAATTTCGAGGGCTATTGCTCTCGGTCTTTGGCACGGATTGTGTTTGTGAAGAATCACTAATGCCGACGCTCTACATCGTAGGTACCCCCATTGGGAACCTCGAGGATGTCACGTTACGGGCCTTGCGGGTGCTCAAAGAAGTGCAGCTGATTGCTGCTGAGGACACTCGTAAGGCGGGTGTTTTGCTGCGCCATTATGATATCTCAGCCCCGCTCACATCATTCTTTGAGGCCAATGAGCGCGGCAAGGTCCGCGAGATCCTGGACGCCCTGGCTGAAGGTGATGTGGCCTTGATCTCCAATGCTGGCATGCCCAGCATATCCGACCCGGGCTATCCACTGGTGCGCGAAGCCATCGAATGTGGCTATCCGGTCGTGGCTGTACCCGGTCCTTCGGCACACACCGCTGCTTTGGTGATCTCCGGCTTGCCCACCGACCAGTTCATGTTCTTGGGATTCCCGCCGCGCAAACATCCCGAGCAGTTGTTTGAGGGCCTGGTCGGTATTACGGCGACGTTGATCCTCTATGAAGCCCCGCATCGCTTGCAGCAGACTCTTGCGGCGATGCTGAAGACGTTGGGGGACCGTGATGTCGCGCTGTGTCGTGAACTGACCAAGATGTATGAAGAGGTCTGGCGCGGGCGTATCAGCGACGCATTGAGCTGGATCGCCGAGAACCCACCGCGGGGGGAGTTCACCTTGGTGGTAGCTGGTGCTTCGGGAGAGTCGGAGCGTTGGCGCGAGGCACGGGTATGCGAGGCGCTGGCGACGCGCATGGCTGAGGGAGTGAGCCGGTCGCAGGCCGCCCGCGAGATTGCGGCTGAGTCCGGATGGCGCCGTCGTGAAGTCTATGATCTGCCGAGATCGTAGATCTCGCATGATCGTAGATCTCGCGAACGACTGAGCTCAGGGCATTCCAAGCCCGGTGGATAAGGTGTGGCTGCTGCCGTGGTCGAGGGCTAGCGGGCCTTCGGGCAGACGGGGTGACGTGTCCGGATGGACTGCTCCGGTTGCCTCAGCCAGCGACGCGCAGTGGTTTCGTCCTCGGTCATCTGATGGATCAAATCATCCACTGAGTCGAACCTCCTCTCGGGCCGCAGCCGCTCCAAGAAGTCGAGCCGGATGGGTTCCCCGTAGATGTCCGCCGAGAAGTCGAGCAAATAAGCTTCCACGGTTCGCGTGCCGTTGTGGAAAGTCGGGCGCGTCCCGACATTGGTGAGGGCGTCGAATGTGCCGGATTCCAAATATGCTTGGCAGATATAGACGCCGTCTGCCGGCAGCAACCGGGTGCTTGGTAGGCCCAGGTTAGCTGTCGGAAAGCCCAGGGCGCGCCCGCGTCTGTAGCCGTGCACGATCTTCCCACAGAGGTGGAAGGGATACCCGAGACAGCCGTTGGCTTCGTGGATGTTCCCCTCACTCAGCGCCCTGCGAATGCGGCTGCTGCTCACCGGCTTGCCCTCCCAGCGGATGGTGCCCTCGAAGACGTGTACGCCAAAGCCGAAGCGCTGGCCGGCGCGTCGTAGGTAATCCACATTTCCTTCCTGGCCCCGGCCCAGTTTGAAGTCCGGGCCAACCCACAGGCCGCCCAGCCTGGCGTGGTCCAGAAGACCCTGGATGAAGTCTCCCGCCGATGTCTGCGTCAGAGCGCTGTTGAAAGGGAGGACGATAAGCCCCTCGACACCCAGGGATTCGAAGAGCGTCAGACGTTCTTCAAGTGTGGAGAGCAACCAGTAGCTGTCAGGCTGGAGAACCTGCCCCGGCAAGGGATCAAACGTGATCACCAGCGGTAGTAACCCCCGTGAATGGGCAGCTATCACCATGCCGCGTATCAGGGCTTGGTGCCCCAGATGAACGCCATCGAAGGCTCCAATAGTGACACCGCTTAGTTGGGTCAGTTCGAGTTTCTTGATGTCATCTCGGATCCACATAGTCTCCAGCTCTAGATAGGTCTCACTTCCGCACAAACAGGGCTGTGCTGTTGCCTTTGCCCCGCTTGCGTTTCAGGGTTCGCAGTTGCCGCCCGACGGGTTTCGACTTGATGAGACGGGTGATCGGTGTCGACCCACCGATCACCAGGATCCGATCGCCCTGCTCCAGATGGGTGGCCGCGGTGACCAGCGTATGCTCCACCGCATCGGGCCCCTCGTCATGCCTGAGCCTTCCAACCACGAGGGTCGGATGGCTGTTCTCCGGCACGAACGAGGTCTCGTGATGCAGCTTAATGGCATCTTGCGAACAGCCACTGTCGATCAGATTCTGTCTGGACGTGCGCAGGGCGAGCAGGTCTCTCCCCACCAGATCCAGCTGCTGAGGGGCGAACCGCCGCCAAAGCAAGACGGGAAGGATGCCCTGCCCGGGGTTGAAGATGCAGAGCCTGTCGACACCGTCATCGTCAAGACCCTGCAGGATGGGATCCTGCAGTGCTTTGTAGGCCAGAATGGTTGCGTAACTCAACGTGTCAAATTCCGCGAGCCCGCGCATCGTCCGTAATGGTAGCACGGTTTGATCCAGGGTGAATGTGATAGTCGCGCGATCGTAGAGTCCGTCAGCCCAACTCGAGGGTATATCCGACGCATCTTGTTCACCTGTGAAACGGTAGTGGAAGACGGCGTGCGCCGCTGTGGTCCGGTGCAGGAGTATCTCAATACCGGGACTTGACAGCGTCTTTTCGACCAGTTCCTCAAGCGGCGAGACCACGACAACTGCGATCAGCCCGTCTGTCGACACAACGCGTTCTGCCCTGAGGAGCAGAGAGCGGATCACAGACTCTCCGGCCTTGCCGGGGATATTGGACACGACTACATCAAAGTCCTCTTCTATCACATCGTCGTAGCCCAGGCTGCCGTATGCCCTGACGTTGGGGATCTTGTTGAGGATGCCGTTATGCCGGGCGAATGCCACGGCCAGCGCATCGCGGTCCACGAGATGAATCTCACTCTCGGGGGCCACTTGCGCCAGTGCGAGTCCCAGTGGGCCGTATCCGCAGCCAAGGTCCAGGATCTTCCGAGCATGACTCAGGTCGATGTCAACCAGGCTCTTGAGCAGATGATGTGTGCCAACGTCGACCTGGTGACTGCTAAAGAGACTCTGGGCCACAGCAAAGTGCAGCGTTGTCCCGGCGTAGTGGAGATCAACCGTTTTCTTGGTGTGGGGATCTAGCATATTCGATACCATTTTGTGGTGTGTGCTGGTGACACTATCCGTCAGAGGGCGGCAAGACCAGAGTCGGTCGGTACTGCGCATCCGATACTCTGGTCAGCACCGCGATTAGGTTGCCCTGCTGATCGTGGGCTTGGATGGATTCCACGGCATTACTGGCCTGTATGTCAATCTCTTGCCCATAGCGAAGTGCTCGCTCTTGCTCGGGCGTCACGATGGCGGTAGGCATCCCCCTGAGTGTTGTCTGGGGGGGCAGCAGCGCCTCTGCCAGGCCGCCCACTGCATACAACTCCTCGAGCTCTGCCAGTGGCCGTGCCTGCACGATTGCGAATGGCCCGCTGACCAGGCGCCGCAGCTCTCGAATATGTCCGCCGCAACTGAGTTGCTGTCCGAGATCGTGGGCCAGGCTCCGAATGTAGGTTCCAGGCGAACAGACAACATCCAGTGTCAGGTCCGGTGGCTGCCAATCAACGATGTCAATGGCGTGGATCGTGACAACACGAGGTTCGCGCCGAATCTCTTTTCCCTGACGTGCAAGCTCATAGAGCTTGCGTCCCTTGACCTTAATGGCCGCATACATCGGTGGGATCTGCTCGATGGGGCCCATAAATGCGGTGAGTGCGTTCTCAATGGCGGCGCGGTCTACGGTGACGGTTCTGCGCTCGGTGATCTCTCCGTCGGCGTCATAGGTGTCGGTGATCTCACCCATCCGTACGACACTGCGGTAGCGCTTGTCACCGCGCATCGCGAACCGTGAGAGCCGGGTGGCGGGTCCCACCAACACGACCAAGACGCCGGTTGCCAGCGGGTCAAGTGTGCCGGCATGGCCGACACGGCGCGTGCGTGCCAACCGCCGCACGACATTGACGACATCGTGCGATGTCATTTCAGAGGGCTTGTCGACGACAAGCACACCACTAATCATAGTTGTTGAGCGTCTCTCTCACCATCGCCAGGGCGCGTTCAACCGCACTATCGAGGGGGCCGGGCACGCTGCATCCTGCTGCCTGGCGGTGACCTCCGCCGCCAAGTGCGCGCGCGATCGGGGCCACGTTATAGCCAGGCCGCGCACGGAAGCTGATTTTGACGGTGCCATCGCGCATCTCCATGAAAGTAGCGATGACTTTGGCCTCGGCAACCCGGCTGATGAGGTTGCCCAGGTTCAGGTCATCGTGATCCTCGATGTTCAGCGCGATCTTATCGGCGAGCGGAAACGTCGTCCAGGCAATCTCTCCGTCGAGGTGCAGTCGCTGGAGAGCGGTGCCCCAAGCACGCATCTGGTCGAAAGGTACGGCGTCGAGGTTCTTCTGCATCACGCCCAGATAGTCGCCGCCGGCCTCGATTAGCTCGCTGACGGTCCGTAGGAGGTCGGGCGTGGTGGTCTGGGTGCGCAGCCCGCGTGTATCAGTAAGGATGGCTGCCAGGAGACATGTAGCTATGTCGCCTGTCACCGGCACGCCCAAGGCGTCGATGATGTCGATGATGGGGAGAGCGGTTGCTGCCGCATCTGTGCGAACCAAGTTGACATCGCCGAAAGCGTTGTTGGTCTCGTGATGATCGATGACGACCAGCGGTAGTTTTCCCCGCCAACTTTCTCTGTAGATGCCACCGGTTCGTTTCAGATCGCTCATGTCGATGGTGGCGATGAGATCAATGTCAGCATCGTCTGCTACGTCGGTGGCAAACGCGTCAGCTCCGGGGAGGTACGTCAGGCTGCTGCCCAGGGGATGCACACAGACCACCGTGGGCTCCTTGCCAAGTTGGATCAGCGCCAGGCGCAGGGCCAACGCTGATCCGACTGTGTCGCCGTCCGGTCTCGGGTGCGTGATCAGCAGCGCGCGCTCACTCTTGCGCAGCAGTGACGCTATCTGTTTCGCGGTATTCGATGGTGTTTTCGACTGGGTCATCAGGTTGAGCGTCCTTGTTATGAAGTTGTTGCAGGATTTCATCAATCCGCGTACCGTGCGCCATGGAAGGGTCGTAGACGAACACCAGTTGTGGTAGGTTTCGCAGTCGCAGGCCGGGTGCCATCTTGCTCCTCAGCCACCCGGCAGCGCTATCCAGCGCTGCCTGAACTTCCATGATCTCATCCTGTGTGCCGATGATGCTGTAGTAGACCTCGGCACGCGTTGTGTCCCGGTTGACGCTTACGCCGGTGATGGTCACCTCGCTAAGCCTTGGATCGTTGCTCTCTTCCATCAGCAGCTGCGCGACTATACGCCGGATAAGCTGGTTGATGCGGTTTATGTACTTCTTACCCATAGGATTCCCTCCAAAGCGGCCTATTCCGCTTCGACACGCTCCATAACATAGAACTGCAGGCGATCGCCGATCTCTAGGTCGTTGTATCCTTCGATTTTCACGCCGCACTCGAAGTTCTGTCGCACCTCACGGACATCCTCTGTAAATCGCTTCAGAGATTCGATGGTGCCATCGTGTAGGATCTCCTTATTGCGGATCACGCGGATCTTAGCATTGCGCCGGGCGGTGCCGCGGGTGACGAAGCACCCGGCGATCGTGCCGATGCTTGAGATAGTGAACAGCTGGCGGACTTCGGCTTCACCGATCAGCACGGGTTGATAGGTGGGCTCAAGCATGCCTTTCAGGGCTTTCTCGACGTCTTCGACCAGCCGGTAGATGATCTCGTAGATCTGGATCTTCATCCCCTCCGTATCGGCGATACGCTGTACGGCGGTATTGGCGGAGACACGGAAGCCCAGAATGATGGCGTTGGACGCCAGAGCAAGGTTCATATCCGACTCGCTGATATTGCCGGCCGCAGCGTGAATCACGTTGATCTTGACGTCGGCCTGGCTGAGCTGCTCGATGCTGTTGACAATCGGTTCGATAGAGCCCTGGACGTCGGTCTTGAGCACGATGCTAAGTTCCTTGATCTCACCCTCGCGGATCGCTGAGGAGAAATCATCCAGCGACAGCGGGCGGCTAATGTGGGTCAGCTCGCGTTGTCTGGCTTCTTGTCTGCGCTTCTCGGCGATGGCACGGGCCATACGCTCGTTCTTGACGGTCTCGAGAAAATCGCCGGCGACCGGCACGTCGTGGAGGCCGATGACGACGGTCGGGGTTGCTGGCGGCGCGGTTTGGTGCCGGACACTGTTCTCGTCTTCCAGCGCGCGGACCTTGCCCCATGTCTGCCCGACGACCAACACGTCACCGATGCGCAGGGTGCCATTCTGGATCAAGACCGTGGCCAATGGGCCACGCCGCTTGTCCAGGCGGCCTTCGAGGACGGTGCCGACGGCCTCTCGTCCGGGGTTGGCCTTGACTGTGACGTCATCCGCAACCAGGATGATCGCTTCGAGCAAATCCTCCAGGCCCACCTTCATCTTCGCGGAGACCGGGATGACCATGGTGCTGCCGCCCCATTCATCGGAGGTGAGCCCCAACTCTGCGAGCTCCTGCTTCACCGCCTCGATGCGTGCATTGGCTTTGTCGATCTTGTTGAGTGCCACGATGATCGGCACGTGCGCGGCACGCGCGTGGTTGACGGCCTCGATGGTCTGAGGCTTGACGCCGTCGTCGGCTGCCACAACCAGGACGGCAATGTCCGTTGTATTGGCACCGCGGGCGCGCATCGCTGTGAAGGCCTCGTGGCCGGGCGTGTCCAGGAAAGTGATCCGTCTGCCCTCGTGCTTGATCTGATAGGCGCCGATGTGCTGGGTGATTCCCCCGCTTTCCCCAGCGACTACGTCAGCATGTCGGATGGCATCCAGCAGGGACGTCTTGCCGTGATCAACGTGACCAAGAACCGTGACAACGGGAGGGCGATCCTTGAGGTCTTCAGGGTTTTCGTTTGCCAGCAGGATTTGCCAAGCGGAAAGCTCGGTCTCGCCCTCCTGCTCGAGCTCCGCATAGGGTTGTTTGGCCTCGAAGCCAAACTCGGAAGCGATAATGGAGGCAGTATCAAAATCCACCTGTTGGTTGATGCTGGCCAGCACACCGTTGCTCATCAGGGATTTGATCAGCTTGATGGGGGTCTCCCCCAACAGATCCGCAAGATCCCGTACTGTGATGACCTCAGGAATTGTTATTTCGTTTTCTGCCATATGTCTTTCTCCTTTGCCCCGTTCTCATAAGCTGTGCACCCAAGGTGCCAGTCAGTTTTCCTTACACGACACCGGAAGCGACCCTGCATACGCTTGCAGCGCGGCAAACGCCTCGGGCGTCAGTTGTGTGCGCAGTGCGCGCTTGAGACTGCCCTGCTTGAGCGCTTTCTGCCAGCAGCTATGTTGACGGCATAGATAGGCGCCCCGTCCGTTCTGTTTGCCCGTTTCATCCACTCTGATGGTCCCGTCAGGTAAGAGCACCACGCGGACAAGTTCACGTTTCGGCTTTGTCTCCCGACATGCCACACAGGTTCTCAATGGGACATGCCTCTGTTTGGGCTGACCTTTTTTCTTCACTATAGTCACAATCCGATTCTATCAGGCTATGATAGACACAAGAAATGGGACGCCTAGATACCTTCGGCGTCCCATCATCGAGGGCCAGAGTGGCCTGTGAGATACTGCTTTCTATCGTTGTTGCAGTCGTCTCAGCATGATATTTCGTGCCCAGATTGAGATCCGGGAATCGCGACAGGACCCACCAAAGGATTCATGACACTGTGCCAATCAGGCTAATAGTCCTCGTTATACTCGTCCCAGGATTCGGACCCGGTGCGGTGTTTCCGCACGACAAACGTTTCACCGCTGGCATCGTCGAACACGACCGTGCGCCGGCGTCGTCTCTTGCCCTGACGATCACCCGATTCGGAGATATCGGTGCCTTCTTCGTCATCTTCGTCTGCAAAAACAACATCGTCAAGACTCACCGTAGAGTCCTCGTCGGACGACGAGGCAGCTTCTAGGGCTGTCTCTTCTGAGCCCTCATCGAGCTTGTCAACATCGTCCGCCGGCTCTGTTTCGGCGACCGGCTCGTCTGTCGCTGCCATAGCCACTTCGCCCGTTTTCTCTTCTGATGCCAAGTCCTTGGCGCCGATCGGTTCCTCCGCCTCGGCGGCAGTTTCCGGTTCAGCTGCGGCTTCAGCGACCTCAGCCTCTACGGCAGTGTCAGCTGCAACTTGTTCATCCTGAATGTCGCCCTGGTCCAGCAGCTGGAGCCCACTGGTCTCCACCGCGTCTTTGATCTCGCGTAGCGCCTTGACGCCAATCCCGTTGATCATGAGCAGTGGTTCATCGCCGACAGCCAGTTTCTCCATCACTTCGCCGATGTTTTCCAATCCGCTGGCCATGAGGTGATTGTGAACCCTCTTAGACAGACCGAGTTCCTCCAGCGGCATCTTGTAGGCGCCCCGAGGCACTCGGTCGTGCGCTTCTTGTTTCGCTTTCACACGATCGGCATCTGCGTCGCGCTGTGCAAGCCGCCGTGCTCTTGCCTGGCCTGAGCCGGGGCGCTCGGCATTCCGTCGTGCGATGACTGCTTCGCGGACTGCCTTGATCACCGTGCCGATGATGTTGCGCTCCTCGTCGGTATAGGGATAGCGGTCCTCCTCGTGAGTGCGCATGATCGCCGCAAGACGAGGGATAAGCGCGGCTTTGCCTCGCAGCACTTCCAGCAAGTCGGGTGTCTGGTTGACCTGGGCGAGGGCCCACATAGCTGCCTCTGTCGCGCCTTGAATATCAATGCGCCCGTTCGTCAACTTGGCAGCGAGGCGTGCGTTCTGCCCCGAGCGCCCGATGGCGAGCGATAGATGCTCGTCAAGGACAGCTACAGATGCGGTCCGCCCGCCGGGGTGGTGTTCATCCAGCGTCACATTGACGATCTTGGGAATGCTGAGCGCATTGCTGATGAATGTCTCGGGATCTTCGTTCCACTGCACAACATCGATCCGCTCACCGTGCAACTCGTTCGAGATTGTCTGGATGCGCATACCACGCATACCCACACAGGCTCCGACTGGGTCGATGCCCGCCTGCCGTGCGGAGACGGCAACCTTCGCCCTCGTCCCAGCTTCACGCGCCACAGCATTGATCTCCACTTGACCGTTGCGGATCTCCGGTACCTCAATCTCCAGTAGTCGGCGCAGCATCCGCGGGTGACTGCGGCTGACAATGATCTCAGGGCCTCTCGACGTGCGGCGCACCTCCAAAACGTAAACACGGATCTTCTGATGCAGTACGTACCGCTCGCCGGGGATCTGTTCGCGGCGCGGCATATGCGCCTCTTCGGTACGTTCCAGATGCAGGGTCACGCCTCTTGGGTTGACCGACTGCACGGTGCCGATGATAATCTCGTTTTCCTGCCGGCTGAAGCGATTGAATTGGCTCTCACGCTCGGCTTCCCGCAGTCGCTGTGTGATCACCTGTTTGGCTGTCTGTGCGGCAATACGGCCGAAGTTACCCGGCGTGACATCTACCATCAACATGTCGTCGACCTGCACGTCGGCTTTTCGCTTGCGCGCCGCCACAAGTCGAATCTGGATCTGGGGGTCCTCAACTTCTTCCTCTACGACGACTTTGTCGATATAGATACGCGCTAGCCCGGTCTCCAGACTAATCTCAGCTTCTATGTTTTGGGTTGCAGGAATCTTCCAGTCACGTCTGTAGGCAGTCGCCAAGGCCGCCCGAATCGCATCCAGGACGACCTCTTTCGGCAAGTTGTATTCAGCACAGACCTGGTTAAACGCCAGGGCGAACTCGCTCTTCATTAAGAATCTGCCTCCCCGTTCTGTTTCAAGGGTATCTACAAAGAAAAGTG
>Ga0209121_10002210_pt1 | contig 19933 bp, 15 predicted proteins | sample Cruoilmetagenom3_FD_187292 | JGI IMG/M metagenome (GOLD analysis project Ga0209121, IMG submission 187292) | Oil polluted marine microbial communities from Coal Oil Point, Santa Barbara, California, USA - Sample 3 (SPAdes) (version 2) | ecosystem: Environmental > Aquatic > Marine > Oil seeps ...
AGCGCCGGGAACACCAGTGCAGCGTTCGACCCACTCGCCGACCGCGGCCCGCTCCGGCGGCACGGGCTCGCAGCCAAAAATAAGTTGGTAGAACTCAGCAAGCTTCCGCCAATCGGCAGCAACAATATTTGTATGCTTATATTTAGCTTTCATCGTTATATTACTGGATGCTAATGACGGACACTATTTCATATCCTTTCCGGTTTTGGTCGCGTTTAACAATGCGGCAATTTCCTGCATGCGTTTGAGGTGTGCGCCGGAGATCAGGCCGTCCCTGTCCGGAGGGACGTTGAGCAGGTAGTTGGCATTTCGCTCGTTACAGAGCTTGAGCATCTTCACAATTTGACCGGCGTCTCTTACGTGTTCAGGCCGGTCCGCCGTGTTCCAAAACCAGGTCCGTGAAATCTTATCGCAAACCTCTGCCGGGGTTCTGTTTCCCTCCGGCGGCATGCCCTTGGAATCCCAGGGATATTCACAGCTATACACGTCGGATTCTTTGAGACTGTGGGCGTTATTGCCGATGACGAGACACCGCCGCTGTAGCGATTTAATATGCGATCGGATTTCCTGCCAGTCCGACCTGGTATATTTGTTACTGTACTGGTCGATCCACAACAGGTCGACAGGCCCGTAGTTCGTGAGCAGCTCCGTCAACTGCTTCTTGATGAAGCCCACGTAGTCTGACGCCGCCTCCGGAGGTAATCCGTGAAGATCCGGCTTGCCTTCAGGGAGTCCGGATCTCGAGAAATCGCCCGGAAAACAGTAGTAAAATCCGACTTTGAGCCCGCGGGCACGGAAGGCATCTACGAACTCGCGAACGATGTCACCCTTTCCGTTCTTGTAGCGGGTAAATCGGGTAATGTCATGTGCCGTGTTGTCACTATCCCAAAGGCACCAGCCGCCGGTATGCTTTACTGTTAACACGCCATATTTCATTCCGGCCGCGCGGGCGACCTCGGCCCACTGTTCGCAGTTAAGTCTATCCGGCTTAAATAGAGCCGGGTCTTCGTATCCGTTCGCCCATTCGCGATTGACGTAGGTAGCCATGTTGAAGTGGAGAAACAGGCCGAAGCGGAGCTTCAGGAAATCCTCCCGCAAGGCTGCTCGTTCGGCTTCCATATCAACCGGGGGACCTGCTCGTAGAAAGCGGATGCAGACCGGCCTTCCGATGGAAATCTTGTGCCCTGTCGGTTCGAGGGCGCCTGTTTTTTGGTCGATCTTAAAGACGACGACGCTGTCGGCTCCCTGGTTGGCAACGAGGCAGAATTTGCCTGTCGGGTCGATGTTGAAGTTCCGCGGCGTCTTTATACCGGCTCTCTCGTGCTCGACGAATCTCAGCGTTCCTTTGGCCGGGTCGATGCTGTAGACAGCGATGCTGTCGTGCCCCCGGTTCGAGCCGTAGAGGAACCTGCCGCCCGGATGCACGCGGACCTCGGCGCACGAGCTTGATCCGGTAAAACCGTCAGGAAGCGTCGGGACGGTTTGAATTTCGGTCAGGGTGCCCGAAGCCGGCTCGTAGGCAAAGGCGGTGACAGTGCCGCCCATTTCGTTGATAACATAGGCGTACCTGCCGTCAGCGCCGAACGCGAAGTGCCGCGGCCCGGCGCCGGGCTTGACCTTTGCGAACGCCGGATCGTTGGCGGTGATTGTCCCTTTATCGACGTCCAGCTTATAGATCATGACCTTGTCGAGGCCGAGGTCGGCGACGAAAGCGAAGCGGTTGTCCGGGCTGACGTTGATCGAGTGGGCGTGCGGGCCTTTCTGTCGCCGGGGATTTACGCTGGAGCCTTCATGCTGCACAAAACCTGTCGGCTCGGCGAGGCTGCCGTTCGATTTGATGGGAATCACCGATGCGCTGCCGCTGCCGTAGTTGGCGACCAGCACGTTTTTCCCCAAGTGGTCGATACTGACATGGCAAGGGCCGGAGCCGCCTGAAAGCCGGCTGTTCAACAGCCTGAGATTTCCCGTGTCCGGGTCTATCGCATAGGCGCTGACGGAACCATCGCGGCCCGATTCGCTTACGGCGTAAAGATACTTGCCGTTCGGATGGATCTCGATAAACGATGGATTCCCAGCCCTGGCGGCAAGCGCCGGAACTGAAAGCTCTCCTGTCTCGGTGTCGAGTACGCTGCGACAAATCCCTTCGGCGCCGTTGCGGCCCGATGTGTACGTCCCGAAATAGACCGGCAGCGATTCGGCATAAACCGTCAATGATACCGCAACCAAAATCGCCGCCGTAATAAGGGTTTTAGTTTTCATATTCAAAATACCTCCATTGATAATTGTTTTACAATCGTGGCTTCGTGCCGTATGGCCACATGACGTTTTCTCATGATTATTGCTACTCGTTTAAATTGCTTTTACGTTCGGTCCGGCCGGCTCGCTCCATGTAATCCAGGGTCAAATATGCCAGCGCCCTGACACCGAGTTTCAGGCCGCTTTCGTCAACATAGAAATCCGGGCTGTGGTGCGGGGCAGCTTCTTCGGGCGGTACGCCTTTCGGCAATCCGCCAAGGAAAAAAAATAGGCCCGGCACCTGTTGCTGGTAAAACGAAAAATCCTCCGCGCCAGTAATAGCGTTAACCATGTTTACATTTTCAGCGCCGGCGGCCACCTGAAGCGTTGGCAACATCATGGCCGTCAAGTCAGGATCATTATATGTCACCGGAAGGCCTTTGCCAATCCGGACGTCTGCAATCGCGCCGGCACTTTCGGCGACCTTCGTCGCGGTCAGCCGTATCTTCCGGTGTATCTTGTTCTGCATTTCGGTATTGAGCGTCCGGACTGTCCCGACCAGCTCGACCTGTTCGGGAATAATATTACTCCTGAGGCCGCCGTGAATGCTTCCGATTGTGATTACCGCCGCATCTTCGGTCAGCTCCGTTTGCCTGCTGACGATTGTCTGGAGGCCCATGATGATCTGTGCCGAGACCGTAATCGGATCGACGCCCGTCCAGGGTGTGGAGCCGTGCGTCTGCTTGCCTTTGACTGTAATGCGAAAACTGTCGGAGGCGGCCATAGCACTCCCCGGGCGATAGGCAATAGTGCCGGTTTCCGTGAATGCCCAGATATGCAATCCGAAAATCACATCGACCTTCGGATTTTCCAGGACTCCTTCTTTGATCATGAGCCTGGCGCCGCCTTCTTCGCCCCGGGGCGCGCCTTCCTCCGCCGGCTGGAAAATGAATTTAACCGTCCCGGCCAGATTCTCTTTCATGGAAGCAAGAATCTCCGCGACGCCCATTAGAATCGCGGTATGTGTATCGTGGCCGCAGGCGTGCATTACGCCGACGATCTGCCCGTTGTATTCGGTCCGGACTTTGGAAGCGAACGGCAGGTCAACCCGCTCGGTGACAGGCAGGGCGTCCATATCCGCGCGGAGAGCGACAACCGGCCCGGGCCTGGCACCTTTCAAAAGACCCACAACGCCGGTATGCGCGACGCCGGTTTTCACATCCAGTCCCAGAGCCGTCAGATGTCCGGCGACCTTTTCGGCCGTCTTGAATTCCCGGTTCGAGAGCTCCGGGAACCGGTGAAAATGACGACGCCATTCGATGACCTTCGGCTCGATCCGGTCGGCCGATGTATCGACCTGTTTTTTCAAATCTTCGCCGGCATACATCGATGTGCAAATTCCGACGACCAGCAGGCACAAAATAATCCGCTTCATAACGTCACACTCCTTATTCGTGTTGCAAGCCAAACAATTGATTATAATAAATAAATTACTTTGCCTGAAAACCGGTTCACCATTATTCCTGAAGAATTGTAACGATTTGCTCGTTCGTTATTTTTCTGTCCAGCCTGCCGCTTGCGGCCTGTGCCGATCCGCCGCCATTGCCGCCGACGGCTTCGGTAAGTTTCTTCAGGATATCATTCGCGTTCATATTTCTGGAGTTTATTACGATGTTGCCGTCGCTTATGACAATACCGGTTCCATCGATTTCGCCGGCAATCATTGCCGCGAGCTTGCCGGCAAGCTTGCCGGAGACGGCGTCGATTTGGATGCCGATTTTTGACGAGCCGGCTTCCACTATCGCGGCCGATTCGACAAAACCGGGCAGCATCAATCCCTGCAATCGTTCCACTTCTTTATAAAGACTCTTCGAAGATTCCAGTGCCTTCCGGAACATAACCGGCAGTTCGACGGTCGAACACCTGGAAATTTGTCTAAGCTCTTTCAATATGGAAGTCTCTGCCTGCGAGAATTCCAGTGCTGTCTGCCCCGCGGCGAAAGAAACACGCGTCCCGTTCTTCTTGCTCTCGATATCGGTTATCCTGATGATTCCGATGTCACCCGTTCTTCGAACGTGAGTTCCGCAGCAGGCGGATGCATCGCAATCGCCGATCTTTACCACGCGGATCATGTCCGATTCGATTTCTTTCAGGTCGAACCGCGTTCGAGCATCGGTATCGTTGAACACCGTCTCGACGGGTATGTTCCCGGCGACAACCTCCATCGAATCCCGCTCTATCGCCTGGGCCGTCTCGAAGTCGATTTTCTCATCGAAATCCACTGTGCAGCTTTCGGGCCCGATGTGGACGCCGACCGTTTTCAGATCGAACCGCTTTTCGGCGATGCCGGAGATAATATGCTGGGCGGTATGCCGACGTGCGATGTGCAATCTGTGCCGGCTGTCAATACGGGCGATATATTTACCATCGCTCAACGGTTTATCGAGAGTGTGGATTATCCGGCCTTCGATAATCTCGACATTGAGAACATCGCATTCACCAATCCTGCCCTTGTCGGGCGGCTGGCCTCCTTCATCCGGATGAAACACGATGGGCTCTATAGTGACAGTACGGTCGCCGACAGACTTGACTTCGACTTCAATCTCATAAACATCAGGATTTGTCCAATACAATCTTTTCACAACGGGATTATAACCGGCAAACGGCCCGTCGCTCAAGCTCCTTCTCTGTCTAATCGAAAAGACAGCCGGAAAAACTTGAAGATTCGGAACAGGCCTGATATTCTATTGGAGATTAGAGTGGGCGGTATAGCTCAGCAAGCGTAAGTGGGAGTCCAAAATGAAGAATCTGAAGATTTGCCTGGTTTTATGTTTATTGCCCCTTGGCAGTGTCGCGGCCGGATTGCCGGACATCACCAGAGAAAAGCTGGCGGATTTATTACGGCAACAGGACAATCGTCTCCGGGCCTTCCGGGTCAAGTACAGATTAACACAGGGCAAGTACGCCCAAACCGGCGAGCTTGTGCCCGATGTGATTATCGACTGTGAGTTCGGACACGATATTCGCAAAGGCCACAGATACCTGCATGAAAAATGGGCTGGCAATTCAAGAGAAGAGGAGCTGGACAGAGAATATGCTTATGATGGCAGAAAAGGCACAAAATTGTCTTTGAAGCAGCCGGGCAGCCAGGGATTGATGTTTGGGACGGTCATGGCCAAAGTTCCCGAAATGCTCGACGATCAGGCGATCTGGAAGCCGGAATGGGCGGGGTACGGATTCCTCCGAGAGTATGGGCATGATACTCTTTCAGGCGCAATTAGAAACGCGAAAACAGTGACAGTCGCCTCCGAAGAATTGGATGGCCGGCAGGTTTACAAAGTTGATTTCGTTTTGACCGGTGAAAAGGAAAAGTTTGTCGATCACACCGGCAAAACGAGGTGGTTCGCCAAGGACGGCTTCTTTGTCGCCTGGCTCGCACCGGATAAGGGCTTCCGGCCTATAAAACTCGAAAGTTTAATTGGCGAAGGCGGTGACGTAATCAGTTCCTGCATCGCATCGGATTTTCGTCAGGTCGGTCCCGCTCTCTGGTTCCCGTATCGTCTGGAAAGATTAAACGCTGATAAGAGTCGGGGCCGTGTGATTACATTCGAGGATGTCGCGATTAACGAAGATGCTACGGTGACATCTCGATTGAAGTTCCCGCCCGAGACGGTTGTAACAAACGAGATATGGCAGGTCAGATATCAGGTCGGAGGAGGTCTCTGGTCCGTGCGGCTTGGTGGCCTGCCGAAAACATCCACGCCGTACCTGGCGATTGGTTTGCTCTTGATATCGGGTATCTCATTATTGATTTATGGTAAATGCCGCCGGGGCAGACAGGTGACGGATAAATAGGACCACATGCAGCAATTCTCAAGTCGCCGAAGCATCTTTCGGAAAATGGGGCGAATAGAGCATGCGATCTTTGCGGATAGTCAGTTTACCGCCGGAGACAAACTGCTCGCCGCGTTCGGAAAGATGCTCGATCATTCGCTGCCGCCATTGGCGCAGCGTGTTTTTACGCGCCGGTTCGACGGATAAATTGTGCAATTCGTTCGGGTCGTTGGTCAAATTAAAGAGTTCTTCCCTGCCGTCGAATGCGTAATAGATATATTTGACCTTGCCGTCTGTCAGGGCGTTCCAGTGGTCCTTGTTGTAGCACATCGAATGCTCAAGGTCTATAAACCGGCGCCAGTCTTTCGTATTTCCGCGTACCAGCTCCAGCAGGCTTTTGCCGTCGAGATGGTCCGGAACGGGCGCTCCGGCCGTATCGAGAAAAGTCGGCAGCACATCACGCAATTCTGTCGGCTGCGGCAGCGATTTGCCCCGCTGATGCTCCATGCCCATACTTTTGGGCCATCGCAGCAGCATGGGAACGTGGGCCGAGCCTTCGTAGGCGTAGGTCTTTCGCCACAGGTGATGGTCGCCGAGCATGTCGCCGTGGTCGGAGAAGAAAATAATCAGCGTGTCGCCATACATGCCGCTTTTTTTAAGTGCGGCGAGGATTCGCCCTATTTGCTCGTCGATGAACGTAATCGAGCCGTAATAGGCCCGGCGGGATTCTTTGGCCTGATCTACACCCAAATCGCCTCGCCAGAGACTCGGCTTCGGCGGATCATTATGCGGGCTGTAGCGAGCCGCCCAGTCGCCAACAACCGGTGCCGGCATCTCATCTTCGTCATACATATCGATGAATCTTTGCGGCGGGTCGTAAGGGCTGTGCGGCCGGGCAAAGGATACCTTCAGCATAAACGGTTCGGATCGCTCGTATTTTTCAATGAACTCAACCGCTCTGTCGGCCGTCCAGGTTGTCGGGTGCAGCCGCTCCGGCAGGGCGTATGCCTTCCCGCGATAATCGTTCCAGCCAATGCCGGTCGCATCCGGATCCATCTCCGGCGCCTGCTCTTTGAACCATAAGCGGTAATCGCTAACGAATCCGGGGCTCTGGACACGGCCCGATTCGTCGAGCAGTATCTTATGATAGCCGCGAAGCCTTCTTTGCGGGAACCAGTGCATCTTACCGATGCCGTGCAGGTAGTAACCGGCGTCGCGCAGCGCGCCGGGCAGCTCGAACGGATATTTGCCCGCGACTCGTCCGTATCCGATCATGCCGTGATGCCACGGCGATAGTCCCGTCAGGATTGCACTGCGCGCCGGCGTACAGCTCGGCGTGGAACTGTATGCATTCGAGAAAACGACGCCGTCTTTGGCAATAGAATCCAAGTGGGGCGTCTTAATCACGGGATTTCCAGCGCAGCCCAGGCAGTCGCCCCGTTGCTGGTCGGTCATCAGAAAAAGGATGTTGGGTTTTCGCTGATGTGTGGCAGACTCAAGGCCGAAGGCTTTGGGGATGGCAGAAGTCAGGGCAACCATTCCCAAGCTGCGCTTGAGGCTGCCACCCGCCGGGACTAAGAGAGTGCTTTTGAGAAAGGCCCGGCGTGTTACCTTAAATCGACTCTTGCGGTTCATAAGAAACTCCTTATTCACTGATATTTCCAGCATCGGGGCGATATACCTGTAATCCTCAATTCAATCAGAATATCAAATCTGCGGTATAGATGCAAAACCTGACTCAATATTTTCATCCAAAAGCCGGCGAACAGCAGCAAATTATAGCTGAATATTGTTGCTGATAATAAAAAGCTATACTAAAATGCCGTTAAAGCGGCCGAGCGAAAGGAAATCTTATGGCGTTGGCTTCGGATGAAACCTTAAAGCAGTTTGCTGACAAGCTCGAAAAATGGGCGGAGAATTTGTCTTACAGCACCTCCCCGGCCAAAAATTTATGGGTGGAACTGAATCTTTCTCTCTATCCGAGGGACATGCAGGATACCGTATCCTGGCTGGCAGGCATGCCCGGGGTAGAAAAAAAAATCAGCAGGCAGCTCGAAGAACTCTCCGGTCTCGTTCAGGAAGTGGACGCCTGGCGTAATCACGGGATTTTCCCCGAAGATCTGGACGAGTTCTGTTCTCGTGTCGACCGGCTGAAGCAGGTCACTCTAAATATAATCCTTACCCTGCGAAAGACATCCGCGGCATCCGAACCCCAGCCGCCTGTAACCGAAGCAATCGCCGTCGAAAAATCGGACACCCCTGAAACGCGGGAAACCAACCCGGCAGGAATCATGCCGGATGGCGTAACTACCAAAATGCCGCCAAAAGAAGCCCTGACGGCATACAAGCTGTACTTCGATGCGGGATTGACCCTGCCGCAAATCGCCAGGAGAATGACCGCCGAAATGAAGCTCGATAAGTCTCTCAGGCAGCGTCAAGTTGCTCGGTGGATAAAACAGGTCGTACAATGGCATATACGCACGCGCATACCAATCCAATCGGTCCCACGGAGGGCATCAACGACTGCGTCGCTTCCCGTCAATATCGATGCCGCCGCACCAACCGACCATAAGAAAAAATAGCCAGCGACGTTCCGTTTCCGGAAATAAAAATTATCCGAGGAATAAAAAATGGGCAGTAATATAACGAGAATTTCGATTTTTCTTTTAATAATCCTTCCGGCGAGTGTCGTTTCCGCCGGGCCCGATGACTTCGAGCGGGTGAAGTATAACCATCCCGGTCTGGTTGTGGATTTGGGGGTAGGGCTTTGGGCGTGGCCGCTGCCTATGGATTATGATAGCGACGGTGACTACGATATGGTCGTTTGCTGTCCCGACAAGCCGTACAACGGAACATATTTTTTCGAGAATACCGACGGCAATGTCAAGATGCCGGTATTCAGGGCCGCCGTCAAGCTCGGCAGCGGACATAGTAACATTCGGCCGAGTTATGCCGGCGGCAAGGTCCGCCTGCTGCTGCCTGGCAGGGAAATCGTAGGTTTCCGTGAGCCGGAGAATCAGCTCAAAAAGACCCGGTCAATTTATTCTGCGACTAACGTGCACGATTCCAAAGGTCGTATTCGCGCTAACCAGTGGCAGTATTGTGACTATGACGGGGATGGTGCCCTTGACCTTATAGTCGGCGTCGGCGACTGGAGCGACTACGGCTGGGACAATGCTTTCGACGATAAGGGTCGCTGGACGCGCGGACCCCTGCACGGATATGTGTACCTGATTGACAACACCGGCACTACCGATGACCCCAAGTACGGCAAGGAGGAGAAAATATCGGCCGGCGGAAAGCCGGTGGACGTCTATGGAATGCCTTCGCCGAATTTCGCCGATTTCGACGGCGACGGCGACCTGGATTTGATCTGCGGCGAGTTTGTCGACAAGTTCACCTGGTTTGAAAACACCGGGACTCGCAGCCGTCCGAAGTACGCCGCGGGCAGGTATCTGACGTACAAAGGCAAACCGCTTGAGATGGACCTGTGCATGATAGTGCCGGTTGCGCTGGACTGGGATAAGGACGGCGACGTTGATTTAGTCGTGGGACAGGAGGACGGGCGAGTTGCGCTGGTGGAAAATACGGGCAGGGTAACGAACGGCATGCCCGAGTTTCTACCGCCGGTGTTCTTTCAGCAGCAGGCCGATGAGCTTAAGTTCGGCGCGCTTGTCACGCCATGCAGTTTCGACTGGGACGACGACGGTGACGAAGACCTGATCTGCGGCAACACCGCCGGCTATATCGGGTTTATCGAGAACCTCGACGGCGGCGATCCGCCGAGATGGGCCGCCCCGGTATATCTCAAGGCCGGCGGCGAAATCATCCGCATTATGGCCGGGCCAAACGGCTCGATCCAGGGACCCTGCGAAGCCAAGTGGGGCTATACGACGCTGAACGTCGCCGACTGGAACCATGACGGTTTGCCCGATATCCTCGTCAATTCCATCTGGGGAAAAGTTCTCTTCTGCGAGAATATCGGGACCCGGCAAAAACCTAAACTTTTGCCGGCGCAACCTATCGAAGTCGAATGGCCGGGCAAGCCTCCCAAGCCGGCATGGAACTGGTGGGAGCCCGAAGGCAAAATCCTCACCGCCCAGTGGCGAACCACGCCAGTTGTTATCGATTACGACGACGATGGATTGAATGATTTGGTAATACTGGATCATGAGGGGTATCTGGCTCTGTTTAGGCGTGCTAAAAGAAACGATAAGTTGATCCTGTTGCCTGGCAAAAGAATATTTACGAGTAAAACGGGTAGTCCGCTGAGAATGAACGACGGCTCCGCCGGCAAAAGCGGCCGGCGCAAGTTCTGCTTCGCAGACTGGGACCTCGATGGACAATTGGATATGATGGTGAACAGTAGAAACATTAATTTTCTTCGAAATATTTCGGCGGACAACAACACACACCTTTTCAGTGACAAGGGAATGGTCGCAGGTCGTGTCCTCGCCGGCCATACAACCAGCCCGACCATGGTGGACTTCAATAAAGACGGTATCCCCGACCTGCTGGTGGGGGCGGAAGATGGTTTCTTTTATTACATGAAAAATCCACATTCCAATTGAAGCTATCACTGTTTCATGACTGACAGTATCCGTTTGAAGAAAAGCCTGGAAGTCACTTCTTATCTCGAATATGATGTGAGACAGCACTAAAGGTACTGTAAACGCTCGATGAAAAGAAAAATATAATGTCAATAAAGTTAAGCAAGCATGACAAACAACTTCTGGATGGTCAACATGGCGAAGGGGCCCGGTTGGCTATGCGAATTGTTGTCAGAATGGCTGAGGTTCATGAAGCCGCCGAACTGATGGATGTGACTCAGGCCCATATCGACGGCTGCGGATTGCTGAGCGAAACCGGTTTGGAATTTGCAGAAACGCTCGCTGCAAAAGGCGCGAGAGTCTCGGTTCCCACTACCCTGAACATGGGACCGCTTGATCTTCAAAATTGGCAGAAGTTTGGCATCGACGAAGATTTTGCCGGCAAGGCCATCAGGCAGGCGAAGGCTTATACAGACATGGGATGTATCCCAACCTGGACCTGTGCACCTTATCAAAGTTACTTAACCCCTCGTTTCGGCCAGCAAATCGCCTGGGGCGAATCCAATGCTATCTGCTACGCGAATTCGGTTCTCGGGGCCAGGACTAATAGATACGGCGATTACATGGATATCTGCGCGGCGATAACCGGCAGAGTTCCCAGGTGCGGCCTTCATTTAGCAGAGAATCGCAAGGGGCAGTTGTTGCTGCGGCTAAAGGATATTGACGCCGCTATTATGCAGAGCAATGAATTTTACGTGACGCTGGGCCACCTAATCGGATCTCTCGCCGGGGACAAAATCCCGGTGATCGAAGGGCTTGACGCCGGGGCGTCCGGCGATCAACTGAAAGCTATGTGTGCGGCGGCGGCATCCTCCGGCGCAGTGGCACTTTTCCACGCAATCGGCCTGACACCCGAAGCAAACACGTTCGAGCAGGCATTCCAGGGCGGCAGGCCGGAACGAATCATTGACATCGGTCTTTCAGACTTACGCAACGCCCGGTCCGAGTTGTCCACAGCCAAGGAAGGGGCTCATCTCGATCTGGTAGTACTGGGCTGCCCTCATTTTTCCTATAATGAATTTCGTGAGCTGTCGGACCTCATAGAAGCAAAGACCGAAAAAGGCAAAAAACTTCACCCTGATGTGAGGTTTGTTGTTATTTCATCCCAGACATCTTATGCCCTGCTGCAAAGAGGCGATTTTCTTGATAGGCTAACCGCCTTTGGGACTGAAATTACCCTTGACACTTGTGTTTTTCATACGCCGATGGTCGCTGAGGACACGAAGGTAATTATGACCAACTCGGGCAAGTGCGCCTACTACGCGCCCGGTGAATTGAATGTTCGAGTCGCCTTCGGGAGCATGGCCGACTGTGTCGAGTCTTCTGTGAATGGGAAAGTTTGCCGAAAGGATCCATTGTGGGAAAAATCCTGACTGGAAAACCTGTAGTGCCGGGTTCGGCAGAAGGTGCCGCACTCGTTTCGAAGGAACCGTTAAGTTTCTGGGGAGGAATATCTCCGCAAACAGGTGAGGTCATCGACCGGCGGCACGATCTGTCAGGATCTATAGTAACCGGCAAAATATTCGTGCTGCCCACAGGCAGAGGTTCCAGCACATCCAGCGCAACCTTGATGGAAAGCATCAGGACAGGTGTTGCCCCTGCGGCCATAATAAACCTCAGCATCGATCCCATTCTGGCACTGGGAAGCATCGTAGCGGACGAATTATATCATCAGACCATACCCATTGTGGTTCTGCCGGAAGAGGATTTCTTATCTATAAGAAAAGATGACTACCTTATTATCAAACCTGATGGAAAAGTGTTGGTCAACGAACAACGAGACAAATAACATGAAGATAAAATCAATAATCGCCGGGATATTTGCTATATTATTCTTATCAGTTGCAAGCCATGCAGCCGACGAGTCACCATCTGAAACCGATCCGGGCTATCTGAGCGTTGAAAGAATCATCGATTCAGACGAATTTGACTCCAAATCATTCGGGCCAATTCGCTGGCTGGAAGATGGATCAGGATATACGAGTTTGGAAGACTCGCAAGCCTACGAGGACGTAAACGACCCAAATGATGAAGGACCAAAAGACATAATCCGATACGAGCCGGAAAGCGGCAAGCGTGAGATAATGGTTCCATCCTCACGATTGGTTCCAAAGGATGAATCGGAGCCGTTAAAAATTGACGATTACTCGTGGTCGTCGGACGGCAGAAAGCTGCTGATCTTCACGAATACCAAACGCGTATGGCGGACAAATACCCGGGGAGATTACTGGGTGCTCGACCTGACTACCTGGGAACTTCGCAAGCTCGGCGGCGATGCCGAGCCTTCAACGTTGATGTTTGCCAAGTTTTCGCCGGGAGGGCTGCGCGTCGCTTATGTTCGGGAAAGAAACCTGTACGTCCAGAATCTAAAGGACCTTCGAATTACACAACTGACTAAAGACGGTTCCGACACTATTATCAATGGTACGTCGGATTGGGTTTATGAAGAGGAATTCCGCCTGCGAGATGGTTTTCGCTGGAGCCCCAATGGCAAATTCATTGCTTACTGGCAATTCGACACCGAAGGCGTGCGTGATTTTCACCTGATAAACTACACGGATTCTCTTTATCCGAAAATCACCAGCTTCCAATACCCCAAGGTCGGAGAGAAAAACTCGGCCTGCCGCATCGGAGTGATAAGCTCTCGCGGCGGCGAAACCCAGTGGTTCGATGCCTCGGACGACCCGCGCAATCATTATATCCCGAAAATGGAATGGGCTGAGAACTCAAGAACCATCGTTTTCCAACATCTTAATCGCCTGCAGAACAAAAACGAAGTGACATTAGGCAATATACGCAAGGGCGGCATGCGCAAGATTTTCACTGAAAAGGATGAAGCGTGGATCGATGTCGGCGACGATTTGAAATGGCTTGACGGCGGCAAAAAATTTACATGGTTGAGCGAGCGTGACGGATGGCAACACCTATACATAATTTCCCGTTCCGGCAGGAAATTCACCCTTCTGACGCCCGGTGATTTCGACGTGATCGACCTTGTGAACATAGACCGGGAGAATCAGTGGTCATATTATATTGCCTCGCCGGACAACCCGACCCAACGCTATCTGTACCGGGCACCGCTCGACGGCAGCGGCAGGATCGAGAGGATTACGCCCGCCGATCAGGAGGGAACACACAAATACCAAATATCACACGACTCGAAGTGGGCGATCCACACATATTCTTCAGCTAATAAACCTCCCGTAATCGATCTTGTGCGCCTGCCGGGACACGCAAGAGTGCGCGTGCTCGAAGACAACTCAGAACTTTGCGAGAAGGTGGCCGCACTAAAAAAGAACCCGGTTGAGTTCTTCCGCATAGATATCGGCGACGGCGTTTTACTCGACGGGTGGCGTATTAAATCCCTGGATTTCGAGCCGCAAAAGCAATATCCTCTGTTTTTCCACGTCTACGGAGAGCCTGCCGGCCAGACGGTCCTGGACAGATGGGGAGGGGAAAAATATCTGTGGCATCTCATGCTCGCGCAGCAGGGGTATCTGGTAGTGAGTGTGGACAACCGCGGCACGCCGGCACCTCGCGGCCGTGCGTGGCGAAAGTGCGTTTATCGCCAGATTGGCATTCTCGCATCCTCTGACCAAGCGGCAGCGACGCGAGCAATCATCAAGAACTGGCCTTATGTTGACCCGGACAGAATAGGTATCTGGGGCTGGAGCGGCGGCGGCTCCATGAGCCTTAACGCAATCTTCAGGTATCCCGAGTTATACCATACCGCCATGGCGATCGCATTCATAAGCAATCAGCGATTCTATGATACGATTTACCAGGAGCGATACATGGGACTGCCCGATGACAATGAAGAAGGCTTTAAGGACGGCTCACCGATTACGTTCGCCCATCAACTCAAGGGAAATCTTCTTATCATCCACGGCACCGGTGACGACAACTGTCACTATCAAAGCTGCGAAGCCCTCATCAACGAGCTGATAAAGCACGGCAAACATTTTTCGATGATGTCATATCCGAACCGTTCTCACGCCATAAAAGAAGGCGAAAATACCAAACGGCACCTCTACGAGTTACTTACCAGATATTTGAAGGAAAACCTGCCGCCCGACCCGTGCCCAACACAAGATGCAGATTAGAATATCATGATTTACACGGGCTGCTCACTTACACAGAGTATCACGAACTCCACGTGATGGTCACGAGAATTGCATCCAGATGGTTTTGATCTCGGTGTACTGATCGTGGGCATGTACCGCGTTGTCCCGGCCGCCAAAACCGGATTGCTTGAAGCCTCCGAAGGGAGTCGTCATGTCTCCTTCTGAATAGCAGTTGACCGAGACGGTTCCGGCTTTTATCGCACGGGCAAGACGATGCGCAACGTTGACATTGTCTGTGTAGAGTGAAGCAGCCAGGCCATACGTAGTATTATTGGCAAGAGCAATGGCTTGCTCTTCGTCGTCAAACGCAATTGTCGCCAGCACAGGGCCGAAAATCTCCTCTTGTGCGATCTTCATCTTATTGTCTACGTTGTCGAAAATCGTCGGTTCGACAAAGTAACCGCCGCTGTCGGCCAGCACCCGGTTTCCACCCAAAACCAGATTGGCGTCCTCGGCCTTGCCGGCCTCGATGTAGGAAAGGACCTTTTCCATGTGCGCTTTCTCGATCATAGAGCCAATCTTAGTGGCGGGGTCGAGCGGATCTCCAACCGTCCATTGTTTGCTTAACTTGACGATTCTCTCGAGCAGTGCGTCTTTGACTTTCTTGTGTACTATCAGGCGTGAACCGGCGCTGCAGTTTTCGCCCATGTTCCAGAATATGGCGTTCACGGCGTGTTCGGCGACGCTGTCGAGGTTGGCGACGTCGGCCATGACGATTTGCGGACTCTTGCCGCCGCATTCCAGCACAATTCGTTTGAGGTTGGATTCCGCTGAGTACTTTAGGAACATGCGTCCGACTTCCGTCGAACCCGTGAAGGTGACAGCATCCACTGCCGTGTGCCGGCCGAGTGCCTGACCTGCGGTTTCACCGAATCCCGGCACCACGTTCAAAATGCCATCGGGCAGACCCGCCTCTACCGCCAGTTCTGCAAGCCGTAAGGCACTCAACGACGTCTGCTCGGCAGGCTTGAGCACAACGCTATTTCCGGTTGCCAGTGCAGGACCGAGTTTCCAGGCCGCCATCAAGGCTGGAAAGTTCCACGGAATCACCGCGCCGACCACACCGATCGGTTCACGCACGATCAAGCCAAGATTGTCCGGTCCGGTCGGGGAGATTTGATCGTACAGCTTGTCAACGGCCTCGGCATGCCAGCGAATGCAATCGACGGTTTCCGGGACGTCGATTGTGATACAATCGGTAATGGGTTTTCCTGCCTCCAGGGCGTCCAGGACCGCCAGCTCCATAGTGTTTTTCTCGATAAGATCAGCGAAGTTCAGCAAGACATGTTTTCGGTCCGCCGGGCTCATTTGGGACCAAAGACCTTTCTCGAACGTTTCGCGCGCGCTCTGAACAGCGAGGTTGACATCCTTCTCGTCGCATTCGGCTATCTGCGCCAGAGCCTGGCCATTCGCAGGTTTCTCTGTGGGGAAGGTCCTGCCGGAAACAGCATCTACGAATTTACCGTTAATGAAGGCCTGTGTCCGAAACTTCAGTTTTGAAGCTACATCTGCAATAGTAGTTTTATCCATTTTCATAATTATGGTTCTCCTTTCTGTGCTTCAGACAGGATTAACAGGACTTTCTTTTTTTTGTTTACATTCTCAGCGATGCTAATATTTCCTCAAGCCGGTTTCTATCTTTGTCCGTGGGTGGCAATAAGGGTTTTCTGGGAATGCCGTAAGGTCTGCCAAGAATCTCCAGACCGGCCTTGGTTAGTTGGATATACTGGCCGGTCGATTCAAACATAGTAAAGAGCGGCAGCAATTTGAAATATAATTCCCTGGCTTTCTGAAAATCCTTTTTGACTGCGACAAATTCATACAGTTCAACGCATAATTGAGGGATCATGTTTGCCGGAGGTGCGACCCAGCCTACCGCCCCCATTATGAACATTTCCAATGCCAGATTGTCGCAGCCGCACAAAACCCTCATTTTATCACCGCAGAGTCTTTGTATCTCAGCCACGCGGCTCATATCCCCGGAGCTTTCCTTAACATGTGAGATTCTTTCAAACTCAGCCAGGCGGGCAATCAGTTCCGGCTGCATATCTACTCCCGATGTGCCCGGATTGTTGTAGACTACAATATCAATATCGGTGTTTTCTGCAATGGCTTTGTAATGGCCGTAGATTTCTCTGTCGTTCGGGTGGCAGTAGTATGACGGGACAATCATCACTCCATCTGCTCCGGCGTTTTGAGCATACTGAGTGTACATGATCGTTTCTTCAGTGGAAACCGATGCGGTACCGACCACTATCGGTACTTTGCCGGCGGCTTCATCAATTACAGCTTCAGCGACCAGTTTGCGCTCGGCCTCGGACAAGGCAGTGAACTCGCCGGTACTGCCGTTTGGGATGACGCCGTGAATTTTCCCTTCATCGATAAGATACCTGACATGCTTTCTTAATGCTGTCTCATCGACCTTGTCGTCCGGGGTTAACGGCGTACATAGAACGGTATAAACACCTTGAAATGCCCTGGTCATAAATCAATCCTTTCGTGCTTATGTAATTTCCAACTGCCAAAGAGTCCGGCCTATTTCCACTTGCACTTGCGAACTTCCAGGCGATGTTCGCCGTGGCAGTCTGTACAGACCATCTTTTCTATATTCGCGAATAGAGGTTTGTGCTGGTCGGTATCGATTTTGTCTTTTGGATGGCAGCCCATGCAGAACGGATTTATCTTAGGCCGGGGATACATTGTTTCCGGCGCTGTGCCGTTGCCGCCGGAAGCCCAGGATTCGTCGGCGATGTGTTCGTCGCACTCGCCGTGACAGCCTGCGTAGCCGATATTGGCCCGGGCATGGATAACAGCAATATCTTCCTGCATGTAATTTACATGACAGACGAAGCAGCGGCTGTTGTCGGCTCCCGATCCATCCGATTGATCAGCTTCAGAATCGTCGTCCAGCAATAATAAAGGTTCATCGTCAAGCAACAAGGGAGCTTTGCTTTCCTCGACAGTTTCCACGGCGGACTCGCCGCTGAGATGTGGTTCCTGTACACTTTTCGTTTGCTCACAGCCGACTCCAATAATGCATATTGCCGCGAGAATAAAGACCGGTATAGAATATTTCATAGACACTTTCCTATACGTGCACCCTATTACTAAAGTACACTTCAATTTTTAAAGATAATGGGAAACACCTGATACGCCGCACTTTGTCTATTAGACGTACTGCCAGTTCTTAAGCCACTGATAATTCTTCGGTAGTGTCGCCCAGGCCTGCCTGTTGGCGTTGTCCAGTTCCGCAGTTTCTTTCACGTCAAGTTCACGCCGCTCCATCACGGCCTTTGCCACGTTATCGACGTAGTCTATGCTGTTCAATCCGGGAATTGGAATGACGGTCTTGCTATGCAAAATATAGCGGATCGCCAGACGTGCACGCTCGAAGTTCGTTTTGCGGTCCTTCGTAAACAATGAACCGGCGGCGAAAGGTTTAATGCCGAAAGCCCCCACGTCCTGCTTCTTGAGTGCCTCGAAGACGCTGTCCTTCTGGGCCCTTTTGCTCATCGTGGTAAAGGGGAAACAGACACATTCGATTTGCGGGAAATACTCGATCATAAACTTGATCCAGCGGCGGTCATGCGTGGAGAATCCGACGAACCGGGCTTTGCCCTGCTTTTTCGCCTTCTCCAGCGCCTCGACCATTTCGCACGCGGTATTGAACGTGTGCCTGCCGCCCGGCTCGTAGCAGGTAACACGCCACAAATCGGTGTAATCCTCGTCGGCTGCCTGCAGCACTTCGTCCAGGCTTTCCATTAATTTCTTGGCGGTGCGGTAGTCGGGATTACGTGTTTCCCGACCGCAGTGGGATAGCGACAGATACATCTTGTCGCGGCGCCCTTTCAGGGCCTTGGCATCGCGTATTACCTCGCCCTTGGTGCAGGCATCGATGTAATTAATACCGATATCTATGGCGCGACTTACGATTTCGGTGCGCTCCTTTTGATTACTCCGGGAGTGCCCGCCGAGGCAGACGGCTGAAACCATCAGGTTCGTTTTTCCCTGCCGGCGGTATTCCATGTTTTGATTGTAATTGAGAATTTTGGAGGTGTTAACTGATGCACCACCGGCGGTTTTGGCGCCGAGGCCGACTGCTACACCTGCGGCAACAATTGCACTATCGCGCATAAACTTCCGCCGGGTTACTTTCTTATCTTCCATCAAATATCTCCTTTCGAAATCATTCAGACCATAGTCGGTCAAATCTTCATTATCATTTTTCGGGTTTCGGCAACGGGCGATCAGACTGCAACTTGAACAGGGCCATAACCTCCTCATCCGACAGGACTCGGTCATAGATGCGAACATCGTCGATAAGGCCTTCAAATCCCCGGCCTATCCTGACATCCAGGTCGCTGCCGGTATCTATCGGCCAGAGATCCAGAAGGCCGATGTCATGTATCTCCGCTATAGTTCCATCCTTATAGAGCACGACATCATCATGTAGATTCGGCAGTTCGGCTTCTTTGACCACGACCGCCACGTGATGCCACTTATTATCATCGACCGGATCATTCATATAATAATAACCACCATTTGGTCTGATGCCGATGCGCCCCCTGATGAAACAAAAGGTAAACATTTTACCGAAGTCATCTGCGCCCCAGGACATGATCTCTCCGCCGTCGTTTTCCGTCTTGATCCAGGCCGCCACGGTTCGTGGCCGCGTGCCTGTAACGCCCTTGTATTTGGTTATCTCGACGTGTCCATTGTCGTCGAACCTCAGCGCCTTGCCTGTCCGGCCCCGGGCCGAATCCTTATCAAATGATAATTCCTCCTTTAGCGTACCATTCCGGCCATGTCCGGATGAATCCGGAGTTCTCTTGCCCGATGCCTCGTCAAATTTCCACCATCCGGCAAGGTTAGGATCGGTATCGAGCGTCTTTGGCTTGTTTTTGTCCGCCGCAGATGAAAAGCTCATAACCAAGCCAAAAAACAGAACAAAAAGCGATAAATTCAATATTTTCTTATCCATGACACTTCTCCAAATCTGAACTTAAACATTTTTCAAAGCCCAATCTGAGACATGGCTTAATTTCATACAAAATAACATATTTAACCGTCGGACACAATCATTCATTTCACGAATCCGATATTATTTCTGCCGCTTGCTTCATCTATTTA
>Ga0209121_10002211_pt1 | contig 19931 bp, 18 predicted proteins | sample Cruoilmetagenom3_FD_187292 | JGI IMG/M metagenome (GOLD analysis project Ga0209121, IMG submission 187292) | Oil polluted marine microbial communities from Coal Oil Point, Santa Barbara, California, USA - Sample 3 (SPAdes) (version 2) | ecosystem: Environmental > Aquatic > Marine > Oil seeps ...
TTAGCGCTGCTAATGACCTTGCCCTAAAAGGTCATGATGTGACTATCTTTGAAGCTCTTCCTGAACCAGGAGGTATGCTTCGTGTTGGCATCCCTGAATATCGCCTTCCCAAGGAAATTGTGCGCAAAGAGATAGGTTATATCCAGAAGCTTGGCGTAAAGATAAGAACGGGGATTCAGGTGGGCAAAGATATTACCCTAGAAGAGATGAAGAAGGAGTATGATGCAGTCTTCATTGGCACGGGAGCTCATGGTGGAATGAGACTTAGAGTAGAGGGGGAGGATCTCCCCGGAGTGATGGAGGGAGTAAGGTTTTTGCGAGCGGTAAATCTTGGGGAGAAAGTGGATGTGGGAAAGAAAACAGCGGTGATTGGTGGAGGGAATACGGCCGTTGACTGTGCCAGAACAGCGAAGCGCCTTGGAGCAGAAGATGTAAAAATAGTGTATCGTCGTTCTCGTGCTGAGATGCCGGCCTCTGCAGAAGAGGTAGCAGCGGTAGTGGAAGAAGGAATACCAATTGAGTTCCTGACTACCCCAACCCGCTTCTTCTCTGAGAATGGAAGACTCGCCAAGATGGAGTGCGTAAGGATGAAGCTTGGGGAGCCGGATGCCAGTGGTCGCCCTAGGCCTGTCCCTATTGAAGGCTCCGAGTTTACTACTTCAGTGGATACGGTGATTGCTGCCCTTGGACAGGCCACAGAAACGGAATTCGTTAAGGATCTTGGGATCTCGCTCTCCAGAAGAAATACGATAGAAATTGACCCTAAGACCGGGGTGACTAATGTTGAAGCAGTGTTTGCCGGAGGTGATGTGGTTACTGGTCCTGCTTTCGTAGTAGATGCCATTGCGGCAGGGCAGAAGGCAGCTCGCTCTATAGACAGGTATTTGAAGGGAGAACCTCTTGAGGTTGAAGAGGAGAAAAAAGAGCCAGAGAAGCTTTCTGAAGAGGAGATAGAGGACAGGAAGAAACGCTTTCCTCCCAAGAAACGTATGAAGATGAAAGAGGAGCCTGTTAAGGAGAGGGTTAAGGATTTTCGTGAGGCAGTTTTGGGATATTCCTTGGAAGAAGCCATAGAGGAAGCTTCACGCTGTCTTGCAGGACAAATAGAAGGGTGCATTGAATGTCATGAGTGTGAACGGCGATGTGATGCAAATGCCATAGTATACACCATGCAAGATGAAGACATCGAAGTTGATGTGGGAGCAATAATCCTTGCCACGGGCCTTGACCTCTACGATGTTTCACCGTTAACAGAATATGGCTATGGAAAGATAAAGAACGTCATTACCGCTTTAGAATACGAGAGATTAACCGCAGCATCTGGGCCCACTATGGGAGCGCTTGACCGACCATCAGATGGTAAAATCCCTCATAATATAGCCTTCATTCAATGTGTTGGCTCCCGTGATTTCAGGCATAAAGCTTATTGTTCCAGCGTTTGCTGCATGCATGCCACTAAGGAAGCCATGATGGCATATGAGCATGAACCAGGAACAAAGTCCACCGTCTTCTACATGGATATGAGGGCTGTGGGCAAAAGGTTTCAGGAATATATCATCAGAGCTAAAGAGGAGTACAATACGACTTATATTAGAGGTCGTCCCGGCAGGATCGAAGTTAACCCTGAGAATGATAACCCCATTATTTGGTACGAGGAAACTACTACTGGGGAAATAAATAGCTTTGAGACAGAACTAGTAGTTCTCGCTCAAGCGATGATTCCTCAAATCACCAAGGAGTTAACAGAAATATTAGGTATAGAGTTAGATGAAAATGGCTTTGTAAAGACTCCAGATAAATTGTCGCAACCGCTGGATACTACCAAGCCTGGCATCTTTGCCTGCGGCTATGTTCACAGCCCACGGGATATCCCAGATTCTGTAACCCAGGCATCAGGGGCAGCAGGCAGGGTGGCTGAAGTTATAGCAGGAGGTAGTTAAGATGGAAGAGCCTCGTATTGGTGTCTTTATATGTCACTGTGGCAGGAATATAGGGGCATATGTAAATGTTCCTGAGGTAGTGGAATACGTAAAAGGGCTGCCCAATGTCGTGCATGCTGAGCGTAATCTCTACACCTGCTCTGAAGAAGGGATATCAGCGATTAAGAAAGGGATTCAAGAGCACAATCTGAACCGCGTCATAGTAGCTTCTTGCACACCTCGAACTCACGAGCCGCTCTTTAGGTCTGCCTGCGAAGCTGTGGGCTTAAATAAATATCTTTTTGAGTTTGTTAACATAAGGGACCAATGCTCCTGGGTACATATGGAGTATCCAGAACAAGCCACTCAAAAAGCTAAAGACCTCATCAGGATGGGAGTAGCCAAGGCTAGGTTGTTGGAGCCATTGGAGGAGATTGAGATCGAGGTAGCTCCTTCTGCTTTGGTTATTGGCGGTGGGGTAGTTGGGACAAGTGCTGCTTTAAATCTGGCTGAGCAGGGCTTTGAGGTTCATCTGGTGGAAAAGGAAGGAGAGCTTGGTGGTACCCTACTTAACGTCTATAAAACCTTCACCGCTAATGTGGAGGCAGGTAACTTAATCGGAGGACTTGCCGAAAAGGTGAAAAGTCATGACAAGATTAAAACTCACTTGTCCACCAAGGTAAAGGATGTAAGTGGCTTCGTAGGCAATTTCGATGTCACCTTAGACCACAATGGGGAAGAGAGTAAGATTAATGTTGGCACCATTATTGTTGCCATTGGCGCTGAGGTACTAAAACCAACAGGTCAATATGGTTATGGCAAGTTTCCCAATGTTATTACCCAGTTAGAGTTAGAGGAGCGATTGAAGAATGGAAATCTTGATGGACAGAACGTTGTAATGATCAATTGTGTTGGGGCGCGAGTTCCGGAGAGAACTTATTGCAGTAGAATTTGCTGCATGACCGCAATCAAAAATGCTTTCCTCATTAAAGAATCGAACCCCAAGGCAAAAGTCTGGATATTGCACCGGGACCTCATGACTTATGGTGTAGATTTCGAGGATTACTATCGAAAGTCTATGGAGCGAGGGGTTAGATTCATTAGATATAACTTAGAAAAGCCTCCTGAAGTTATCGGGGAAGGGAAAGCTGAGAAGATAAAGGTATATCATGAGCTACGTAAGAGAGAGCTAGAACTTCCCTGCGATGTGCTTGTTCTTACCACACCTCTTATCCCTCGTGAGGATAACCAGGAGATATCCAAGATGCTTAAAGTCTCATTAGATGAGTTTGGTTTTCTTTTGGAAGCACATTTAAAACTTCGACCTGTGGAATTTGCCATGGACGGTATTTACCTCTGTGGTTCAGCACGCTGGCCTACAGATGTTACTGAAGGAATTTCTCAAGCTTATGCTGCCGCTTCAAAAGCAGCAGGTCCCCTGAGAACAGGTTATGTAAAACCTGAGGCCATAACTTCTGAGGTTAACGAGGATATCTGTTCAGGGTGTGGCACGTGTGTTGCCATGTGCCCATTTGGAGCTATGGAACTTGTGTCTAAAGACGGGAAAAGAGTAGCTCAGGTCACTGTGGCTCAATGTAAAGGTTGCGGAACCTGTGGAGCTACTTGTCCATCTGGTGCCATTACCATGCATCACTTCAGGAACGAGGAAATCATGGCACAATTGGGGGCACTCATAGCATAGTCTTATTGGCTAATTGTGGAGAAGCTTAAAAAAGCGCTCTAATAATTGAAAGCGCATCTGTGCACTTGCGGGAAGAGCTTAATTCCAGGGTAGCGACCGCAAAGGATTATTCCGCCAAGACTCTCAAGGCTTTTCATAGAGCTGGTGTGCTTCGTGTTGACAAAGTAAAGAATTAAAGCCTATAGGGAAGCCGTCGGAAATGAAAAAGACAGGTCAGCGAATTATTAACAGCCATTGATAGTGTATTGGTTTACATACTAGAAGGAGAGAGAATACCTTTAGAGGAAGATTATCGAAGTTGTATACACTAAATCCCTTAGCAAAACTGGTAGAGAGGGCAGAAGAGTGTGTACGAAACTCGGCAACATGTACCGGAGTGTTGTTAAGCTCAAGCAAGAGGTTGAAGAGCTAAAAAGATATCTCGAACCTTTAGGACAGCAAGCTAGCCCGAGATTAAAAGACTTACGTTTTCCAGAAACTACCTGTTTTTCTAGGGTTTTTGTGTTTCCAAGTGAAATATACGAAACTTTATATCACAAGCTTAAGAATTACTTATTTGGGAGCATGGTTGCCACAATAGAAAACGAAGCCAGTCTCCATGCAATTGCCAAGGTTGAAGACAAAGAGATTATTGAATCTGTAGTCAAGGAAGGTAGAGGCGAGATTCTGCAGATACCAAGTGAGGATTTAACCCTGAGGGAATTTATAGGAGTAGCTGATGACAAAATTCATAACCTCGACGAGGAGTTAACAAAGCTTCGGGGAGAGATCGAAAGCAAAACTAGAGAGAACTCAGAGAAGCTCGTCCTTTTTAGAGAGGCACTATCAGCAGAAAATGAAAGGCTATCAGTTTTGGAAATTGTATCCCAATTTTAGGAAACAAAGGTGAGGAAGAACAGGTAAGGAGAACAAAGATGGCAGAAGAAATGGAAAAGGGTGGTGTCCCAGGGACACCGAAGGAGTTTGCCATTTTCGGTGCGATTGTTATGGCAATTGGTTTCCTGTGTTACTGGTGGCTGAAAGATATATCCCAAACCATAGCGGCTGGCGTTTTTATGGCTTTAGTTGTGGGGACATTAATGTTTTGGAGATTCAGGGTGGGCATAGCCTTTATAGGCATAGTTATTTTGCTCCTCACCAGAACAATGGACCTAAAACACGCCATAGAATTCATGAGTTTAGATGTCATTGTGTTTTTAATAGGTATGATGGTAGTGGTTGCACTTCTTCGAGAGACCGGCTTCTTCCACTGGCTTGGCATAAAAATGATCAAAGTGGCTAAATATGAGCCCAAAAGGATAATGGTTTCCCTTTTATTCCTTGCCGCGGTTATGGCTGCCTGCGTAGATGAGGTAACTTCTATACTTTTTATGACAGCACTGGTATTTGAAATTTGTGAATATTACAAGGTCAACCCGGTAAATTATGTTATATCGGTTGTACTGGCAACAAATATCGGGAGTTCCTGGACTGTTCTAGGGAATCCCATCGGAATCCTGATAGCCCTTAGGGCTGGTCTAACCTTCGAAGATTTTGTGAGGTGGTCTTTCCCAGTTAGCTTTATTGGCCTCATCATCCTTATAGTCATAATTTTGATATGGCAGCGCCAGGACCTTAGACTGCTTAAAACTAGGATTAGCACCCAATTGGAAAGTGGCGCTGCTGCTTTGGATGAGTGGTCTGAAGTAAAAGACAAAACTTTTTTCAAGTGGGGGATTGCCTTATTTGTGGGAGTGGTAATTTTTCTTGCTTTGCATCACCGGTTAGAGCTGTTATTTGGCCTTGAAAAGAATACACTGCTTGTTGCTGTTTCGATCACAGGCGCTGGGATTGCTATGTTGTGGAAAAGAGCAAAAGCGAGAGAATATTTAGAGAGGGGTGTTGATTGGTGGACATTGGTCTTCTTCATGTTCCTGTTTTCTAAGGCAGGCTGCCTTGCCTATACCGGCGTCACCGATAAAATTGCCGAGGCTGCTACAGGGCTAACAACTAGCCCTGTGTTACTCACTATAATTATAGCTTTTGGTTCTGCCTTAGGCTCAGCGGCGATGGATAACGTGGTTTTGGTAGCAGCGCTTATCCCTGTAGTTCACGCCTTGGGAGAGGCTGGGATTTATAACTTTCCAGTTTGGTGGGCATTGCTTCAGGGCGGATGCTATGGTGGTAACATCACCATGGTTGGCTCCACAGCCAATATTGTGGCTCTTGGTATGCTGGAAAAACGAACGGGTTATTATATGACTTTACGTAAGTGGATCCTAATTGGCTTAGCCGGTGGTCTCTTGCCCCTGATTGTTGCCCAATCGCTGTTACTTGTTCAACTACCCCTTATGCCTTGAATTTAACTGGCTCATGTCCATAGATTTAGTCTCTTATCCCAGCTCCCGCACCTAAGTTGAGCAAAATAGATTTTTTGTATTTGTTTAGATGCGATAAATTTCACTCCGACAGAATCAGAGTAGCGCGGTAATAATATGTGGAGGCGATGTAGAGGAGAAGGTTCTATCAAGAATTCTTAATATGCCCATGATATTAGAACAAGGAAGGATTAAGATGTATAAACCACAGTTAGCTTTGCTGAAGGGGAAGCTGAAAACAACAACCCAGTATGTATTTTCTCCCGAAATCGTTGCATAGAAATACCTGATAATCTTGAATCACATCAGGTTGGGTAGTTCAAATAGCACGGTCTGTTTTAGCCTTCCTCAATTCAAGTTTATCGCTTTTGCCTCATATTCAGTTGCTATCGATCCTAATATCCCGTTGATTAATCTTGGTGAGGAATCGCTGCCAAAACTCTTAGCTAACTCCACAGCCTCATTTATAGCTACTTTAATTGGAGTATTATCAAATAAAATTTCGAAGATGGCAATACGCAGGATATTTCTATCAATGATAGGCATTTGTTCTATAGGGAAGGCTGGGGCAAAATGCTTAATGAGGTCGTCAAGCTTAGATTTATTTTGGAGCACTCCTTGCACAAGCTGCTCACTGAAGCTAAGCGCTTCTTGTGACAATGCTTTCTCACTTGCTAAATGAGCTAAAGCTGTTCCTGCTCCATGCTCTGTGCAATCAAGCTCATAAAGTGTCTGAAGAGCAACAATCCTTGCCTTTCGTCTGACACCAGCCATAGTTCTTCACCCTCACCCTTCCTCCTCCCTTTAAGGGAGAGGGTTAGAGTGAAGGAGCTGTATGATATCTTCAACTTCTGACATATTGAAGGTTGATAACTCGGGATTGATTCGTTTGATCAGACCGCTGAGTACACTTCCAGGGCCAATTTCATAAAAGGTAGCGATCCCACTATTAACCATATATTCGACGGACTTTTGCCATTGAATGCAACTACGAAGTTGCTTTAGAAGCTCTTCCTTTATTGACTCAACATTAGTCAGTGGCTGAGCAGCCACATTGACTATTATGGGAACTGTTGGTGGGTGGAAGGCGAAACTTGAGATAACTTCGCTAAATTCAGCTATTATCGGATCCATCAGAGCTGAATGAAAGGCTCCGCTAACCTTTAGAGGGATAAGACGACGGGCGCCTTTTGTTTTAGCTAGTTTGTTAGCTTCAGCTAAAGCGTCAATAGAGCCACTGATTACAATCTGTCCAGGGCAGTTTACGTTGGAGATTTCAGTTTTACTATGACGACATATATTCTCAACGGACTTTTCAGCAAGCCCTATTACAGCTAGCATTCCTCCAGGATTACTCTGCCCAGCTTCATACATTAATCTACCTCTTTCCCGGGTTAGGATCACAGCATCACTCAAGCTAAGCACATTAGCAGCCACAAGAGCAGTGTATTCGCCCAAACTATGTCCAGCAACAAAGGTAGGAAGGGGCAAATCTCTGTTATCGGCCTCTCGAGCTGCCCTGAGGCAGGCGATGCTAGTTGCTACTAGTGCCGGCTGGACGTTTTTTGTCTTCGTCAATTCCTCCTCTGGCCCTGCAAAGCACAATCGCGAAAGAGGAAAGCCTAGAGCAGCGTCAGCTTCATCAAAAACTTCCTTAGCCGAGGAATAGGCATGATGTAAATCCAATCCCATTCCCACTTTCTGGGAGCCCTGTCCAGGGAAAACATAAGCTATCTTGGGTATTTCAGCCATGTCCTTAGCTAGCTTTTTCTCTTCGGGGCTTTAATCTCAATTACTTGCCTATCATTATAATTGCCGCAGGTAGGGCAAACATGATGAGCTAGCTTAGGACTATGGCACTGTGGGCATCTATCCAAGGGGGGTAGTGCTAGTTTAAGATGGCTGCGTCTTTTCCCTTGGCGTGCTTTGGCGTATTTTCTCTTAGGTAGAGCCATATGAACTTATCTCCTTTATTCCAGGACAGTCAGGTCGGCATAGTGGTTTCATAGGCAAATTTAACAAGGTATATTGGCGTATTAGCTCGCCTAAGTCAAGCATGTGATTATCATCGAGGGTGAAACCAGCCGATTCTTCAGGCAGAGAAAGTGATAAACCGCTAGATACATCAACTGTGGGAAGAAATTCCTCTTCTATGTTGAAACTTATAGGGCAGAGGAAGCTATTGAGGCAACGACTGCAAATGAGTTCTACCTCGGCAGTTAACCCACCTCGAACTAAAATCCCCTGACTGCTGCGAATTAGCATTGCCTTTCCTTTAATAGAACCCTTAACTTGCTCATCAATTACTTCATCTATATCATAGTTGCGGCTAGATCCGACAGGCTCTTTCAATAACTGAGCCACGTTTATTAATCCTTTAAGATGTCTTTCTTTAAGTTCCTCTTTCGTCATAGCTAGACTAAAAACACCCCTAGAAATCTAAGTTTAATACAGAGTATAATGCTTCTCTACGAAGGTTTCAAGTGTTGCAGATAGGAGAGCTGAAGGCAAAGGCAAGAGATATAGTAGAGTCACAAAGAGGGCAACTTACTCAGCTTAGCCTAAACATCCATGATAATCCTGAGCTAGGCTTCCAAGAAGAAAAGGCGTCATCTTGGCTCAGCAATTACCTGGAGGAAAATGGATTTCGTGTAGAAAAAGGCATTGCTGGCTTACCAACAGCTTTTGGAGCAACATATGGTCAAGGAAAGCCAACGGTGGCTTTGCTTGCTGAATATGATGCCTTGCCTAAAATAGGGCATGGCTGTGGACATAATATAATAGCTGTTTCAGCGGTTGGTGCGGGTATAGCCAGCAAGGTCGCCATTGACCATCTAGGAGGTAGTATCATAGTTTTAGGTACCCCTGGAGAAGAGGTTTTTGGCGGCAAGATAGATATGGTGAAAGCAGGTGTCTTTAATGAAATAGATGCGGCCATGATGGTGCATCCTAATACGCGCAATATGGTAACCATAGAGGCGCTTGCCTGTATTTCTTTAGAGGTGGAGTTCGCTGGCAAACCAGCCCATGCTGCTGCCCAACCCCACAAAGGTATAAATGCGCTAGAAGCGCTGATTTTGGCATTTAACTCTATAAATTCGCTGCGCCAGCATATAAAAGGAGAAGCACGCATTCACGGCATAATTACCGATGGTGGTGAAGCACCTAATATAGTGCCTGCCCATAGTGCTGCTAAGTTTTTAATACGTGCTCCTGATAATGCTTACCTTGAGGAGCTTAAAGGAAAAGTATTAAACTGTTTTAAGGGAGCATCCCTAGCCAGTGGGGCTGAATTAAAATATAATTGGGGAGATAAAACTTATGCCCCTATGAAAAACAATATGACTTTAGCTCGGCTATTTAGCCAAAATCTTGAATCGCTGGGGCGTCATGAGGAAGCCTTTGATCCTCATTTTGGCTTTGGCAGCACAGATATGGGGAATGTCAGTCAAGTAGTGCCTAGCATACAGCCCACAGTGGCTATTGCATCTCCTGAGGTATTGATACATACGCCGGAGTTTGCTTCTGCCGCAGCCTCGGAAGCGGGACACAAAGGGCTACTAGACGCAGCTAAGGCGATGGCAATGACTGTGGTTGACGTCCTAGGCCAGCCAGAGAAGCTTGACGAGATTAAGCAGGAGTTCTCCCATGATTAAAGTAGGCATTCCACGAGCTTTATACTTCTATCAATATTATCCTGCGTGGAAAACTTTTTTTGAAAAACTAGGAGCAGAAGCGGTGGTATCACCGCCAACTAACAAAGTTATATTGGATTCGGGAAATTTGCGGGCAGTTGCCGAGACTTGTTTACCAGTGAAGGTCTTTTTCGGACATGTTATTTCCTTGGTAGATAAGTGTGACTATATGTTCATTCCGGCAATTCGTAGTTTGGGAAGGAAAGCTTATCATTGCTCCAAATTTCTTGGCTTGCCTGATATGACCAAAGCTGTAGTGCCAGAATGCCCTCCCATTCTTGACCCAGAGATAGATCTCAATGAAGGGCGACGCAACTTGCAGAAAGTTATATACAGCTTGGGACGCCATTTTACCTCTGATAAGGGTGAGATTAAAAAAGCAGCCGAAGAGGCAAGGAAAGCCAATTTAGCCTACCGCAGCAAAATGTCCGATGAAAAAATTACACCTGTTCAAGCTATCGATGGGGCACATCGAGACAAAGAGGAGTTGGATTTTGATCCTGATATAACTCCCACTTTATCCCTTGCCGTTATCGGGCATCCCTATGTTATCTATGACGATTATATTAACCATCGGCTTATTTCCCGATTGGAGGCAATGGGAGCTAGGGTTTTCACTCAGGAGATGGCGCCTCAAGAGGCGCTTGAGATTGCTATGGCGAGGTTGATAGGCAAGCCCCATTGGAGCTTTGAAGTCGATGTAATTGGTGCTGGAGAATACTATTTAGAAGCAAAAGTTGATGGTATGATTAGCGTGGCTGTCTTTGGCTGCGGTCCTGATTCGATGATGATAGATGTGGTACGTCATCGGGCAAGAGAGTTCAAAGCTCCCTTTCTACATCTTAGTTTAGATGAGCATACTAGCGAAGGGGGGTTGGTTACCAGGTTAGAGGCTTTTCTTGATATGGTTAAGAGAAAGAAGAAGGAATGCCCACTTATCACTTCTCCTTATCTCTCGGGCGATGGGAGGGAAAGGATATGCGTGTAGGTATACCTCATTTTGGTAACGTCTATATTCCAGTAAAGGCTATGGGGCAGAGACTAGGTGCTAGTGATAAAGAGCTAATAATCCCACCACCAACCAGTCAACGAACGCTAAATCTTGGAGTCAAATATTCACCGGTGGAAGCCTGTTTGCCCTTCAAGCTCACCTTGGGTAACTTAATTGAAGCTTGCGAATTGGGGGCAGATACCTTAATTCAAGCAAGGGGCACGGGCATTTGCCGCTTAGGCTACTATGCCAGGGAGCAAGAGCAAATCCTTCATGACTTAGGCTACGATGCTCATTTTATCACTCTTGATGTGTCTCACCATAAGTTTGCTGGCATTTTGCAACTCATAAAGCGTATGTGCAATGATGCCCCCTGGCCTAAGATTATTTCAACCTTTCGCTTTGGCATGGGTAAATTATTTGCTTTGGATAAGATAGAGAAAGTAGTTCAGAAGACACGAGCGGTAGAACTTGAGAAGGGAAGGGCTAACCAGATTTACCGAGAAGCGATCAAGGCTATTGATGAGGCAACAGAGGGCAAGGAAGTTAAAAGAGCAACCAAAGAATATGTTGGCAAGCTGAACAGAGTACCTAAAAACCCTAAAGCCGACCCAGTTAAAGTGAGCATTGTTGGTGAGATCTTTGTTGTTCTCGATCCTTTTGCTAACATGGATATAGAGCTGGAATTAGGCAAGTTAGGGGTGGAGGTAAGACGAACAATGAGTCTTTCCCGATGGGTCAAATATAGCCTGTTCCTTAATCCTTTAGGCATAGATGAGTGGAAGGAAGTTCATAAGGTAGCTATGCCTTATCTCAAGCGTGATGTTGGCGGTGATGGCTGGGAATCAGTAGGCGAGAAAATAGTTCATGCCCGAGAAGGATATGATGGTATAATTCATTTAGCACCCTTCACCTGCATGCCTGAGATAGTAGCCCAGAATATTATGCCATCAACTAAGGAAGACATACCGGTGCTTGCTGTCCTGTGCGATGAACAAATGGCTAGGCCGGGGATGATAACCAGGCTCGAAGCTTTTGTAGATCTATTAAAGTTCAGAAGGAAGAGGGGAAGGATATGAAAGCTTATCTTGGTGTTGATGTTGGTTCAGTTACCACTAAATTAGCCCTGCTTGATGACCATGATGAACTCGTGGCTTCTACTTACTTACGGACTCAAGGTAAACCAATCGCTATGATTCAGGAGGGGTTGGGGGGGGTAAAGAAGCAGATGCCACCTGAAGCTGAAATCTGTGGGGTAGCTACCACGGGAAGTGCTCGTTATTTAGCTGGTGTTGTTCTTAGTGCTGATTTAATAAAAAATGAAATTACCAGCCATGCTATTGCTGCTATGCACTATATACCTGAAGTACAAACTGTTATCGAAATTGGAGGTCAGGATAGCAAGATTATCGTAATCCGTGATGGTGTAGTTGTTGATTTTGGCATGAACACAGTGTGTGCTGCTGGCACTGGCAGCTTTCTTGACCACCAAGCTTCGCGACTGGATATAAATATCGAGCAATTTGGCGAGCGGGCATTAAAAAGCAAAATGCCAGTGCGTATTGCCGGGCGATGTACTGTATTTGCTGAATCGGACATGATTCATAAGCAGCAAATGGGGCATAAAACTAATGACATCGTTTATGGTTTGTGCCAGGCTTTGGTGCGCAATTACCTAAACAATGTTGCTTTAGGCAAGGAAATCCTGCCTCAAGTAGTATTTCAGGGTGGCGTTGCCTTCAATCAAGGGATAGTTAAGGCGCTTAATGAGACTCTGGATACTCAGGTCTTTGTTCCTCCTCATCATGAACTCATGGGTGCTATTGGAGCTGCTCTTCTGGTGCGTGAGGAGATGGAAAGCAATAGTCACAAAACGAAGTTTAAAGGATTTGAGGTTAGCCAGACAGATTTCAAGGTCTCCGCCTTTATGTGTAAAGCTTGTCCCAACCAATGTGAGATTGCTCAAATCTCCGTTGATGGTAAAGTTCTAGCTAGGTGGGGAGGGCGCTGTGATCTATGGGAAAGGGCAGCCGTAGATTAAACTTTAAAAAAAGACAGGAGATGCTACAATATTAATTAGGCTCAGAGCCTACAATGGGGAAGTATGAAAGTCATCTTTTTAAGGGACGTTTTAGGGAAGGGGAGAACAGGGGAGGTAAGAACCGTAAACGAAGGATATGCCAGGAATTTCCTTTTGCCTCAAGGTCTAGCCCTAGCAGCTACGCCAGCAGTCATGAAACAAGTAGAGGCAAAGCTTCAGAAGGAAAAACGCGAAGAAACAATTGACCAAGCCAAGCTGGTTGAGTTAGCTAAGCAAATTGAAGGAAGTGAAATCCGTCTCCAAGCTCATATAGGTGCTAAAGGTCGCCTATTCGGCTCTATTACCGCTGCTGATATAGCCGAGGAATTAAGCCGTATCCTGGATTTTGTTATTGATAAGAAGAAAATAGATTTAGACAAGTCTTTACGCCAAACAGGAGATTATGAGGTGACTGTCAAATTAGCTAAAGACTTGGAGCCTAAAGTCAAAGTAGTCATTTGCGGCAATGCCGCAAATGAAGTGGTTAAGAAATAAATAATTCAATTTGGTTTTCGGGCCTAAGCCCGAAAAAGGGAAGGCTTAAATATGGCAGAGAGTAGATTACCGCCTCATGATATTGAAGCAGAAGAAGCAGTAATCGGCTCCTTTCTTATTGATCCTGACGCCATATTGAAAGTTGCCACTTTTCTCAAAGCTGAGGACTTTTTTGATGAAACGAGTCAGGCGATTTATCAAGCTTGCTTCTCCCTTTACCAACGTAATGAAGTTATAAACCAGATTACAGTGGCTCATGAATTAATGCGTCAGAATAAGTTAGAACAAATTGGTGGTGCTGCCTATTTAAGCCATTTAATATCTATTGTACCTACGCCTCTCCATGTTGAACATTATGCTCAGATAGTATCCAACACAGCGGTGATGCGGCGGTTAATTACAGCCGCGGGGCAAATTGCTGCCATTGGCTACGAGGCTGGCCCGGATATTGAGGCTAGCCTTAATAAAGCTGAGGACATGCTCTTCCAAGTAAGAATGAGGCAGAGCCCTCGAGATTTCATTTCAATTCGTGATGTTCTGGGACAATACTTCGAGGAGCCTAGGCAGCCTACTGTATTCCGAGAAGGGGAATTACCTCACGCTCTAACCGGTTTTACTGCCTTAGATGATTTCTTGGGGGGATTGCAAAGGTCTGACTTAATTATTTTAGCTGCCAGGACTAGCTTGGGCAAAACGAGCTTAGCCCTAAACATTGCTAGAAATGCTGCTACTAACCAAAAGGCTTGTGTTGCCATATTTAGTTTAGAGATGTCCCGGGAGGCGGTAGTTCAGAGGTTTCTAGCTAGCGAATCAGGGGTAGATTCTAGGAAAGTTCGTTTGGGGCGCTTTAGCGAGCAGGATGAGGTAAAAATCATGGAAGCGAGTGGGATTTTATCTGAAACGCCCATCTATATTGATGATTCGCCTCAGCTCCGAGTTATAGATATAAGAAGCAAAGCACGACGCCTTCACTTCGAGCGTAATATTGACTTAATAATTGTTGATTATCTACAACTGATACGGGGTGATGGCAGGAATGAAACTCGAGTCCAAGAGCTCAGTAACATAACTCGTTCCTTAAAAACCTTAGCCAGGGAACTGAATGTGCCTGTGCTAGCTGTATCTCAACTCAGTCGAGCTGTGGAATGGCGTGCCTCGCATGTACCTCAGCTTGCTGACCTGCGCGAAAGCGGCAGTATTGAGCAAGATGCTGATGTTGTTCTTTTTATTTACCGAGATGATATGTACTATACCACGGAGGAATGGAGCAAGTTGCACGATATTGAGAAGGAGCCTTATCCCCGTGGCATCGCCGATATTATTATAGGCAAACACCGCAACGGTCCTTTAGGACAAGTTAAGCTGCGCTTCTTGAGCAGAACTGTTAAGTTTGATAATTTAGAAGCCGAGCTAATTTCTGCTTCTTAAAAGATAAAAATATGATAAACAGTCGATTCTCAGGTTCTCAAGCGAGAATAACAGATTTTATCCCCTTGCCCAACTCCTTCCTTACTCAAGTAATGCCTCAAATTCAGGATATAACCGAGCTTAAAGTGATGCTATGTGTCTTTTACTTGCTTAATCATATGCCGGGACATCCTCGCTTTATTACATATAGTGAATTATTGTCCCTTAATCCTCTAATGGTAGGAATGGAGGAAGAAGCACTTCGTCACGCTTTAAGCCTGGCTGTAGAACATGGCACCATTTTACGGGCAACTTTAGATATAGATGGCAAGCCTGAGGAAGCTTATTTCACCAATACAGAATTTGATAAGGAGGCAGTTGCTAGCATCAAAGCTGGGAAACTTCCTGTTAGTGAGGCGATGTCCCAAGAAAATATCTTTGCCCTTTATGAGCAAAATATAGGCGTGATAACGCCAATGATTTCAGAAGAACTTAAGAAGGCAGAAAAGCTCTATCCCAGGCAGTGGATTCGGGATGCCTTTAAAGAAGCCGTTGCTCTGAATAAACGCAGTTGGAGGTATATCGCCCGTATCCTTGAACGCTGGACTACCGAAGGTAAAGAAGGTGGAGAGCATAGACAAAGTACTAAAGAAGATAGCCCCGATAAATATATCAGGGGTAAATACGGACACTTGGTCAAAAGATAGTCAGAATGAGGGAGAAACCTGCCCTATATGTAAGGGGGCGGGGTTCATCCATCCTCTTCTGGATTCAGGGCAAGCTGATTTCAGCCGAGTGGTGCCTTGTCGCTGTAGTAAAGGGGAGCTAAGAAAAAAGAAAACAGAATATCTCGAAAAATACAGCAATCTTGGTTCTTTGTCACGGTTTACTTTTGATAATTTATCTCCCAAAGGAAAGGCGAAAGATGTCATTTCTCAGGAGCGATTTGCTCAGGTTTACCAAGCTGCCAAAGCCTTTGCTGATAGTCCTGAAGGTTGGCTAGTATTTTTAGGTTCTAGCGGCTGTGGTAAAACACACCTGGCTTGTGCCATTGCCAATTACCGTCTTAGCTCCGGAGAGCCTGTATTTTATATCGGTGTTGCCGATCTTCTAGACCACCTCCGCTCTGCTTTCAGCCCTGCAAGCGACACCACTTATGATGAGTTATTTGAGCAAGTAAAGAATGTGCCTCTGCTAGTACTTGATGACCTTACTCTGGGAAGTGCTACTCCTTGGGCTAAAGAGAAACTAGAGCAACTCCTCAATCACCGCTTCAACACTAGGGTGGCAACGGTAATCACCACTGATGTGCCGCTAGAAAAACTTGATGAACGCTTACGCAGTCGTTTTGCCGATAACGAATTTTGCCACGTATGGGTGATTGAGCAGAAATCGCCGTTAGAGTACCAAAACAGCTTAGAATTAGAGCTACTGCGAAATATGACCTTCGATAATTTCGACCATAAGAGATTGGAACTCTCTCTGGAGCAGCGTCAAAATTTGCAACAAGCTTTTAACTTAGCAGTAGAATTTGCTCGCTCACCAGAAGGTTGGTTAATATTCCAGGGTGTTAATGGTTGTGGTAAGACTCATTTGGCAGCGGCTATCGCTAATTATCGGGTGGCACAAGGAAAGCCAGCCTTTTTTGTAGTCGTTCCTGACCTTCTTGACCATTTACGCTCTACCTTCAGCCCTGATAGCAAAATATCCTACGATGAATTCTTTGAGGAGATTAAAACAAGCCTTGTGCTAATACTTGATGATTTTGGGGAGCAATCGGCTACTTTGTGGGCTCAGGGGAAGCTATATCAATTGATTAATTACCGTTATAGCGCTAGGCTACCAATGGTAGTTACCACATGCCTTTCCTTAGACGAAATTGAACCTCGGATTAGCTCGCGAATGGTAGACCCGAGGCTTAGCTTAGTTTTCAATATTATCGCCCCCGATTATCGCGGTGATATAAAACCTATCCAGCGGGCTAAGCCACCTAGGTGAAAGATGGGAGGAGTGCCAAGTTGTTGCACTGGAGGGAAGGGACTGCTAAAATAGCCTAATTATCAATATTAAGGCTTGATATGATAAATTCTCCAGTTTTAGTTCTCAACCAAAGCTATGAGCCCCTCAATTTGTGTCGCACGCGTCGGGCAATAGTGTTAATTTTCCGTGGCAAAGCTGAAGTGCTGGAAAACAGTAGAGGGGAGATTCATTCTGCTAAGCAGGCTTTCCAGATACCTTCAGTAATCCGCCTCGTTTATATAGTTAAGCGTCCTCGTCATCAAAGAAAATTGACTAGGGTTGAGGTGCTCAATCGAGATCATTATACTTGCCAATATTGTGGTCGGCAAACAAAGGAGCTTACCTTAGACCACGTCATTCCAAGACGGCGAGATGGAGAGCATAGTTGGGAGAATGTAGTTAGTGCTTGTATTCCTTGTAATCGTCGCAAAGGCGGACATACACCAGATGAAGCTGGGATGAAACTACTTCACGAGCCTCGGCCCCCTCGTAATAATGGTTTCTATGTCCCATATCACTTTCTCATCAATCATAGTGAATGGCAAAAATATTTACCTTCCTAGGTTAACTGGTTGAGGGGTAACTCTTTAATTGCCTCATTATCGAGCTTCACCGTTACTGTTTCTTTTAAGGGATTAATACTAATTACTATGGCTTTGCCGAAGGGTGTTGACACTCCTTGGTTTAGATGAGGCATTCTCTTCTTTATAGCTGCGTATTCCTTGCTTTCATATGATAGACAACAAAGGAGTCTCCCGCAGATGCCTGATATCTTCATGGGGTTTAAGGCCAAATCCTGTTCCTTAGCCATTTTAATGGACACTGAGGCAAAGTCAGTAAGCAAGCCCTGGCAGCACAAAGGATAGCCGCACTTACCTATGCCACCTATCAGCTTAGCTTCATCTCTTGGGCCTACTTGCCTTAACTCAACCCGTGTTTCAAGACAGTGGCTCAATTTCCGAACCAATCCTCGGAAGTCAACCCTCTCTCGAGCACTAAAGAATATAGTTAGGTGACTACCCTTGAGATCATAATGAGCCGCTAGGGGCTTCATCTTTAAGCCAAGTTTGGCTACCTCTTCCTTACACTTAGTTAAGGCTTCTTTTTCTTTGAGCTGCCGAGCCTTTTCTAAGTCCTCTGGCTGAGCTTGGCGTACTATTGTCATTAACTGTTCGCTTAAATCGCATGGTTCGGCTCGGGCCTTGAGGGGGATAACTTTAGCTACATCTAAACCGTGACTAGTATCCACTACTACATAGTTGTTAACTTGTAGTGGTATATCACCGGCATCACAGTAGAATAGCTTGCCTCTAGGCTGGAAACAAACTCCAATTATCTTATCCATGGCATATTCAGCATTAGGGATTCAAATGCCAACCGAGGATTAATATTTTTAGGAATTTCCTCCTGTACCAAGCACAAATTGGCTAAGAATTCTTTAATCTCGCTCAGAGTCAATACACTAGCTTGGTTTTCCAGAGCTGTTTCGTAGTCTATATTAGTGATAGCTTCTTTGCAACCACCTTTGATAAGCATCAAATCACGCCACCAACTGAGCCAAATTTCCATTACTTCTGCCAGGGATCTTCTGTCTTGGCTAAACCGAGTAGCTATCTCTTGGGCATAAGCAAACCTTTGCTCTAAGCTAGCAGTTGTCAGAGAAGATAGTTCAGTTACTTTTTCAGATCGCTGCTTTAATACATTGTCATCTGCCAAAGCGGATAATGCCCAGCCAAGGCAACCACAGCACAATCGAGCCCAAACCTTTGCCTTATTCAAGTCAACGTTGTACGAGTCGATAAGTATCTGCTGAATTTGTTCTAATGACATAGGTTTCAATTCCAACCGCTGACATCGGGAAGTGATTGTGGGCAAGAGACGCCTCTCCTTGGTAGTCAACAAAAGCCAAACTATTTTAGGTGGCGGCTCTTCCAGTATCTTGAGTAAGGAGTTAGCCGCCTCAGTAGACAAGTATTGGGCATCATCAATGATAAATGCCTTACGTTTACCTTCATATGGTGGCAAATTAGCTAGTCTTTGAAGTCCCCGAATTTCATCGATACCAATCTCTGCTTTAGAATCCAAGCCTATGGAGATAACGTCAGCATGCTTACCTTCGAGGATTCGGCGGCAAGAATGACATTGCCCGCAGGGCGGCTCAGAGCTATCACAATTTAAAGCCTGGGCTAAATTAAGGGCTAAGGTTTTCTTACCCACATGAGGCGGCCCTACTAAAAGATAGGCATGCGCTATGCTGTTCTGCTTAAGGCTGCGGTCTAACAGAGCTAAAACTTTATCTTGTCCTATAACTTGCCACATCTATTTTGCCTACGGCAAAATTTGCGCTTTGGCGCATATTCGTATCATTTAATTTAAGATCCGTCTTTTGGGTTTTGGCCCGAAAGATATTTAATTATTTTACTCTTGGATTTGCCTACAGCAAGTCCAGTCTCAGCAAATCTTGATAGGTTTCTCTACGCCGAATAAGGCGTGCCTTGCCCTTATCTACCATAACTATGGCTGGCCTGGGTAAGGCATTATAATTGCTTGACATGGGGATGGAATAAGCGCCGCAGACTGGTATAGCTATAATGTCGCCAGGGGAAGCTGAAGTTAAACCGGTATCTTTTATTAAAACGTCGCCTGATTGACAGAGCTTACCAGCGATGGTAACCAGGTCTTCTTCCGCCTCTAAAGCTTTATTAGCTATCAAAGCTTCATGTTTAGCTCCATAAAGGGCTGGGCGGATGTTGTCGCTTATGCCACCATCAACACAAACGTATTTTCTTATGCCAGGTACCTCCTTTATTACACCAACCTTATATAAGGCTACTCCAGCTTGTCCTACGATTCCCCTTCCAGGCTCAATAATAAGTCGAGGATGGCTTAGCTTTAGAGTTGAAGTAAGGTCGTTTACTTTATTACATAAGGCCTGAGCATAGTCAGCCACAGTTGGTACTTTGGAGTCTAAGGTGTACTGAACAGCAAAGCCGCCACCTACACTAAACTCACTAAGTTTAAAGCCAAATTTCTCTTTCATTTCTTGGGCGAAGTGAAGAACAAGTTCTATAGCAAGTTCGTAAGGTTGAACTTCAGGCACAGGAGAGCCGAGATGAAAATGGAACCCCAAGAGGTTAAGGTTAGAAGCTGACATCGCTTGTTTTACCGCCTCTCCAGCTTGTCCTGTGGCTAAGGGAAAGCCAAATTTGCTATCTAGCATTCCTGTAGTGGTATATTGGTGGGTATGAGGGTCAACTCCCGGGGTG
>Ga0209121_10002212_pt1 | contig 19930 bp, 16 predicted proteins | sample Cruoilmetagenom3_FD_187292 | JGI IMG/M metagenome (GOLD analysis project Ga0209121, IMG submission 187292) | Oil polluted marine microbial communities from Coal Oil Point, Santa Barbara, California, USA - Sample 3 (SPAdes) (version 2) | ecosystem: Environmental > Aquatic > Marine > Oil seeps ...
TGTTACCGAAGTAACTGTTTTATCCAAAGGATAAAACGTTTTGATATTCATCAACGAGTGCCCACACAGATTGATAGGTTTAAATTGTTAAAGAGCTTTTCCTTTTTGAGCTTCGCTCAAATCGGACGGCCATTTTAGCGATTTAAGTTTTAGTGTCAACCACTATTTTCAAAACTTTTTTCAAGCGCTTAGCTTGGCTAATTTGACCTGCTGATTCGTTTTGGTTTCTTACGAAGCCTTCCCGTTTCAACGAGGTCGCATTATAGAGATTTCGATCACACTGGCAAGCCCTTTTTGAAGTTTTTCTCGTTTTTTTATTCGTTCGATTAAAAAGAACTCAAAACGCCTCAAAAGTAAGCTTTTCTCTTACATCTCTTGCAGTTTCTTAGAGAATAAAGAGACTTTTTCCCAATTTGTGTACTCGACTTCTTTGGTTGTATCCGTTTCTCCACCTGTCATATTCATAATGAAGCGAATCATGGTTTTATCGAACCAGTTATAACGAGGGTAATAGAGGGCACCCGCAAACACACCGATCAAAGTTGGTTGCCACGGGGACTTAAGAAGAAACTTCTTAATATAGGCGCTACCTTCGGGAGTATCTTTGCCTTGCTCTTCTTTACGAGCTGTTAAGTTAACGCAAAAGAAAGCAACCTTGTTTGATTGCAGCTGAGCAAGATTGGCATCAATAAACTGATATAGCTTCTTATTGAGGTGCCCATAGCGAATAGATGCACCAATCAAAACTCGGTCGTATTGAGCAAAGTCGACATTATCAATGGTGTGCAGATCTTGCAGCTCACATTCGAATTCATTCATTTCTTCTTTTATATAGTTCAATATTTTCTTGGTCTGCCCTTCACGGCTTGAATACAAAAATAGAGCTTTTGCCACAATGTTGTCCTTAGCTACGCCAAAACGTAGGGGTCAATAAAATTAATAAGGTGAATATCTCTAAACGGCCAAACAGCATGGATACGATCAACACCCATTTAGCCTTGTCATTCACATCGCCGAAGTGCATTGCCACTTCACCTAAGCCTGGGCCAAGGTTATTCAATGTTGCCGCTACAGCAGAGAAAGCGCTTAGCTCATCCATCCCTGTAGCAATAAGAGCCAACATACAAACCACAAAAACCAATGCGTATGCAGAGAAGAAGCCCCAAACCGCATCAACGACACGTTGTGGTAACGCAGAACCTCCGACCTTGATGGTATAGACAGCTCGCGGGTGCACAAGACGCTTCATTTCACGAGCACCTTGCAGAGTAAGTAATAAGATTCTAATGACTTTCATACCACCGCCTGTTGAGCCTGCACATCCACCTATAAAAGAAGAGAATAGAAGCAAAACGGGCAAGAACAATGGCCACTCGGAGAAACCAGTAGTGGTGAAGCCTGCTGTCGTAGATATAGATACCGTTTGGAACAAGGCTTGATCAAAGGCATCGTAATAAGAGTCATAAGAATGGTGATTAAGCAGTAACAAAAAACAAACTAAGAACAAGACCGCCTGAATAAAGATAAACGCGCGGAATTCAGGATCTTTCCAGTAATATTTAGGATGGACCCCCCCAGAAGCAAATGCAGCAAAGTGAAGCGAATAGTTACACGCAGATATAAGAAGGAACACGACCGTAATCATGTTAACCGCCGGACTGTTGAAATAGCCCATACTCGCATCGTGAGTCGAGAAGCCACCAATCGCAATAGTAGAGAAACTGTGGCTGATTGCATCAAAGAAACTCATACCTGCAAGCCAAAACGCTACCGCACAAGCAATAGTTAGACTCAAATAGATGTACCAAAGCGCTTTTGCCGTTTCAGCAATACGCGGAGTCATCTTACTGTCTTTAACTGGACCTGGGATTTCAGCACGATATAGCTGCATACCACCGATACCGAGAACGGGAAGGATGGCGACCGCCAATACGATGATACCCATGCCACCAAACCACTGTAGAAACTGGCGATAAAATAGAATTGCCTTAGGTAGGTCATCGAGGCCAACAATTACCGTTGCACCGGTCGTCGTTAATGCAGAAAACGATTCGAAGAAAGCATCGGTTACCGAAACGTTCGGGTTATCGGCGATCAAAAACGGCAATGCGCCCGCACTGCCGATTACCGTCCAGAACAACACCACAATAAGAAAGCCATCTCGCGCTTTCAACTCATGTTTATAACGTCGGTTGGGGAACCAACAAGTTGCCCCACAGAATAATAGAACGAAAAAAGTTGTCACAAATGGTACACCCGCACCATCTCTATAGATAAGTGCGACGAGCGCAGGTGCGAGCATTGATACACTAAAAAGTGCTAATAATAATCCGACGATTCGAATAATTGAGCGAAATTGCATGAGCTATTGAACGAAGCTAAATGCTTCAAACTTCCTAGTTGTCTTTAACTTTCGTTACCAGTGCCTTGGCACCGCTTTTATTGATCATGGTCTGAGTAAACGAATCTACCTGCAGGAGCTCTATCTCAATGATAAACTCAACTTGAACACCATAATCCGCTTGGACCTCAACAGCCTGATGCTGAGCCATAATAGATTGTGCAATTGGCACGAAACCATAGTCTAACTCTAGCCGTAATTTTGTGGTTATTTTTTTCTCGATAGTTTGAAGCAGCTTGAGAGCTTGTTGTACCCCTCCACCGTATGCCTTAACCAAACCACCCGTTCCGAGTTTTATTCCGCCAGAATAACGAGTCACAACAGCTGTTAACTCGCCAACACCCGAACCAGACAGTTGCGCCAAGATAGGCTTTCCAGCAGTACCAGAAGGTTCACCATCATCACTAAAGCCCCACTTCATCGAGTCTTCAGGTCGCCCTGCAACAAATCCCCAACAATTATGTCGAGCTGAAGAATGCTCTTTTTTTACCTGTTCTACGAACTGTTTAGCAGCTTCTACACTTGGTGTATGAGCAAGCTGAGTAATGAAAACGCTCTTCTTTATCTCTTCTTCAAACAGAGCCGATGCTGACGGTATTAAATAAGGCTGTTCATTCATATCGCTAACTTAATTAATAAGAGCAGCGAAGTGTATCACGCGTGAATAATAACGGTTAGAGGATCTGTGCTATCGCACAATGTTAAACAATTGTTTAAAAAATGTATTGAAATTAATCAAGCAGAGGTACAGACTAACATAACTGGTCTTACCAGGTATTCTACAATAATAGAAAGATAACAAGATTCTCTCAAACAATCGTGAATTGTATGTCATGGAGATAGACAATGATTTACCAAGCTAACACCTTACAGGTAAAGGAATTACAAGACGGTATTGCAGAACTTAGCTTCTGTGCGCCAGCCTCTGTAAACAAACTCGACCTTGCTACTTTAGAATCACTAGATAAAGCGTTAGATGCTCTTAATGCTCACGCTGGATTACGTGGTTTAATCTTAACTTCAAACAAAGACGCGTTCATCGTAGGCGCAGACATCACTGAATTTCTTGGCCTATTTGCTAAGCCAGAAGCAGAACTTGATGAATGGTTAAGATTCGCGAATTCAATCTTCAGCAAGCTCGAAGACCTTCCTGTCCCAACTCTTTCAATGATGCGTGGCCATGCCCTAGGTGGCGGCTGTGAATGTGTCTTAGCGACCGATTTCCGTATCGGTGACAAGACCACCAGCATAGGTCTCCCAGAAACCAAACTGGGCATCATGCCTGGCTTTGGTGGTTGTGTACGCCTGCCACGTGTTATAGGTGCTGACAGCGCAATGGAAATTATCACGCAAGGCAAAGCATGTCGTGCAGATGAAGCACTTAAAGTTGGCTTGTTAGATGCGATTGTTGAAACCGACCAACTACTAGAATCAGCGATTAACACGGTTTCTTTGGCAGCCAATGAGAAACTTGATTGGCAGCTACGCCGTAAACAAAAAACATCAGCGCTTTCGCTAAGCAAACTAGAAGCGATGATGAGCTTTACTATGGCTAAGGGCTTAGTAGCTCAAAAAGCAGGACCTCATTACCCAGCCCCAATCACTTCTGTTATCGCTATCGAAGAAGCAGCACGTAGTGATCGTGATGCTGCATTGGATATCGAGCGTAAACACTTCGTTAAGCTAGCAAAATCTGAGGAAGCGAAAGCATTGGTCGGCTTATTCCTTAATGACCAATACATCAAAGGCCTAGCGAAACAAGCGGGTAAGTCTGCCAACAAAGCTACTGAACGTGCAGCAGTACTTGGTGCTGGCATCATGGGTGGCGGTATTGCTTACCAGTCAGCATTGAAAGGCGTGCCAGTGATGATGAAAGACATCGCACAGGCGTCTCTAGATCTTGGTATGAGCGAAGCTTCTAAGTTGTTGAATAAGCGCTTATCACGCGGTCGCCTAGATGGATTCAAAATGGCAGGCATTCTGTCTTCTATTACCCCAAGCCTACATTACGCTGGGGTTGAGCAGTCAGATGTGATTGTGGAAGCGGTTGTAGAAAACCCTAAAGTAAAAGCAGCAGTTTTGAGCGAAGTGGAAGGTTTGGTTGGTGAAGACACAGTTCTTACATCAAACACCTCAACGATTCCAATCAACCTGTTAGCGAAATCTTTGAAACGCCCAGAAAATTTCTGTGGCATGCATTTCTTTAATCCAGTACATCGCATGCCTTTGGTTGAGATCATCCGAGGTGAGCACACTTCAGAAGAAACCATTAATCGCGTAGTCGCTTACGCAGCGAAGATGGGTAAATCCCCTATCGTTGTTAACGACTGTCCAGGCTTCTTCGTTAACCGTGTACTTTTCCCTTACTTCGGCGGTTTCAGCATGTTGCTACGCGACGGTGCTGATTTCACAAAGATCGATAAAGTCATGGAGCGCAAATTCGGTTGGCCAATGGGCCCAGCTTACTTGCTAGACGTTGTAGGTTTAGACACAGCACACCATGCACAAGCAGTAATGGCACAAGGCTTCCCTGAACGTATGGGCAAAGAAGGTCGTGATGCGATTGACGCACTTTACGTCGCTGAAAAATATGGTCAGAAGAACGGCAGCGGTTTCTATACATACAGCGTGGACAAACGCGGTCGCCCTAAAAAGACCTTCTCTGAAGACATTCTTCCTATCTTGGCTGACGTATGCCAACAGCCACAAGACTTTGATGACCAGACAATTATCCAGCGCGTGATGATTCCAATGATCAACGAAGTGGTGCTTTGTTTAGAAGAAGGCATCATCGCGACACCGCAAGAAGCGGATATGGCACTGGTTTACGGTTTAGGTTTCCCTCCATTCAGAGGCGGCGTATTCCGCTACTTAGACAGTGTGGGTATTGGTAACTTCGTTGAAATGGCGAAGAGCTACCAAGACTTAGGTGCAATGTACCAAGTTCCTCAACTATTGCTTGATATGGCAGCGAAGGGCGAAAGCTTTTACGACGGCCAACAAGCCAGTTCTCTGTAACCCACATTTGGAAAAGGAATAGCAAAATGAATAATGTAGTTGTTGTTGATTGCCTTCGCACCCCAATGGGACGTTCCAAAGGTGGAGCTTTCCGTCACACTCGTGCTGAAGATCTGTCGGCACATTTAATGAAAGGCATTTTAGAGCGTAACCCAGAAGTAAACCCTGTCGAAATTGAAGACATTTACTGGGGTTGTGTACAACAAACGCTAGAGCAAGGCTTCAATGTCGCACGTAACGCTGCTTTGCTTGCTGGTCTACCGATTGAGATTGGTGCGGTAACGGTCAACCGTTTATGTGGCTCATCTATGCAAGCTCTGCATGATGCAACCCGCTCTATCATGGTTGGTGATGCTGAAATCTGCCTGATAGGTGGTGTCGAACACATGGGTCATGTACCAATGAACCATGGTGTTGATTTTCACCCAGGCATGTCTAAACACGTAGCGAAAGCTGCCGGTATGATGGGCCTAACGGCTGAGATGCTAGGTAAAATGCACGGTATTAGCCGTGAAGACCAAGACGCATTCGCAGCACGCTCACATGCTCGAGCTCAAGCAGCTACGGTTGAAGGTCGTTTCAAGAACGAAATCCTACCAACAGAAGCTCACGCAGCAGACGGTTCATTGTTCACTCTGGATTACGATGAAGTCATTCGTCCAGAAACTACGGTTGAGGGCTTGTCTCAGCTTCGCCCAGTATTTGACCCAGCAAACGGTACGGTAACAGCAGGTACTTCATCAGCACTATCTGATGGTGCCTCTGCAATGCTTATCATGAGCGAAGAGAAAGCCAACGCACTTGGCCTTAAGATTCGCGCTCGCGTGAAGTCTATGGCTATCGCAGGTTGCGATCCTTCAATCATGGGTTACGGCCCAGTACCTGCTACGCAAAAAGCGCTGAAACGTGCAGGCCTAACCATTGAAGATATGGGTGTGATTGAGCTAAACGAAGCGTTTGCCGCTCAATCTCTACCTTGTGCGAAAGATCTAGGTCTATTGGATGTGGTTGATGAGAAAGTAAACCTTAACGGCGGTGCGATTGCTCTTGGTCACCCGCTAGGCTGTTCTGGTTCTCGTATCTCGACGACGCTAATCAACCTGATGGAAGCACAAGATGTGAAATACGGCTTAGCGACCATGTGTATTGGTTTAGGCCAAGGTATTGCAACGGTATTTGAACGTCCATAGCGTTTACTGACTGTAATACTTGAAGGGTAATTTTTTGTGCAGCTATATTTATATAGCTGCACTTTTTATTACTTGGCATCCAACAATGCATCGATTTCGTTCAGCAAACTCTAAGAGAGAAAAACCAACACTGACGTCTATGCACAAAACGCATATATTCAATGTTGATGTTTCATTATTTTTTCTTGAATGATTCAACTAAAGTTACTTCAGTTTCCTAATATTCCTCCACGGAGCAGATCATGTTTAAAGCACTTGTACTAAACCAAGAAGACAAAAAAACTATCGCGTCAGTTTCTCAAATTGAAGAGTCTCAATTACCAGAAGGTAACGTGAAGATTGATGTTAGCTACTCTTCTTTGAACTACAAAGATGGTTTGGCGATTACAGGTAAAGGACGCATCGTTCGTAACTTCCCTATGGTTCCTGGTATCGACCTTTCTGGTGTGGTTTCACAATCTGATGACCCACGCTACAAAGCGGGCGACGAAGTTGTTCTAACGGGTTGGGGTGTTGGTGAAGGCCACTGGGGCGGCATGGCGGAGAAAGCAAGCCTAAACGGTGATTGGTTAGTGCCAATGCCATCAGGTCTAGACGCTAAAAAAGTAATGGCTATTGGTACAGCAGGCTTTACAGCAATGCTTTGTGTGCAAGCTATCGTAGATGCAGGCATCAAACCAGAAGACGGTGAAATCCTAGTAACAGGTGCAAGTGGCGGCGTAGGCAGTGTGTCTATCACTCTACTAAACCAACTGGGCTACAAAGTCGCAGCTGTAACTGGTCGTGCTTCTGCAAATGGCGAACTATTAAAATCACTAGGCGCAACACGCATTGTAGAGCGTGCTGAACTAGAAGAACCGGCGAAGCCACTTGAGAAACAACTGTGGGCTGGTGCTATCGATACGGTAGGTAGCAAAGTACTTGCAAAAGTATTGGCGCAAATTGATTACAACGGTGCGGTTGCAATGTGTGGTCTAGCAGGCGGTTTTGACTTACCAACCACGGTAATGCCATTCATTCTGCGTAACGTTCGCCTACAGGGTGTGGACTCGGTAATGTGCCCTCGTGAAAAACGTATTAAAGCGTGGGAACAACTAGCGGAATTGCTACCTGAGTCTTTCTACGCGCAAGCAACTAAAGAAGTGTCTTTAGATGGCGCAATTCAAGCTGCAGAAGACATCACTAACGGTCAAATCACTGGTCGCGTAGTCATTAAGCTATAGATTCTCAAACCTTAAGCAACAGTTTAGGCTTGGATAACCCAAAACAACAAAGGGCTGATTTGTATCAGCCCTTTTGCGTTTTTGTCATTCAGGTCAAGTGAATCCAGACTCAGTCCTAGTTAACCCAAACCTACATCCGCAATACGCTTTTGAATCAATTCGCCACACTCCTCTTTAACCACTCTTCTTAACCATTGTTGCGAGGCGGAAGAATCGCAACGCGAGTGCCAGATCAATGAGTAATCAAACGGCATAAACTCGAATGGCAGCGGTTTAACGACTAAGTCATAACGCTCAGCCACCAAGTAAGCTAAATCAGCAGGCACAGTGATCACCAACGGCATTCTATCGACAATCGCCAATGCAGCCTCAAGGTGATAAGCACGCAACACCATTTTACGTGGGTTTTGATTAGCTAAAGCGTTATCGAGTAAAGCTTTAACGCCATCACTGATCGCGATCATCGCGTGCGGAAGTGAGACATAATCTTCAAGGCTTAATGGTTGATCGGCCAATGGGTGATTTTGGGATAACAAGCAAGACACACCAACCGGCCCTAATACGTCTTTATGAAGTGGTGCGATGCTGCCACTCGGACGACAAATCGCCATATCAACGCGCTCAGTACTGAGTTGCTTAAACAAATGCTCATGCTGCAACGGCGCAAATTCCAACGAGATATTCGGCGCTTGTTCATAAATCTTAGGCAATGCATAAGGCAAGATGGTTTGCATCGCGTAGTCAGTGGTCGCAATTAAAAAACGCTCACTACAATAGTAAGGGTCAAAATCACTCGGGCTAAGCAGTTGACGGAAAGATTCTAACGGTTGATCAATACGCTGGCTGATCTCAAGTGCTTTCTTGGTAGGAATAAGATGCTGACCTTGGCGCGTAAATAGAGGATCATTAAGTAGCTCTCTAAGACGCCCTAATACACGACTGGTTGCAGATTGACTTAAATTGAGACGAAGCGCAGCCTGGCTAACACTGCCTTCTTCAATCAATACCTTTAAGGCGACCAATAAGTTCAGGTCTCTACGATAGATGTCTTCTAATTCCACGCCACTTACCTAGCTGTATACTATCACCATTGATCACTACGTTGTTTATAGCATGCTTTAGATAAAAAAAATCCCGCAATTACGCGGGGAAGCCCAAGAAAATTGGGGATAGTGTCGGAATGTTGTCGTATCGGAATTTACTTGTTGTATTAAGGTTAGAGCTCTTGCTCTTCGGCTATGCTTTGCCAACGGCGCATCTCGACCCAAATACCAATAATCGTTGCTACTATGCCAAAGATAGGCATCAGTGAAGTCTCTGTCGGTGAGCGTAGTACTAACGCACAAAAAGAAATAAAACAGAGAACCGAATAAATTGTTAATCTATCTAATCCTGTCAACATCGCCACTCCTTAGCTAGTTGCCTTTGTTTCAAGTTGTTATCAACTTGTTAATTAAGTTATAGGAAATAATTCCGTTTGCCAAGCACTTATTGCATATTTTTTCTGCAGACGTATTATTCACTCGTTAGATAGATATAGAGATACAAACCATGACATTCAAACCTGAACTGGCAACCCATACTTTAGAAGCTGAAGGCCTGCGTTGCCCGGAGCCAGTAATGATGGTCAGGAAGACAATTAGAAACATGCAGGATGGCGATGTATTACTGGTAAAAGCTGACGATCCTTCGACAACTCGAGATATTCCGAGCTTTTGTCGATTCATGGATCATCAGTTGGTAGGCCAAGCGACAGAAACTTTGCCTTACCAGTATTTGATCAGAAAGGGATTGGAGGCGTAACGCCCCACCGAGTATCAAGTATCAAAAAAGCCGCTCGTACCTTATGTTCTTAAACAGAACTCAGAGTACGAGCGGCTTTTTGTTTATTCGTTTCTAGACTTGTTTTGCAGATGCTCGAGCTGATGCTGAATTTCTCGGATATCTTTGCGCATCGGAATAATATGCGCGACCCGAATCCAAGCCTCTACCGCAAGCGCAGTCATGATGATGGCACCCGCGACCATTGGTAGCCACATGTCCGTCAACACCATGCCTAATAATGTAAGTGCAAGACCAAAAGTAAATAGATAACTTTGGCTTTGTGGAGTAATACCCATATAACGCGTCAACATAATCATGCCCTCGTGTTCTTAACTCACAATATTAAAATATCATGACAAGTATGACAGTTATATGTCCATTCGCTCGATAAACCCCACAATACTGTAAGAGTATGACCTACAACACATTACTCTACTGATTGAGTATAATAAGACTCAATACTACCTGTTAATAGAAAGCCGCAGCGATAGCTAAACCCACGAATAATAAGGCCGTGATCTTACGAATCAGGTCAAGCGGCATCTTATCTGCCGACAACTTACCGATGATAACCACTGGCACATTCGCCAATAACATACCGATCGTAGTACCTAGAATCACCCACATTAATGCATCAGAGTATTGAGCCCCTAGAATGGAGGTCGCTATCTGGGTTTTATCACCAATCTCAGCAATGAAGAACGCGATGAAACTGGCGACAAACGGGCCTCGGTTTGAGATCTGCTCATCGTCATCCAACTTATCGGGAATCAGAATCCAGCCCGCCATAGCGATGAAACTGACCACCAGCACCCACTTTAAAACTTCAGGTGAAAGATAATCGGCGACTACAACCCCGAGCCATGCAGCAAGGGCATGATTGGCAATGGTGGCAAAGAAGATAGCCGCAATGATAGGTATCGGTTTTCGATATCGACTGGCTAATAAAAGGGATAGCAACTGGGTCTTATCACCGATCTCGGCTAAGGCGACAGTTGTAATTGAAATTGCTAAAACGCTCACGACATGCTCATTTGGGATGGAGATTATTATATTTAACCAAAGACAAACCTCGCGCCCCATCCCGGTTCACGATGCTTGTCTAAGGTCTTGCTAAGCGCCACCAAGGTGGTGGTTGCCTCGAACGCCATGATGATTTTGCATCAATTATGTTGACGGACGAACTCATTCAATAGGATATGAATAAGTAAGCTACTCCCCAAAGACCGCGAGATTTTAATCACCCACGCTTTCAAACACAAGTGTCAAACTTATCAAAATATCCACTTGTGCCGAAAAACAAACATTAAAGGCAAAAAAATCCACTAAACGACATTTTAGACCACTAATTAAACAAGATTACCCCTACTCGCTTTACCAATATCTCGGTATACTCAGAGGTTATTTTTATCATTCATTTAAAAGAATCGCGCGAACCTGACTATGCAAAAATACGATATCAAAACCTTCCAGGGAATGATCCTCGCGCTGCAGGATTACTGGGCACAAAACGGTTGTACCATTGTTCAACCACTAGATATGGAAGTAGGTGCTGGCACCTCTCACCCAATGACATGTCTACGTGCACTTGGCCCAGAGCCAATGTCTACGGCGTACGTTCAACCTTCTCGTCGTCCGACCGATGGTCGTTACGGTGAAAACCCGAACCGCCTGCAGCACTACTATCAATTCCAAGTAGCTCTAAAACCTTCTCCAGATAACATCCAGGAGTTGTACTTAGGCTCGCTTGAAGTTCTTGGTGTCGACCCACTTGTTCACGACATTCGCTTCGTTGAAGATAACTGGGAAAACCCAACACTAGGCGCATGGGGCCTTGGTTGGGAAGTATGGCTAAACGGCATGGAAGTAACTCAGTTTACTTACTTCCAACAGGTTGGCGGCCTTGAGTGTAAGCCTGTAACTGGCGAGATCACTTACGGTATCGAGCGTCTAGCAATGTACATCCAGGAAGTAGATTCTGTTTACGACCTTGTATGGAACGTAGCACCAGACGGTTCTAATGTGACTTACGGTGACATCTTCCACCAAAACGAAGTTGAGCAATCAACATACAACTTCGAGCACGCAGACGTAGATTTCCTATTCACTTTCTTCGACCAGTGCGAAAAAGAGTGTAAAGAGCTACTTGAGCTTGAGAAGCCACTGCCGCTTCCAGCTTACGAGCGCATTCTAAAAGCAGGTCACGCATTCAACATCCTTGATGCGCGCAAAGCTATCTCTGTAACAGAGCGTCAACGTTACATCCTTCGTATCCGCAACCTGACTAAAGCTGTTGCAGAAGCGTACTACGCGTCACGTGAAGCACTTGGCTTCCCAATGTGCCGATCTGTAGAAGAAAAGGAAGGTAAATAATCATGGCGAAGAATTTTCTAATTGAACTGGGTACGGAAGAGCTTCCACCAACGGCACTTCGTTCTCTAGCAGAAGCCTTTGCTTCTAACTTTGAAGCGGGTCTTAAAACGGCTGAGCTTTCTCACGAAGGCATCAAGTGGTACGCAGCACCTCGTCGTCTAGCTCTTAAAGTAACCGCACTGGCTGAAGGCCAAGCTGACAAAGTCGTTGAAAAGCGTGGTCCTGCTGTTTCTGTAGCATTCGATGCTGAAGGCAACGCGACTAAAGCAGCACAAGGTTGGGCTCGTGGTAACGGTATCACTGTTGAGCAAGCTGACCGTCTGAAAACAGACAAAGGCGAGTGGCTTCTTTTCAAACAAGAAGTAGCTGGCAAACCTGTTCAAGAATTGGTGATGGATATCGCTGCGAAAGCACTGGCTGGCCTACCAATCCCTAAAGCGATGCGCTGGGGTAACTCAGACATTCAATTTATCCGTCCAGTAAAAACACTGACAGTACTACTAGGTGATGAGCTTGTTGAAGGCGAAATCCTAGGTGTAGCATCTGCTCGTACTATCCGTGGCCACCGTTTCATGGGCGAACAAGAGTTTACAATCGATTCTGCTGACCAATACCCTGCGATCCTAGAAGAGCGCGGTAAAGTAATGGCAGATTACGAAGCACGTAAAGCGATCATCCTTGCTGATTCGCAAAAAGCGGCAGCAGCGGTTGGCGGTAAAGCTGACCTAGAAGATGACCTTGTTGAAGAAGTAACGTCTCTGGTTGAATGGCCAGTAGTACTTACAGCGAAGTTTGAAGAAGAATTCCTAAAAGTCCCTTCTGAAGCTTTGGTTTACACCATGAAAGGCGACCAGAAGTACTTCCCAGTGTATGACGCTGATAAGAACCTTCTGCCAAACTTCATCTTCGTTTCGAACATCGAGTCTAAAGAGCCTCGTCACGTAATCGAAGGTAACGAGAAGGTTGTACGTCCACGTCTAGCTGATGCTGAGTTCTTCTTCAACACAGACCGTAAGCGTCCGCTTATCGACCGTCTTGCTGAACTAGAGCAAGCTATCTTCCAGAAGCAACTGGGCACTATCAAAGACAAAACCGACCGCATCACAGAACTTGCTGGCTACATTGCTGAGAAAATCGATGCTGACGTTGAAAAGTCTAAGCGTGCTGGCCTACTGGCTAAGTGTGACCTAATGACATCAATGGTATTCGAATTTACGGATACTCAAGGTGTGATGGGGATGCACTACGCGACTCACGATGGTGAAGACGAGCAAGTAGCACTGGCACTTTACGAGCAGTACATGCCTCGTTTCGCGGGTGACACACTACCAAGCACTGGTATTTCTTCTGCAGTCGCAATGGCAGACAAGCTAGACACTATCGTAGGTATCTTCGGTATTGGCCAAGCACCAAAAGGTTCTGACCCATTCGCTCTACGTCGTGCATCACTAGGTGTGCTACGTATCATCGTTGAAAACGGCTACAACCTAGACCTAACCGATCTAATCGGTAAAGCGAAAGAGCTACTAGGCGACAAGCTAACTAACGACAACGTTGAAGCTGACGTTATCGACTTCATGCTAGGTCGTTTCCGCGCATGGTACCAAGATGCTGGTTTCAGCGTTGATATCATCCAAGCGGTACTAGCACGTCGTCCAACTAAACCTGCTGATTTTGACCAACGTGTTAAAGCGGTTTCTCACTTCCGTGAACTGGAAGCAGCAGAAGCACTAGCAGCAGCGAACAAGCGTGTAGGTAATATCCTTGCGAAATTCGATGGCGAGCTACCAGCAGAAATCGATCTAGCACTTCTTCAAGAAGACGCAGAGAAAGCACTGGCTGAAAACGTTGAAGTAATGACAGAAGCACTAGAACCAGCATTCGCGACAGGCAACTACCAAGAAGCCCTAAGCAAACTTGCTGACTTACGTGAACCCGTTGATGCATTCTTCGATAACGTAATGGTTATGGCTGATGATGAAGCGCTTAAGAAGAACCGTCTAACGCTACTGAACAACCTACGTAACCTGTTCCTACAGATTGCTGACATCTCTCTACTGCAAAAATAAGCACGAGTGAGACAGTTGCTCTTAGTCATACTCTGAGTAACTAACAGTAAATACCCAAAGGGAAGCGAAAGCTTCCCTTTTTGTTTTTGTGAACCAAGCATTTGTTTGTAGAGGTGTTATTGATTAACTGAATGAAACAGCACTCAGACTGTAGAGGGTATTGTTTGCTATAAATAACCTGTTTATTCAGGGGAAGGGAACAATGAAAAAGACAGTACTCGCGCTTTCAATACTCGCACTCAGCGCATGCAGCCAAACCAATGACAACAATCTACTGCTGACAATTGATAACGACACTGTCGTATTCGAATCATCCGGTAAAGGCACCGTGATTGCAGAACAGGAACTCGCTAAAGGTAGTTATACCTTCTCTATCAGCGACGCTCAAAGTACCTGTGGTACTAACTTTGCTCTGGCTGAAGAGAGTCGCATCAAATTCAATAAACCCCTTCGCCTAGACGACTGCGCCGAAAAGTCCGAAATCGCTATTAAAGTCTTTCGCGCTAACACCTATCAATTTACACTCAACCCACAGACCAATGAACTCACGGTTCAGATAAAGCCAAAGCAGCAACAAGTTCAAAGCTTTGCCTGCCCAATACCTAGTGACCAGCCAACCACCATCAACGTTGCTCAAACCTTTGATGATGGTACCTTGGTAAGAGACGCCCTTTCAGGCAAACAAATCACAGTAACTAATGGCAGCGTCACCATGCAGCCTGCAGAAAACAGCCAAGGTATTCTGCTACTAGAGAAAGTAGAACCAGAAACCAAAGCCGATTTTAGTTGGGATAACGCCACGGTTTACTTCGTAATGACTGACCGTTTCCACAATGGCAACCCTGACAACGACAACAGCTATGGTCGCAGCCAAGATGGACAAGACGAAATCGGCACCTTCCACGGTGGTGACCTAGCAGGCTTAACCGAAAAGCTCGACTACATTGAATCGCTCGGGGCCAATGCTATCTGGATTACCTCTCCACTAGAGCAAATCCACGGCTGGGTTGGCGGTGGTGATCGCGGTGACTTCAAACACTATGGCTATCACGGCTATTACCATCAAGACTGGACCAAGCTTGATGACAACATGGGTACCGAAGACGAGCTGAAAACCTTCATCGATACCGCGCACAGCAAAGGCATTCGTGTTGTTTGGGACGTGGTGATGAACCACACTGGCTACGCCACGCTTGCCGACATGCAAGAGTTTGATTTTGGTAAACTCAACCTGACCGATGAACAAGCTAAACAAACGCTTGGTGAAAACTGGACAGATTGGCAACCCGCTAAAGGTCAGAACTGGCACTACTTCAACAACTACATCTCATACAGCGATAAAGAAGCATGGGAAAAGTGGTGGGGCAAAGCTTGGCTGCGCAGTGATATCGGAGCCTATGACTCTCCAGGTTACAATAACCTCACCATGTCTTTGGCGCATTTACCCGATTTCAAAACAGAATCGACAGAGACCACTGGGCTACCTAACTTCTATCGCAACAAGTCCACCAGCGCCACGGATGAACTCCAAACCCCTCGTGAACATCTAATCACTTGGTTGTCTGACTGGGTACGTGAATATGGCGTTGATGGTTTTAGAGTCGATACCGCCAAGCACGTTGAGTTAGACGCGTGGGCAGAGCTTAAAGAGAGCACTAACCAAGCGCTTGCAGAATGGAAGCAAAACAACCCAGACAAAGCCCTGGATGACCTACCTTTTTGGATGACAGGCGAAGTATGGGCACACAGCGTAGTCAAATCAGACTATTTTGCTAACGGCTTTGATTCGATCATCAACTTTGAATTCCAGAGTGATATCGCACCAAAGGCGCTCAAGTGCCTATCCGATCTTGATGCTGATTACCTTCGTTACGCAGAGAAGATCAACAACGACAGCGAATTCAACGTACTGAGTTACCTATCGTCTCACGACACCTCTCTATTCTGGACACAACATGGCAGCGACTTTGCGAAACAGACCAAAGCTGCAAACGCGTTGATGCTGGCTCCCGGTGCGGTGCAGATCTATTACGGAGATGAAATCGCTCGTGATTTCGGCCCAACAGGCTCAGACCCAATGCAAGGTACTCGCTCTGACATGCCTTGGGATCAAATCACCGGCGAACGTGCAGAGTTGCTAGAACACTGGCAAGCGCTTGGCCAATTCCGCCAACGCCACCCAGCGGTAGCCCAAGGTAAGCACATCATCCGTAACAGCAAGGGCTACTATGCGTTCGAACGCCAATACCAAGATGACAAGGTATTAGTCGTTTATACTGGCTCAAAGTAAGCGCTGATTGAAATAACCCACAGGAATTAAAAGGAGAAGCTTAGGCTTCTCCTTTTTTTGATCACGAAACACTCGTTCAATAAGAAAGCAGACACTCATTAGTTAAACTTTATAGAAGTTTTTTTCGTGTTAGAGCATTTGGCGCTATGCGTCGCAAAAACATTGCGGTATGTTCAAGGAATACACTGTTGGTAGACATAAGGTCTGCCTTAATGACACATAACAAGCAATCACAATGAATTAGGTAAAATAAGTAATGCAGTTCTCTAAGTTTGGTGAAAAATTTAATCGATACTCTGGAATCACTCGTTTAATGGATGATTTGAATGATGGCCTGCGCACTCCTGGCGCAATCATGCTCGGTGGTGGCAACCCAGCCGCTATCCCAGCCATGCTCGATTACTTTAACCAAGCCAGTGCCGACATGCTCGCCAGTGGAGAACTCATCGCCGCCCTCGCCAACTACGATGGTCCGCAGGGCAAAAACAGCTTTATTAAGTCGTTAGCGGCAATGCTGAAAGAAACTTATGACTGGGACATCAGCGAGAAGAACATTAGCCTAACTAATGGTAGCCAAAGTGGCTTCTTCTACTTATTCAACTTGTTAGCAGGTCAGCAGCCAGATGGCTCACACAAGAAAATCTTGCTGCCAATCGCGCCTGAGTACATCGGTTACGGCGATGCTGGCATTGATGACGATATATTTATCTCATATCACCCAGAAATAGAGTTGCTTGAAAACAGACAGTTCAAATACCACGTTGATTTTGAGAAGCTCAAGGTTGATGACTCGGTTGCCGCTATCTGTGCTTCTCGCCCAACCAACCCAACTGGTAACGTGCTGACCGACGAAGAAGTCCGTAAACTGGATAAGCTAGCGCGTGAAAACAACATCCCGCTGCTGATCGATAATGCCTATGGCTTGCCGTTTCCAAACATCATCTTTGAAGATGTCGAACCGTTCTGGAATGAAAACACCATTCTGTGCATGAGCTTATCTAAGCTTGGTTTGCCTGGTGTGCGTTGCGGTATCGTGATTGCGAGCGAAGAAGTAACACAAGCTCTGACCAACATGAATGGCATTATCAGCCTAGCACCTAATAGTGTTGGCCCTGCGATTGCTAACCACATGATTGAAAAAGGCGATTTACTGCGCTTAAGTAGCGAGGTAATCAAACCTTTCTATAAAGATAAGTCTCTACGTGCAGTTGAGCTCTTACAAGAAGCGATCGATGACCCTCGCTTCCGTATCCACAAGCCTGAAGGCGCGATTTTCTTATGGCTATGGTTTGATGAGTTGCCAATTACCACCATGGAGCTGTACGACCGCCTCAAAGCTCGTGGCGTATTGATTGTTCCTGGTGAATACTTCTTTATCGGCCAAGAAGATGAGTGGGATCATGCCCACCAGTGCTTACGTATGAACTACGTGCAAGATGATGAAGCAATGCAGAAAGGCATTTCAATCATTGCAGAGGAAGTGAAAAAGGCTTACTCAGAACAGTAATCAAAGCTTTTAGGTTACTGTAGGCCACATACAAAAAAGAGCACCTCATAAGGTGCTCTTTCACTTTTACTTTCCGATATTTATTAGCTCAAATGAGCTAATAACGCTTAACCTTCTAGAAGACTATTACCATTAATAGCAATCTTACGCGGTTGCATCGCTTCTGGGATCTCGCGTTCTAGGTCGATGTGAAGGAGACCATTTTCCATGCTTGCGCCTACCACTTTTACATAGTCAGCCAGTTGGAATTTACGTTCGAAATCGCGCTCTGCAATACCTTGATATACGAAGGTTTTCTCTACTTCTTCTTTACGCTCACCTTTCACAATTAGCGTATTCTCTTTTTGAGTCAGATCTAATTGGTCATCTGCAAAGCCAGCGACTGCCATAGTAATACGGTAGTTATTCTCGTCTTTTTGCTCGATGTTATAAGGAGGGTAACCGCCAGAAGTATTTTTCGATGTGTTCGCTTCCATCATGTTGAATAGACGATCGAAGCCGATTGCGTTGCGGTAAAGTGGAGTGAAATCTACAGTTCTCATAATGCTATCCTTTTAGTAAGCAATAGTCTTAGCTGTGATTTTTACTAAGATCGAACTTGTGAGTGACCCAGTAAACAGCTAAGGGATTCAGTTTGCATTCCTCGGGTTTCGCCTCTTTTGGCGACAACGCTGGGACATGACAATGAATCAATTTTTAAATTGTGTGCTGCCAAAGTTATCCTCTATTGAGCGATACTCTAGCAACGGTTATGAAGGTTCTGTTTCTTCTCTTGTAGAGCAAGACAGTCATCCTCTTCACAACTAGATATGTGGATTGAGCAAAATAGTTTCAAGGGATTATTTTCAATTATTTTTTCAACTCAATATTTTTCAAGACCTTACCGACACAAAAAAGCACCGCCAATAGGCAGTGCTTTCATAATTTTATGAACTTAATCAATACAACGAAGACATCAATTTAATTGCTTCGAGGATAAGTTAGTTCGCATTAGTTCAAGCAAGGCGCACGCAGCATACAAGTGTATGTGAGTACGCCGAACGCAGAAATCATGCGAAATAACGACGCATCGCAGTAATTAAACGTCTAAGTTTGCTACTTTCAATGCATTCTCTTCGATGAAGTTACGACGAGGCTCTACTTGGTCGCCCATCAACGTTGTAAACAACAGATCTGCACCAACGGCATCGTCAATGGTTACTTGCATCATACGGCGAGTTTCAGGATCCATTGTCGTTTCCCAAAGCTGGTCAGGGTTCATCTCACCTAGACCTTTGTATCGTTGCAAGCTTAAGCCACGACGAGACTCTTTCACCAACCAGTTCAGAGCTTCAACAAAGCTAGAAACCGCTTGAGTACGCTCACCACGCTTGATGTAAGCGCCTTCTTCAATCAAGCCATCAAGGGCTTCAGATAGATCAGCCAGCTTCGCGAACTCTTTCGAGTTAATCAGATCAATGCTTAGTAGGTGTTCATGAGTTACACCATGAGTACGAACCACGATCTTAGGCAAGTTTAAGCCTAGTTCTTCGTGCTGTTCAACTTCGTAGCTGTATTGGCTCGCACCCACTTCTTTCGCATTCAACTGCTCAATAAGCTGCTTCGTCCACGCTTCAACAACTGATGCGTCATGGCATTGCTCAGGCGTTAGACGAGGAGTGTAAATCAGCTCGTTTACCAAAGCACTTGGGTAACGACGGCTCATACGTTCCGCCAGTTTAATCCCCGCATTGTACTGTTGAACAAGCTTCTCTAGTGCTTCACCTGCCAATGCTGGTGCTTCTGCGTTTACGTGTAGCGATGCATTATCCAGAGCCAATGATACTTGGTATTGGTTCATCGCTTCTTCGTCTTTGATGTACTGCTCTTGTTTGCCTTTTTTCACTTTGTAAAGTGGTGGCTGAGCGATGTACACGTAACCACGCTCGATAAGCTCTGGCATTTGACGGTAGAAGAAGGTCAATAGTAGCGTACGGATGTGCGAACCATCGACATCGGCATCGGTCATGATGATGATGTTGTGGTAACGCAGCTT
>Ga0209121_10002213_pt1 | contig 19928 bp, 18 predicted proteins | sample Cruoilmetagenom3_FD_187292 | JGI IMG/M metagenome (GOLD analysis project Ga0209121, IMG submission 187292) | Oil polluted marine microbial communities from Coal Oil Point, Santa Barbara, California, USA - Sample 3 (SPAdes) (version 2) | ecosystem: Environmental > Aquatic > Marine > Oil seeps ...
GGGGGGTGAAGACCGACCCGCCGCACCCGTCGTTTCGAGACCTCCCGGCAGCGGTTCTCCGCTGACCGGCCCCTCTTGGCATCCAGCTCCGTCTCCCTGGCGTGAGAGGGGTGGATTATTTTCGTAAAAATTGAGATGTTAGGCTCGCCTCAACGCGGGCGTGAATACCTGAGAGTCACCGGGGCGATCGAGAGGTGTCGGCGTGACGCGGGAAATCAGGGAAGCGCAGAAGAACCGGTTCGACGGGGAACCGATGTCTTCAGGCAGGCCTGTCGTCCTCCTGGTCGGTGACGGTCGGGAAGACTGGATGCTGCCGGAAGAGGCGTTCGAGGACGCCGGGTGTCGGCTGATGCGGGCCGAAGGGTTTTCCCAGGCACGCAAGACCTGCGCACTATCGGCGCCGGACGTCGTGTTCATGCCGCTTACCCTTGAGGGCAAGCTCACCAGCACCCAGCTTCTGAAATGCCTGTCGCACGATCCCGCGCCGGTTGTCGTTGTCGTCGCCTCAAACGACCAGATCAACACCGCGGCCGAAGCGATGCGCCTCGGGGCCTACGATTGCCTGTTCAAACCGTTTTCGCGAAGCCGGCTGTTGCGCACCATCGAAGCGGCCGTCAAACAGCTCAAACGAGTGCCACCGCCCCCGAAACCAACAACCCGCCCGTCGCGCCCGATGGCCACGCCGCACCGGGCCGATCCTGCCGCGCCGGCACATGCGGCGATGGACCCGAGGCAGGCCGGACGGGGGATCGACAGCCTCAACCTTGCCCGGCGCGGCTTTGTCGCCTCGTCGCCGCGGATGTTGGCGGTGCTCGACAAAGCCGCCATCGTCGCGCAGTCGAACGCGACCGTGTTCATCTCCGGCGAAGTCGGCACCGGCAAGACGACGATCGCCGGCATCGTGCACGAAGTGTCGCCCCGCGCCTTCCAACCGCTGGTGACCTTGAGCTGCGCGACCCTCACCGCGCAGGAGTTCGAGAGCCGGATATCCGGCCCGCACGGGGCGCTGGCACCCGCAGACGGCGGCACGCTGTATCTCGACGAGATCGCCGATCTTCCCGCCGAGGTTCAGCCCAAGGTCGTCCGCCTCATCGAGGACGCCGAGACCGGCGCCACCGGCCCTGGCGCCCGGATCATCGTATCGACCGGCCACGATCCGAACACGGCCCTGCGCAGCGGCCTTATCCGGCCCGAGCTTTACTACCGTCTGCATGTCGCGCCGATCGACCTGCCGCCGCTGCGCGACCGGGAAGGCGACGCGGCGCTGATCGCCCGGGTCCGTCTCGCCGAGTTTGCCGAGGCCGAGGGGCGCAGCTTCAAGGGGTTCTCGGACACCGCCCTGGCGATGATTTCGGGGTACGATTGGCCCGGAAACCTGCGCGAGCTTATCAACGTGATCCACACGGTCGTCCTGATGAACCAGGGACCGCTGGTCACGCCAGACCTCTTGCCGCCAGAAGTGCGGGCCGGCCTGCGTCCCGCCGAGGCGACGCCGGGCGTTACCGCCCGCCCTGCCCGCGCGCAGTCCACGCCGTCGCCGGCCGCCGACACCCGGCCGGAAACCCTCATCGGCAAGACACTCGCCGAAATCGAACGGGCCGTCATCGAGGCGACGATCCACGCCGAGGGCGGCTCGGTCCCCCGCGCCGCTCGCGTGCTCGACGTCTCACCATCGACGCTCTACCGCAAACGCGAAGCCTGGGCGAAGGCGATCAAGGAATAGGGCCGCGCGGCCCAGGCCAAACCACACCCCTGGTCCATAGGTTCACAGCCCGACCGCGCCCCCCTTGCAGAATGACCAAAAAAAACCCGCGCCCTCCAAGGGGCCCGGGTCATTTGGTTTGGACGCCGCGGTGTTGGCGCGCAACGCGCTACCAGCCGCCGGTGAAGACCAGCGTCGCACCTCTTTTGCCGGATTGGGTCACGTTCACATCCGTGCCTTGGCCGAACTGGAACACGCCGAGCCGGTTGCCACGCCCGCGCTGATAGACCGTGGCGCTATGGTCGTTGCCCTGCTGCGATACGACCGTGCGGTTGCCCTTGCCCGACTGGGCGATGGCCGCGCCATTGCCGGACCCGTTCTGGATCACCTGGGCCGCCGCGGACCCGGCGGCATAGAACTTCAGGAACCGCGAAATCGCGCGGCGCTCCTCGCGGTTCTCGGCAGTGATGGTCACGCCGAACCTGCCCCCGGCCCCGGCCGGCGCCGCGGCCAGCAATGCGGTGGCGACCAGCGCCGCCTTCATAAATCTACGTGTCATCTTCCCCTCCTTCGAATGAATTTTCAAATGTCGTCGGCATTTGCGTGGCAGCGGTAACGCGTGCCGCCGACGGTGACCGTCAACGCGACGTCATACCCGGACGCCGGTCCCGACACCGTCGCCTCGCCCAACAGGCCATGGCCATTCTCGCCGACCTCGAAGCTGCCGCCCTGGTCGAGCACGGTGCCGCCGCCGGAAAGCGCGAAGCTGTAGCTGCCGGGCACCCCCCGGTCGAGCCGGACCCAGGGACGAAAGGTGGTCATGCCGCCGCTGCTGTCGGTGGCAACACCGCAGCGAACGGCTGCACCCGTATCGGCGCCCGGCGTTCCGTCCGGCGTTTCGCCCACGCCGACCACATCGGTGGCAAGGATCGGCGCGGCGCAGGCACTGGCCACGATCAACGCGGCGGCCGCCATGAGCCGAAGCGCGGGCCCATCGGTTTTTCGGTTCTGTTTCGAGGTCATGGTCTGTCTCCTTGGCTGGTCCCGGTCCCTGGCTGGCCCGATCCTTGGTTGGCCCGATCCTTGGTTGGCCCGATCCTTGGTTGGCCCTGTCAGATCGCGGCCGATCGGTGCCGATCGGGCGCGGTCGGGGCGGCGGCGGGCGCCGCCCCGGCGTCGCTCAGTCCTGCACGATCACGGCGACGTTGCCGGTGCCGCGCTGCACCGTGCTGGCACTGTTGCCCCTGCCGGTCTGGATCACCGCGAGCGCGTTGCACTTGCCCGCCTGGTCGACGCTGGCGGTGTTGCGCCGGCCGGTCTGGGCGACGCCGAGGATGTTGCACTTGCCCGACTGGGTGGTGAACACGTCGTTGCCCCGGCCGCCTTGGGTGACGACGGTGCGGTTGCGCCTTCCGTCCTGGGTGGCGATCGAGGTGTTGCCCCAGCCGCGCTGGGTCACGCTCAGCCGGTTCCACTGGCCGGACTGCGCGCCGCCGATGGCGAGCCCGTCGCCGTACTGGTAAATCCGGATCTTGTTGCTGTCGGCGATGCCGGGCGCGGCCATGGTGACCAGAAGGCCGGCGAGGGTGGCGGATTTCACAATGGAGAAAAAGGTCATGCTGTCGTCCTCAGATATGGTTTCGTTGTCTTGTCGCCGGTATCTCGACCCGGTGCGGCAAGGCCCCCCCGGCAGCGACAAACCAACCCTGGGTGGCGGCTGGGGCGTCAGGCAATAACGGCCCTGCGCTATCGCCTGACGGCGGTGGCGTTATCCGATAACGGACGTCAGAAATCGTTTTGGTTCAGGTGTTTGGACGGGGGTCCGTCAGACGAACTGTTCGCGGATCAACCGTTCTTCCAGCCCGTGGCCCGGGTCGAACAGCACCCGGTGGGCGATGTCGGCGGCGGTTTCCACCTCGACCGACAGCACCTGGCCCGCAGGCCGCCCATCGGCATCCGCCATCACCGGGCGCTTCTCGGGCTCCAGCACCTCGATGCGCACCCGCGCGCGCTTGGGCAGCAGCGCGCCGTGCCAGCGCCGGGGCCGGTAGGCGGCAATCGCGGTGACCGCGAGCACGTCGGAGCCGATCGGCAGAATCGGCCCGTGCGCCGAATAGTTGTAGGCGGTCGACCCGGCCGGTGTGGCCACGAGCGTGCCGTCGCAGATCAGCTCCGCCATCCTGAGCCGGCCATCGACCGTGATCGCGAGCTTGGCCGCTTGGGAGCCGGCCCGCAGCAGCGCCACCTCGTTGATCGCCAGCGCCTCGCGGGTGACACCGTCGATGCAGCGCGCGCGCATCCGCAAGGGGTTCAGCTCGGCAAGCTCCGCCGCCTCGACCCGCTCGACAAGCCCGGTTTCGTTGTATTCGTTCATCAGAAAGCCGACCGTGCCCCGGTTCATGCCGTAGACCGGTTTGTCCAGCCCCTGGTTCGCGTGCAGCGTCTGCAACATGAACCCGTCGCCGCCGAGCGCCACGATCACATCCGCCGCCTCGGCCGGCACCTGGCCATAGCGGTCGATAAGATCGGCAAGGCTCGCCTGCGCGCGCGGCCCCTCGGAGGCTGCGAAATGGAGTTTCAGGCCCATGGTGTTTCCTTGCGCGCCGGTTCGGTTCCGAAACAAGCACAAGTTTCCCGTCGGCGCCAGTGCTCCCGCCCGATTGCGCCGTCCCGGGCGCCGGGGGGGCTTCCCGCACCTGCCGATTTCTCGTAAGCACCCCGGCAACACGACGTGTCCCTTGAGGAGGTATCCATGACCGACATCCGCAGCCCCGGCTTTTTCTCCGAACCGCTCGCCACCCGCGACCCCGAGCTTTTCGGCGCCATCGCGGGCGAACTTAAACGCCAGCAGGACGAGATCGAATTGATCGCCTCGGAAAACATCGTCAGCCGGGCAGTGATGGAAGCCCAAGGGTCGGTGATGACCAACAAATATGCCGAGGGCTACCCCGGACGGCGGTATTACGGCGGCTGTGAATGGGTCGACGTGGCCGAGAACCTGGCCATCGCGCGGGCGAAAGAGCTGTTTGGCTGCGGCTTCGCCAACGTCCAGCCCAACTCGGGCAGCCAGGCCAACCAGGGCGTGTTCCTGGCGCTGATCCAGCCCGGAGACACGATCCTCGGCATGAACCTCGCCTCCGGCGGACACCTCACCCACGGCGCGCCGCCCAACCAGTCGGGCAAGTGGTTCAAGGCGGTGCAATACGGCGTGCGCAAAGACGACAGCCTGGTCGACTACGACCAGATCCGCGCGCTGGCCCTGGAGCACAAACCCAAGCTCATCATCGCCGGCGGCTCGGCGATCCCGCGCCAACTCGACTTCGCCAAGTTCCGCGAGATCGCCGACGAGGTCGGCGCCTACCTGCTGGTCGACATGGCGCATTTCGCGGGGTTGGTGGCGGCGGGCGAACACCCCTCTCCCTTCCCCTACGCCGATGTGGCGACCACGACCACGCACAAGACCCTGCGCGGCCCCCGCGGCGGCATGATCCTGACCAATGACGCGGACCTCGCCAAGAAGGTCAACTCGGCGATCTTCCCCGGCCTTCAGGGCGGGCCGCTCATGCATGTGATCGCCGCCAAGGCGGTGGCCTTCGGCGAGGCGCTGGACCCCTCGTTCAAGGCCTATGCCAAGCAGGTGCGGACCAACGCGGTGGCGCTGGCGGATGAGCTCATGAAGGGCGGGCTCGACATCGTCTCGGGCGGTACCGACACCCATTTGATGCTGGTCGACCTGCGCCCCAAGGGCGTGAAGGGCAACGCCACCGAAAAGGCGCTGGGGCGCGCCCATATCACCTGCAACAAGAACGGCATCCCGTTCGATCCCGAAAAGCCGATGGTCACCTCCGGGATCCGCCTCGGCACCCCCGCCGGCACCACCCGTGGTTTCGGCGAGGAAGAGTTTCGCGAGATCGCCCGGCTGATCACCGAGGTGGTCGACGGGCTGGCGGCGCACGGCGAAGAGGGCAACGGCGCCGTGGAGGAGGCGGTGAAGGCCAAGGTGGCGGCGCTCTGCGCGCGGTTCCCGATCTACGAGAACATCTGAGGGGTTTCGCCCGCTGACGCGGGCGACCCGCCGGGGGCTCCGCCCCCGGCCGCCTGCGGCGGGCGTGGTGGGGGGCGCTGCCCTGTCGCGCCGACGGCACGCCTCCGGCGTGACACTCCTCGAGGTGGTTTCGAAAAAAAGAAGGGCGTCCTTTCCCGTCATCCGGGCCCGTCATCCGAGCCCGTCATCCGACCTTGCCCGTCAGCGCGCCGCGTCGAGCTTCGCGAGGAAATCGTCCACCGGCAGGACCGGGCGCAGGAGCGCGGCAAGTTCGTCGCGCTTCGGATCTTCGGCGTCAAACAGCGCGTAGCAGACAAAATCCTGCATGATCGCGCCCTGTTGCTCATAGCCGTAGGTCAGGAACTCGGCGTCGCGGTCGGCGGCGAACCAGTAGGGATCGACGTTGTCGAGCGTCTCCCCGGCCGAGCCCTGCACCGTGTAGCCGGTGCGTGCGCGGTTCTGCCATTGCCAGACATGCACCAGCTCATGCGCCATGATGAGGGCGCTGGGATAGGGCACGCTTTCGGGAAAGCCGCGAAACGTGTCCGCGAGATAGAAATCATAGGAAAAGAACACGTCCTCGCGCAGCACGAAGGCCGCGGGCCAGCTCCAGTAGCGCCGGCCCGAGCGTTTGCGCACGCAAAGATCGTCGGGCGCCGCGCGCGCCTCGTTCATCGCCGGCCCCGCCGCCGTGCTGCGGGCCCGCGGCAGCGGCAGCGCACCGATCCCGGCGGTGACGGTCACGCGGGAGGTATCGAGCGTGTCGCCGAACAGGCTCTTGGCGACGACGGTCTCGGTCGGCGACAGCGGGCGGGCGCAGGCGGTGAGTGCGAGCAGGGTGAGGACGGCGGCAGCGCGTGACATGGCCGGACTCTCGGTCCGGATTCGCGGTGCGTCAACGGTAGAAACTGGCAAAAGCGAAACGGGCGGCATCGCTGCCGCCCGTTTGCCCGCCTGAGCGGCGTGAAGACCTAGGGTTTCACGTAAGTGTAGCCCTGCTGCTGCAGGTAAGCCAGTTCAGCGACCCCGGACGGCACGATATCGTCCTCCCAGACATCGAACAGGTCGGTCTCCGGGTCGATGTCACGTCCGACCAGCGTGTTGTTGCAGACGTTGAACAAGACGCCCTGCCCCTTGAGTTCGACCACGCGGGTCTGGAGCGTCTCGTTCGCGAGCGCCTCCGCGAGCAGCCCGACACCGTTGCCATGCAGCACGACGCGCAGTTCCATGTTGTCCGCGCCCACAGCGTTGAGGTGGTTCTGGATGTTGCGCAGCGCGCCGAGGTAGGCTTTCGCTTCGGCACCGCCGGTGCCGTTGATGTGGTAGACGGCCTTCTGGGTGCCGTAGCGGTCGGAGGCCTCGGCCGCCGCAAATGTCGCGGCAAGGCCGAGGACGGCGATGGCAAGCGTGGCGAACATTCTTCTGATGTTGGTCATGATTTCTCCCGGTGATGTTTCTTTTTTTGGTTGTCCGGCGGGCGCAAAACGCGGCCGCCTGCGACATCCTGCCTCACCTTCGGGCGAAAATCAAATCCGGTCGGGGCGATCACACCATCCCGGAAAGCACCAGGTCGGGCGGGCGCATCCCGTCGGCATGCGCCTGGATGTTGAAGATCACCTTTTCGCCCATCTCGTCGCGGCCCTCGCGGGTGGCCGAACCCATGTGCGGCAGGGCCACCACGTTGGGCAGGGCGCGCAGCCGCGGGTTCATGTCCGTGCCCTGTTCGAACACATCGAGCCCGGCGCCCGCCAGTTCTCCCGCCCGCAGCATCCGGGTGAGCGCGTTGCCGTCGATCACTTCGCCGCGCGAGGTGTTGACGATCACCGCGTCGGGTTTCATCAGCTTCAGTCGGCGGGCGTTCATCAGATGGAAGGTCGAGGGCGTGTGCGGGCAGTTGATCGACAGGATGTCGACCCGGCTCACCATCTGGTCGAGGCTCGGCCAGTAGGTGGCGGCGTGCTCGGCCTCGATCGCCTCATGCAGCCGGTGGCGGTTGTGGTAGTGCACCTCCATGCCGAAACAGCGCGCCCTCAGCGCGACCTCCCGGCCGATCCGGCCCATGCCGAGGATGCCGAGCTTGCGGCCCTTGATCCGGCCGCCGAGCATCGCCGTCGGTGCCCAGCCTTCCCAGGCGCCCGATTGCATCAGCGCGAGGCCTTCGGGGATCCGCCGGGTAACCCCGAGGATCAGCGCCATCGTCATGTCGGCAACATCGTCGTTGAGCACGCCGGGCGTATTGGTCACCGCGATGTGGCGCGCCTCTGCCGCATTGAGGTCGATATGGTCGACCCCCGCCCCGTAGCTCGCGATCAGCTTCAGCCGCGGCCCCGCGCCCGCGATGAGCTCGGCATCGATCCGGTCGGTGATCGTGGGCACAAGCACATCCGCCTCGGCCATCGCCGCCGCCAGCGCGCCCTGGTCGAACCGGGCGTCGTCGGGGTTCAGCGCCACGTCGTAGAGCTCCGACAGCCGCGCCTCGACCGCTTCGGGCAATCGTCGCGTGACGACAACACTGAGCCGTTTCCCAACCATCGAGACCCTCCTGCCCCTTGCATTTTTCACACCTTGCGGCATCGTGGCACTGAACGCGGGTTCGCACAAGCGCCGGGACGGGCGCGGGGCCGGAATCCGGGACAGGCGAGCAAAGTCATGGACATATTTCGGCGGGTATTTCTCGGGTCATTGGTTGCGGCGGGCGTGTTGGCGCTCGGCTGGGTCGCGGCTGAAGCTCAAACTGCCTCCGGGCGCGGGCCGGTGACGAACCTGCCCCTGCCGCGCTTCGTGTCGCTGAAGGCGAGCGAGGCCAACGTGCGACGCGGGCCGTCGCTCACCCACCGGATCGACTGGGTGTTCACGGCCAAGGGCATGCCGCTCGAAGTGGTCGGCGAATACGGACATTGGCGCCGGGTACGCGACCATGACGGGGTCGGCGGCTGGGTGCATTACACGCTTTTGTCCGGCGCCCGCGCCGGGTTGGTGGACAGCCCCCGGGCCCTCTTGCACACGCGCCCCGACACGGCCGCCCCGCTCAACGCCGAGCTCGAAACCGGGGTGATCATGACCCTCGACCGGTGCGGCGCGGAGTGGTGCCAGGGCAAGGCGGGAGGCTTCAAGGGTTGGGTGGCGAAGTCCGATTTGTGGGGCGTGCGCGACGAAGAAGTGTTCGACTAGCACGGTTAACGGGATCAACGCGATTAACGGGAGGTTAACCGGCTGACACCCGCCAAAGCCTTTACCAGAAATGGGTTCAGAATGCGGACAAGGGGTCGGTTTCCTAGGAAACCGGCCCCCGTTTCCTAGGAAACCGACCCACATAGACAGCGCACAGAAACGGGTCTGGCGCGCGCGCGCGTCGCGCAGATCAGGTGCCGATGGCCGTGTCCTGCGGCGGTCGCCCCCCCAGGATCAGCGCTTCATGGCCGAGCGGAAGTCCGAAAGCCGGAAGGCGTGGATCAAATGGCCGATCCCGAAGTAGCTGGCGGCGCCGAGCGTCACCAGGACCGTAAGGGCCACCACCCGCCAGCCGGGCGTGTCGAACAGCGGTCCCAGCCAGAGCGCCAGCACCCACAAGACCGCGCCCATCGCCCAGGAGGCCACCCCGATCCGCCAGAACCGCTTCCAGAAACGCGCGTCGAATTTCGTCTGCTCCCCCATCCGCGTCGCGCCGACCCACAGCAGTGCCACCATTGTCCAGCCCGCGAGCGTGGTGCCGAAGGCGGCGGCGGTGTAGCCGATGACCGGCGCGAGGCCAATGGCAAGGCCTGCATTGACCACCATCGAGACCAGCGCGAAGTAGAACGGCGTGCGGGTGTTCTCGCGGGCGAAATAGACCGGTTGCAGCACCTTCTGCAGCACGAAGGCGGGCAGGCCCAGCCCGTAGATCATCAGCGCCTGCGCCGTCGCCGCGCTGTCGTCGGCGGTGAAGCGACCGCGCTCGAACAGCACCGTCACCAGCGGCAACGGCACGACGATCAGCGCGACCGCCGCGGGCACCGTCAGCGCCAGCGCCATTTCGCCCGCGCGGCTCAGCGAATGGCGTCCGCCATCGCCATCACCCGCCCGCAGCTTGCGCGACAGATCCGGCAGCAGCACCACGCCAATGGCGATCCCGACCACGCCGAGGGGCAGTTGGTAGAGCCGGTCTGCGTAGTTGAGCCAGGCGATGGCGCCGTCGAAAAAGCTGGCAACCTGGCGGCCGACCAGCAGGTTTATCTGCACCACACCGCCGGCCAGCGCCGCCGGCAAGGCGATCATCGCCAGGCGCTTGAGCTCCGGCGTCATCCGCGGGCGCTCAGGGATCAGCCGATAGCCGGCCCGCGACGCGGCGATCCAGACCAGCGCGAGTTGCGCGACCCCGGCCACCGGCACCGCCCAGGCCAGCGTCAGCCCCATGTCCCATCCCATGAGCCCGCCAAGGCCGAGCGCGGTGATGAAGATCACGTTCAGAAGCACCGGCGCGGCGGCAGCTGCGGTGAACCGACCCGTCGCGTTCAGCACACCCGAAAGCAGAGCCGCGAGCGAGATGAACAGGATGTAGGGAAACGCGATCCGGCCGAGCAGCACGGTGAGCTCGAAGCGTTCGTCGGCGAGAAACCCGGACGCCATCGCCAGCACCAGCGCCGGCATGAAGATCTGTGCCACCACCGTAAACCCGATCAGGATCGTCCCCAGCCCGGTGAAGGCGTCGCGGGCAAATTCATGTGCCCCCTCCCCCGCCTCGACCTTCTTGGAAAACATCGGCACGAAGGCCATGTTGAACGCGCCTTCGGCGAAGAACCGGCGAAACATGTTGGGCAGCGAAAAGGCGACCACGAAGGCCTCCGCCACCGGCCCAGCCCCGAGGGCTGCCGCGATCACGATGTCGCGTACGAAACCGAGCACGCGGCTCGCCATCGTCCAGGCGCCCACGGTCAGAAAGCTGCGCACCAGCCGGATGCCCGCCATCAGGTTCGGGCCCGTTCGGCGCCGCGCGCGATCGCCTCGCGCAGCTTGTTCTCAAGCGTCTTCAACCGGGCCTCGCTGTGGAATTTCAACCCGAACATGTCCTTGACGTAAAAGGTGTCCACCACCTGCACGCCGTAGGTGGCAATCACCGCGCTCGCGATCTGCACATTGTTGGCGGCGAGGCAGCGGGTGAGATCGTAGAGCAGCCCCGGCCGGTCGCGGGTATCGACCTCGACGATGGTGTAGATCTCGGATCCCTCGTTGTCGAAGATGATGTTGGTCGGCACCTTGAAGGCGCGTTCGCGCTTCTTGAGCTTGTCGCGGTCGCGCATCGCGTCGCGCGCCACCACCTCACCCTTGAGTGTCTTGTCGATCATGCCCTTGAGGCGTTTGAGCTTCTTCTCGTCGTAGGGTTTGCCCTCGTGGTCCTGAACCCAGAACACCGGCGTCGCCCAGCCGTCTTTCGAGGTATAGGTGCGCGCGTCGACCACATTGGCGCCGACCAGCGCCAACGCGCCGGCGAGCCGCGAGAAAATGCCCGGATGGTCGGCCAGCGCGAACGAGGCCCGGGTCGCGTCGCGCTCGATATCGGCGGTCAGCTTGATGCGGATCTCGTCTTCGCTGATCCCCTTGAGAAGTTCCGCGAAAATGACGTGATCCGAGGTCCAGAGCCCCTGCCAATAGGGGTCGTAATGGCGGGCGGTCTCGGCACGCAGGTCCTTCTTGTCCCAACCGGCGAGGGCCGCGCGCAACGCCTTTTTCGCCTCGGTCGCCCGCGCGCCGGTCGACAGCGCCTCGATCCCGCCTTCGAGCGCCAGCCGGGTCTGGCGGTAGAGGTCGCGCAGCAGCGCCGCTTTCCAGTTGTTCCAGGTGTTGGGGCCGACCCCGCGGATGTCGCAGACGGTCAGCACCAGGAGCAGATCGAGCCGCTTCTTGGTGCCCACGGCCTTGGCAAAGCCGTTGACGGTGCGCGGATCCGAGAGGTCGCGTTTCTGCGCCACGTCCGACATCAAGAGGTGGCTGCGCACCAGCCATTCCACCGTCGCCGTGTCTTCCTTCGACAGCCCGAGCCGGGTGCAGATCGGCCGGGCGATCTTCGCGCCGAGGATCGAATGGTCCTCCACGCGGCCCTTGCCGATGTCGTGGCAGAAAATGGCGAGGTAGAGCACCTTTCGGTTGATGCCGCCGTCCTGGATGATCTTGCTCGCGGTCGGAAGATCGCTCATCCGTTCGCCGCGCTCGATCTCGGCCAGCGCCCTGATGCACTGGATGATGTGCTCGTCGACCGTGTAGGCGTGATACATGTTGAACTGCATCATCGCCACGATCGGCTCAAACTCGGGAATGAAGGCGGCGAGCACGCCGATTTCGTTCATCCGCCTCAGCGCCCGCTCGGGGTTGCCGTGCTTGATGAGCAGATCGATGAAGATCCGCGCCGCTTCCTTGTTGGCCCGCACTTCGTCGTCGATCTTGTCGAGATGGGCCGCGACGAGCCGCATCGCGTCGGGGTGAAACAGAAGGCCGGTGCGCAGGCCCTCTTCGAACACCCTGAGCATGTTGAGCTTGTCGGCGAGAAAGGCCTCTTCGCTGGCAATCGAAAGGCGCCCCTGCTTGACCACGAAGGGCGCGCGCACCTTGCGGCGGCGCTTGAACAACCCCTGAAGCAGCGGCGGACGCTTGTGATGCCGGCTTTCCAGCGCCGTGAGCAGGATCCGCGTGAGCTCGCCCACCCGGGTGGCGTGGCGGAAGAAATCCTGCATGAAATGCTCGACCGCGCGCCGACCCGCCCGGTCCTCGTAGCCCAGCCGGCGCGCCACCTCGACCTGGAGATCGAAGGTAAGCTGGTCCATCGCCCGGTTGGTCAAAAGGTGGAGGTGGCTGCGCACCGCCCAGAGAAACTCGTCGGCACGGCGGAAGGTGTCGTATTCCTCCGGCGTGAACATACCGTGGTCGACCAGCTCGCCGATCTTCTCGACGCGGTGGGTGTATTTCGCGACCCAGAACAGGGTTTGCAGATCGCGCAAACCCCCTTTGCCCTCTTTGACGTTGGGCTCGACCACGTAGCGCTGGCCGCCCTGCTTGATGTGCCGGTTTTCGCGCTCGGCCAGCTTGCCCTCGATGAACTCGGCTTCGGTCCCCTTGAAGAGTTGCGCCCAGAGCGCGTCGTCGAGCTCAAGGGCGAGGTCACGGTCGCCGCAGATCGCCCGGGTCTCGAGCAGGGATGTGCGGATGGTGAGGTCTTCGCGCCCGAGGCGCAGGCAATCCTTCACCGTGCGCGAGGAATGCCCCACCTTCAGGCGCAAATCCCACAGCATGTAGAGCATGCTCTCGATCACGCTCTCGGCCCAACCGGTGAGCTTGTAGGGCGAGAGGAACAGCAGATCGACATCCGAATAGGGCGCCATTTCGAAACGTCCGTAGCCGCCCACCGCAAGCACCGCGAGCCGCTCGCCGGTGGTCGGATTGGGCAACGGGTGCAAATGCAGCGTCGCGGTGTCGTAGACCGCGCGCACCACCGCATCGGTCAACCAGGCATAGGCCCGGATGGTCGGGTGCGCGTCGAAGGGGCGGGCTTCGAAGGCTTGCTGAATCACCGCCCGGCCTCTGTCGAGCGCGGCGCGCAGCACCGACACGGTATGCGACCGGATTGCGCCCGCATCGCCGTCCGCCGCCTCCACGCCCGCGGCGACCGCCGTCGCGACCGCGTGCTGATCGAAGATCGCGGCAGCCGGGCAGATCAGCCCGCCATGGTCGGCATCGAACCTGAGTTCGGCGAGATCAGTATCCGGCACCGGCAAAGCTTCTCGGGGCGGGATCGATCACCGCGATCTCCTTGTTCTGGACTTGCGCGATGGCGAGACCGCGCTGGGTGGTGCCGTTCGGCAGCAGCCGGAACACGCCGTTGACCCCGACGAAGCCCTGGCCTTGGGTGAGCGCCGCGCCGGTGAGCGCATCGGCCTTGCCGGCCTTCACCAACGCGCCGATCGCCGCGATGCCGTCATAGGCCAGCCCCGCGATCGCATGCGGGCTCGACCCGTAGGCGCCGAGATAGCGCTGCTGAAACTGCTCCTGGAGCCCCGGATCGGGCATTGCGAACCAGCCGTTCTGCAGCCCCGGCAAGGTCCGGGCCGAAGCCGGCACGTCCCAGCGCTGGAGGCCGATATACTGGACCTGCGAGGGCCCGAGGCCGTTTTCCGGCAGGAGCTGGGCGAGAAACGGGATCGCGCCGTCGGTGCCGGAGGTCAAAAAGACCGACGAGGCCCCGGAGGAGCGGGCGGCCTTGGTGATTTCGGGCACCGCATTGATGACCCCGGTCTGCGACACCTCGAAACTGGTCACCCCGGCCTGCGAGGCGCCCGAGGTCGTCGAGATCGCGCGCAGCACCGCGTCGCGGCCGAGCGTCTCGGCCGGGTTCTCGCCGTTGACCACAAGAATGTTGCCCTTGCCGCTGGCGGCGGCGTAGCGCACCAGCCGGCTGGCGGTGTTCTCGAAGGTGTTGCCCAGCACGAAGACGTTGCCACCGGCGACCGAGGGGTTGTTGGAGAACGCCAGCACGTTCAGGCCCGGTGCCGCCGACCCCGCCGCCGCGGCATTCGGTGCGTAGACCGGCCCGAGGATGATCTTCGCGCCCTCGCGCACCGCCTCGGCGGTCGCGGTGATCGTCTGGTTCGGGTTTCCGGCCGTGTTGTAGACGCGCAGATCAATGGTCACCCCGTCGAGCTCCGACATCGCGAGCCGGGCGGCGTTCTCGAGCGAACTCGCGAGCGCGTCATCGGCCGCGTTGCCGCCACCGCCAGGCACCAGCAGCGCCACCGGCACCGGCTTCGATGTGTCGATCGTCGGGCCGCCGCCGCCGATCCCGGTGAAGCCGCCGCCGCAGGCGGTGAGCCACACCAGCGAAAGCATCGCGACGATTGCGCCCGGGAACTTGCGGGCACCGCACAAAAACGCGAACATGTCTGTATTCCTCTTCGCCAAAAACACCCCACCGGGGTGGCGCCCGGCGGGGACAATAATAGACGCTTACCGAGGCAGGTCCACCCTTGAAACCCGAGCTTCCCTCTCTGCCCGCAGGTTTGAAACCCGGGCTCTACCTCGTCGCCACCCCGATCGGCAACGCCCGCGACATCACTCTGCGCGCGCTGGACATTCTGGCTGCTGTTGACGTGATTGCCGCCGAAGACACCCGAACGCTACGCAAACTCCTCGATATTCATGGGGTCCCGCTCGGCGATCGTCCGCTCATCGCCTACCACGACCATTCCGGCGAAACCGGCCGGGCGGGGATCCTGAAGCTGATCGGCGAAGGCCGCTCGGTCGCCTATGTCAGCGAGGCGGGCACGCCTTTGGTGTCCGACCCGGGCTATGCGCTCGCGCGCGACGCAGGTGCTGCGGGCTTGCTCGTCACCGCCGCCCCGGGGGCGTCGGCTGTCCTCGCCGCGCTGAGCCTCGCCGGCCTGCCCTCCGACCGGTTCCTGTTCGCCGGCTTCGCGCCCGCGACCCGCGCGGCGCGGCTCACATGGCTCGAAGAGCTCGTGGGCGTGCCGGCGACGCTGGTGATCTACGAAAGCCCGAGGCGGGTAGAGGGTTTGTTAACCGACCTGGTGGAGACTGCGGGGGGTGAGCGGCAGGCGGCGATCGCGCGCGAGATCACCAAGAAGTTCGAGGAGGTGCTGCGCGGCACCCTGAGCGAGCTTCTGGCGGGGCTCGAGGGGCGCACGCTCAAGGGCGAAGTCGTGGTGCTGGTCGACCGGGGCAAGACGCAGGTCGCCGACGAGACGATGGAGACGGCGCTGCGGCGGGCGCTGGAAACGATGAGCCTCAAGGATGCCGCCGCCACGGTGGCCGAGGCCTACGGGCTCAAACGGCGCAGGGTCTACCAGGCCGCGCTTGAACTGGAGAAGGACGGCTAGATGCGACAGGACCGCGCGCGCGGAAAGATGTCCTACCTCGCCGGGATGGCGGCGGAAGACGCGGTGGCGGCCGATTACGCCCGGCGCGGGTATCCGGTGGCTGCACAGCGCTGGCGCGGCACGCGGGGCGAGCTCGATCTGGTCCTGCGCGACGGGACCGGGTTCATCATCGTCGAGGTCAAGCAGGCGCGCGATTTCGCCCGCGCCCTGGCCCATGTCACCCCCGCCCAACTCGCCCGGATCCACGCCACCGCGGCAGAATTCGCCGCGGGCGAACCGACCGGACAACTCACCGATCTGCGCCTCGACGTGGCATTGGTCGACGGCATCGGCCGGGTCGAGATCCACGAGAATTTCTGGACCTGATCCAAACCACCCCACAGCTGTTGTCACCGACTATTGTCACCCAATTGTCACCCTATTGTCACGGGCGCACGCACGGGCCATGTAAGGGTAAACCCAAGCGGGAGTTCGCCCTATGAGCCTCAAGGTTGCCGTCCAGATGGACCCGATCGGCCCGATTGATATCGACGCCGATTCCTCGTTTCGCATCATGGAAGAGGCGCAGGCGCGCGGGCATGCGCTGTTCTACTACACGCCCGACCAGCTGTCCTACCGCGAAGGCCGGATCATGGCGCATGGCTGGCCGGTGGAGGTCCGCCGGGAAAAGGGCAATCACTACACCCTCGGCGAAGAGCAGGACATCGACCTCGGCGACTGGGACGTGGTCTGGCTCCGGCAGGATCCGCCCTTCGACATGGGCTACATCACCACCACGCACCTGCTCGACATGATCCACCCGGATACCCTGGTGGTGAACGACCCGTTCTGGGTGCGCAACTACCCCGAGAAGCTGCTGGTGCTGGCCTTCCCCGACCTCACCCCGCCGACGATGATCGCGCGCGATCTCGCGACGTTGCGCGATTTCAAGCACAGGCACGGCGACATCATCCTCAAGCCGCTCTACGGCAATGGCGGCGCCGGCGTGTTCCGGCTCGACCCCAACGACCGCAACCTCGCGAGCTTGCACGAGCTGTTCGCAGGCATGAACCGCGAGCCGCTGATCGCACAGAAATTCCTGCCGGCCGTCGAGAAGGGCGACAAGCGGATCATCCTCGTCGACGGTGAGCCGGTGGGTGCGATCAACCGGGTGCCGGCGGCGGGCGAAACCCGCTCCAACATGCATGTGGGCGGGCGGCCCGAGAAGATCGGGCTGTCGGAGCGCGACCGCGAGATCTGCGCGCGCATCGGCCCGCTCCTCAAAGACAAGGGCCAGGTCTTCGTCGGCATCGACGTGATCGGCGATTGGCTCACCGAGATCAACGTGACCTCGCCCACCGGCATCCAGGAACTCGAACGCTTCGACGGCACCAACGTGGCGGCGAATATCTGGGAGGCGATCGAGGCGCGCCGAAAATGAAGGGGGAACATGAGGTGACGGACATGACCTTCCAGCTGCGGCTCCTGCACCTGTTCGGGCGCGCGGTCATGCGCCGGACCGCCCTGCGCGCCACTCCGCTGGAGATGCGCGCCGGATTTGAAAAGCTGACCACAAGTTACCTCCTGCCGCCGCCGCTGACGCTGGCGCTGCCGCGGCAGGTGGCGGGGCGCGACGCTCTTGTGATCACAAACCGGCCCGGCACGCATCCGCCGCCGCCCGACCGCGCGCTCCTGTGGTTTCACGGCGGCGCTTTCGTCGCCGGCAGCCCGCAGAGCCACCTCGGCATGGTCGCCCGCCTCGCCCGCGCCGCCCGGATCGAGGCCGTGATCCCGGATTACCGCCGCGCCCCCGAAAACCCCTTCCCCGCCGCCGTCGAGGATGCGCGCGCCGCCTTCGATGCGCTCATCGCGCGCGGGCTGCCGCCCGGCGGGATCGTGATCGGCGGCGACAGCGCGGGCGGCAACCTGGTGCTCGGTCTGCTCGCGGGGCTGCTCGCCGACGGGATCCGCCCGGCGGGTCTGGTCGCCATGTCGCCGGTCACCGACCTCACCTTTTCCGGTGCCTCCTTCGCTGAAAACGAGAACCGCGACACGATGCTGCCGGCAGAGCGGCAGGGCGACATTCATGTCTACTACCTGGCCGGGGCCGATCCGGCCGACCCCCGCGCCTCGCCGCTGTTCGCCGATTTCCCCGACCCGCCTCCGGTCTTCCTGCAATTCTCCGCCAGCGAGATCCTGCGCGACGACAGCCGGCGCATGGCAGAGCGGTTGCGGTCCTTCGGCGCCACGGTCACCTGCGACGAATGGCCGGACACGCCGCATGTCTTCACCTTGTTCGGCGGATGGGTGCCCGAAGCGCGCGAGGGGATCGCACGGGCGGCGCGCTTCATCGACGGGCTCTGGGCAGACGCCGACTGAGCGTGCCCTGTCTTCGCGCGGGGCCTCGCCCGGGCGAAGTGTGAGTTAGCGCTATCAGTAATTATTTCAATACCTTGACCCCCTGTCCGAGTTCGCCCACCCACTGCGAAGTCCTCGCCCGCCTCTCGCCCGCCCCGCGCCCGCCTGGTGATTTCGCACCCGCGAAACGCCCGGCCAGCGCTCACGCCGGGGCCATCACCCCCGCGACACGGTAGCTCAGCGCCTCGGCGAGATGCGGCTTTCTCACCGCCGCCTCGCCCGCGAGATCGGCGATGGTGCGCGCGACCCGCAGCACCCGGTGGTAGCCGCGCGCCGAGAGCCCGAAACGTTCGGCAGCTTTCAGCAGCATCGCGCGCCCCTCGGCGTCCGGGGTCGCCACCTCTTCGAGGGCTGCGCCCTCTGCATCGGCGTTGACCCGCGCCGCCGTGCCCGCAAAGCGGGTGGCTTGCCGGTCGCGGGCCGCGGCGACCCGGGCGGCGATCGCGGCCGACCCTTCGCCCGGCGCCGGCAGGTCGAGATCGGTGAACGCGACGGGCGGCACATCGAGGCGCAGATCGAACCGGTCGAGCAGCGGCCCGGAGATCCGCCCGAGGTAGTCTTCGCCGCAGACCGGCGCCCGGCTACAGGCGCGGGCGGCGTCGGCGAGATGACCGCATTTGCAGGGGTTGGCGGCGGCCACCAGCAGGAAACGGCAGGGATAGGCGACATGCGCGTTGGCCCGCGCAACCATCACCTCGCCGGTCTCGATCGGCTGGCGCAGGGTTTCGAGCACCGGTCGGGGAAACTCGGGAAACTCGTCCATGAACAACACGCCGTTATGGGCGAGGCTGATCTCGCCGGGCTTTGCGCCGCGCCCGCCGCCGACGATCGCCGCCATCGAGGCGGTATGGTGCGGCGCGCGGAACGGACGCGTGCGCGAAATCCCGCCCTCGGTCAGGAGCCCCGCGAGCGAGTGGATCATCGAGGTTTCGAGCGCCTCGACCGGTTCGAGCGGCGGCAGGATCGACGGGAGGCGCGCGGCCAGCATCGATTTGCCGGACCCGGGGCTGCCGACCATCAAGAGGTGGTGGCGCCCGGCGGCGGCAATCTCGAGCGCCCGTTTGGCGCGTTCCTGCCCCTTGACGTCGGCGAGATCCTTCCCGGCCTCGGGCCCGCTGACCTCGCCGGGCTCGGCCGGTTCGAGCACCTTCTGGCCGGTGAAGTGGCGGATGACGGCGGCGAGATCGGGCGCGGCCAGCACCCGGGTGGCCCCGACCCAGGCGGCCTCGGCGCCACAGGCCTTGGGCACGACGAGAACGCGCTCCGCCTCGGCCGCGGCGAGGGCGGCCGGCAGCGCGCCGTTGACGGCGATGAGCGAACCGTCGAGCGACAGCTCGCCGAGCGAAATCGTCTGTTCGATCTCCTCCTCCGGCAGCGCCCCGATTGCGGCGAGCAGGGCGAGCGCGATCGGCAGATCGAAATGCGACCCTTCCTTGGGAAGATCGGCAGGGGACAGGTTGACGGTGATCTTTTTCGACGGCAGCGCCACGGCCATCGCGGCCAGCGCCGCCTTCACCCGCTCGCGCGCCTCGCTCACCGCCTTGTCAGGCAGGCCGACGATGGTGAAGCCGGGCATGCCCGCCGCGAGGGCGCATTGCACCTCGACCGGGCGTGCGTCGACGCCCTCGAATGCCACCGTGTAGGCCCGCGCGACCATAACCTGCTCCCGTTTCCCTGCCTTTGAACATGGTTAACGCGAGTGGGTTTAGGAAAGGTTAACGCGCGGTTGAAACGTTGGATCCGGCGGCCAGCCCCGTCGTGCCGCAGGCACGCCTCCGGCATGACCCCCGCAGGCACGCCTCCGGCATGACCCCCGCAGGCACGCCTCCGGCATGACCCCCGCAAGCACGCCTCCGGCATGACCCCCGCAGGCACGCCTCCGGCATGACCCCCGCAGGCACGCCTCCGGCATGACCCCCGCAGGCAC
>Ga0209121_10002214_pt1 | contig 19928 bp, 22 predicted proteins | sample Cruoilmetagenom3_FD_187292 | JGI IMG/M metagenome (GOLD analysis project Ga0209121, IMG submission 187292) | Oil polluted marine microbial communities from Coal Oil Point, Santa Barbara, California, USA - Sample 3 (SPAdes) (version 2) | ecosystem: Environmental > Aquatic > Marine > Oil seeps ...
CTATTCTTCTCCCAAATACGCCTGATAAAAGGCAGGGTTATCAATTATGGCTTGCGGTTGCCCCGCAGTCACCATCTTTCCTTTATCCATAACATAAACCCAGGAGGCAAACTCAAATAATATCTCTAGCCTGTGCTCCACAATGAAAAAGGTTGTGCCGTTGCGAGAGAGATCCTTTAATTTCTGAAATATGCTCTTGCCTAGCACAGGATTTATCCCCGCTGCTGGCTCATCTAAGAGCAAAAGTGCGGGTTTGGCCATAAGCCCCCTGGCAACCTCCAGAAGTTTTCTCTGGCCGCCAGATAGCTCTCCAGCAAGGGAAAAAGCCCATTTATCCAACTCCACAAGCTCAAGAATCTCTAGAGCTTCCTCAATCAGTCCTTTTTCCTGCTCCTGCCATCCCTTCCTCAGGAAAAGGCTATTAAAGAGTTTATCGCCTTGGTGCCCTCGTGCTGCCACCAGCATGTTGTCCAATACGCTCATCTGAAGAAAGAGTCGAGGCAATTGGAAGGAATTGACTAACCCCAAGGCATAAATTTGGTGAGGAAGCAGGTTGTTGATACAGTTATCATTGAAATAAATATCCCCATGGTCAGGTTTGTAAAGACCAAGGACAGTATTAAACAACGTGGTCTTACCACTGCCATTAGGTCCTACCAGACCCCAGATGCCACCTTGTTTGACATCCAAGCTTACGCCATTGACAGCATAAACGCCCCCAAAGTGCTTACTAACTTCCCTTATTCTTAACAGCGCCTCTTCCATATTTAACTGCTTCCAGTGCCTTTGTTTTAATCGGACTTTCTTTTAATAAACCCTGAGGTCGGTAAAGCAAAACAAAGATGATTAAAGCACCAAATAGAATATATTGCAAGTTACTGGGGTCAATAGGTAAAGCTAAATAATCTTTAGCCATGTTTGCCCCCCGATCGAAAAGCTCCACCAGCGCAGCACCTAACAATGCTCCCCAGTTATTAGCTGGTCCCCCCAAAAGAACCATTATCCACACGGTAAAGGTAATCATGGGCATAAACATACCGGGGAGGACACACTGAAGATACTGAGCGTAAAGCCCACCGGCTACCCCTGCCATAGCTGAACCTAACATGAGTGCTTGAGCTTTGTATTTAGCTCTATCCTTGCCTAGAGCCTCAGCAGCTACCTCATCCTCCCTTATAGCTCGCATCACCCTGCCATAGGGGGAATTGGTCAACAGTTGAACCACAAGGAAACAGATAAACAAACAAGAATAGACCAGACCTATATTCACCAGAGCGTCAATACGGGGAGGAGCGCCCGTCAAGGAAATAGCTGGAGAAACTGTTATTCCCCAATCACCCTCAGCAATCCAGGTCTCTGATTTAACAATCAACCTTAAAATTTCGCCAAAGGCTAAAACAGATATGGCTAGATAATCTGCCCTCAATCTCAAAGCAGGCAGAGAAATAAGCAAGCCAAAAATGGCTGAAATTAAGGCACCAGCGATAAGGCAACCATAAAAGGGAACACCGATTTGAGACAGGAGAGCATAAGTATAAGCACCAATAAGGACGAAGGCTACCTTACCAAAATTGGCAAGCCCGGCAAAGCCAAACTCTAGGTTCAGAGATAAAGCCACTATGGCAAAGATGCCAACAAAGACAACAAAGTCGAGAAAATAAAGCAGCAAATTAAGCCCTCCTGAATAGCATAGCTAATCCCTCTGGCTTCACGATTAAGGTTATTATCAGAATTACGAAAGCTATACCTATGCGATATGTGGTAGAAAGCCCCAGAGCTATTAGACCTACCACCCCAATATTTTCAGCTAAACCAATGATAAAGGCTGCGGCTATCGCACCGTAAAAGTTGCCGATGCCACCAAGTATGGCAACGGCAAATATAGGCAGGATGATATCCCAGCCGGTCATGGGCCAAATTTGAGTATCGGCAGCACGAAATATGCCGGCAACGGCAGCCAAGCCAGCGCCAACAAACCAGGTTATCCAAATCACCCTATCAATATTGATTCCCGAGGCCAAGGCAAGCTCAGGATTGCTAGAAGTTGCCCTTATAGCTTTACCTATCTTGGTTTTCACCAAAACAAGATGCATGATAACCGCTAAGGCTACGGCAGCAAAGATAAGCCATAGCCATAGACCAGTAACTCTCAGCGGACCTATATCAAAGGCAGACCAAGTGGCAGTAAAATACAAGGGTTTCCAAGTCCAAGCGGCGCCAATGGAATACCTGAGGATAAAGCCCAAGGCAATGGAAGCCACCATAAGATGGATAATGGTAGCACCTCTCTTAGCTAAAGGCTGGAAGATGCCGCGATAACATAAAAAACCTACCAACCCGGTGACCAAAAAAGCAACAATGAGAGCTAGTGGCAAGCCTAATCCTAATTGCTCCGCCACAAAGTAGCCAATGAAAGCACCTAAGGTAACGAATTCAGCATGGGCAAAATTGGGGAAATTAGATAGACCGTAAGTTAGGGTAAGGCCTACCGCCCCGATAAGGTACAGGCTTCCCGTAATTGCAGAGTTAAATAGCACCTGTGCCCAATTAACTGACATAATTAAGCTAAAAGGAGATGTTTCAACTGAGTTAAGTCGCTGATATATTCTTGATGGTTTCTCCCAGACCTATCAAGATAGAAAGCATGCATACCTACTTGCTTGGAATTGAGGAAATCAAACTGCCAGTTATCGCCGATGTGAACAACTTGTCCTGGCTCGACATTCATTGCCTTACATATAGTAAGGTAAAAATCAGAGCTCTTTATTTGCCGGTAATGGGAAATGGAAGAAAAGATATGAGCAAAGTAAGGTTTAATATCTCGCAATAAGTAATGCAGCAACTCCAGTGGCGTGCCTGAGGCAATAATCAACTTGTATTGGCAGGCTAAGGAGGAGAGAATTTCAATTACCTCAGGATAGTAGGATATTTTATCCTGGCAGCTTTGAATCACCGGCTCAGCGGAACCTAAACCAAGGCATCTAAACCAGTAATTTATGTCATACCATTCTAGCCTCTGGTCGCCTACCTCCGCATATTTATCAGCGATAGTTCTTCGGGCTTGGGCGAGCTCAATTCCATTCTTCTGAGCGTAAAGAGATGGGATGGCTTCATGCCAAATAGTCTGGCTGAAATCAGGCGTCACTAGCGTTCCTTCAGCGTCAAAGGATATTATCTTGATTTGGCTCATTTGAATTATTGGATACTATCATAGTTGAAAGCTGGAAGTCTATGTATTTGCTAACCCTTCCTCAACAGAGATAAAATAGTGCTGTGAGGCTAGGTTATTATACTGAGAAACTAACCCACACCTTTGAATTGGGGCCTATAAGACCTCCCAGCGAAGCTTATTCTTTACTGATAAGAGCTACCAGGAATTGTCCCTGGAACCGATGCCAATTCTGCCATACGTACAAAGGCAGTAAATTTGAGCTGAGGTCAGTTGAGGAAATCATAAAAGATATTGAAGCAGCTAAAGCTATCAGCGACGGCATAAAGGAAATGGCTTGGAGAATGGGCTATGGTGGTGAAGTAAGAGAGGCAGCAGCAGTGCTTCTTAATCAGCCTCAATATGGGCAATGTGTGCATAATGTTGCTCTGTGGCTCTGGGCAGGTGGTGAGTCAGCTTTCCTCCAGGATTCCAACACCCTTATTATGAGAACTCCTGAGCTAATTCAAGTGATCAGCTTCCTAAGGCAGACCTTCCCCAACTTGAAAAGAGTGACTACCTATGCTCGCTCTCATACCTCAGCAAGAAAATCATTAGAGGAGTTAAAGGAGCTTAAAGATGTTGGGCTAGATAGGATTCACACTGGACTGGAGACTGGCTACGACCCTTTGCTCGCTTATATGGAAAAGGGCGTTACTGCTGAGCAGCATATTAAAGGCGGAAGAAAAGTAAGAAAAGCGGGCATCTCTTTGTGTGAATATGTCATGCCTGGTTTAGGAGGCAAGAAAATGTCCCAAGAACACGCCAGGGAGACAGCTAGGGTGCTAAATGAAATTGACCCTGATTTTATCAGGCTGCGCAGCCTTTATGTTCGCCCAGATATGCCTTTATGGTCCAAACTACAAGACGGAGATTTCGAGCTGCAAACGGAAGACGAGGTTGTGGAGGAAATAGGGACTCTCATTGAAAACTTGCAAGTTACCAGCTGCCTTAAGAGCGACCACATACTTAACTTGTTGATGGAGGTAGAAGGGAAAATGCCTGAGGATAAAGAGGAATGCCTTAATATTATAAATAAGTACCTGAGTTTGCCAGATGAGGAAAGGCTTAACTTTAGATTGGGGAGGAGGGCTGGCTATTATGAAAAGCTAACTGACCTAGCTAACAGCCACAGACATTATACGGTTGATGAGGCGATAAAGCGCATGAGGTCAGAGGGCTCTGATATAGACAAGGTGATATATAGCATAAAGGCTGGCTTTATTTAAGAAAATCAGAATGACAAGGCTAGGGGCTTGCTCTGGCATCCACCAAGCAGAGAAGCTTATGCTGGCAACATCTTTTACTTGCATAGCCAACTTTTGGACAGAGTAGCGCAATAAATGGTGGTTTCCTTGAGATGTGTCCTGACAAGATGACTATTCTGGCTGATGCTTGTGGAGTGTCGGGGAAATTGATATAGTTCCTGCGAGGCTATTTTTAAGTCGGGAGACGTCTGTTAGAATTGATGCGTTAAGAGAGATGGTATGATGTCCAAGAAAAACTTCTATGATATTCCAGTAGCAGAAATCATGAATCGCAATCCGCCGTTGGTTGAGAAGGATGCCTCTATACATGCAGTTGCGAAGAAAGTAAGCATGAAAAGGCGGCATGTTTGGGTAGTTGAAGGAAAGGATAGCAGGAAACTTGTCGGTATTATCACTGAAAAAGACCTTTTAGAGATTATTAGTCCGCTGCCCAAAAAATGTTACGCAATTGGCGTGATAAGACCTAGGTCTTTGCGCCACAGCGAATTTGAAAAGGCGGAGGATATCATGGCTAAGCCTGTAATAAAGTGTTGCCTGAAGACGACGATAGCGGAAGCACTTCGCCTTATGACAGAACGCAGAGTGCGAAGATTAGCGGTAACGGAAAATGATGAAATACTCGGGGAGCTGTCTCTAACTAACGTGATACATGCTTACTTTTCCATATGAAAGTGGTTTGTGGAATATTTTCGCTAAAACAGCGAGGCCATGTTTTCTTGAAGTGATTACCCTAATTTTGAGAAGGCGTAAATGGAAGTTCTTTCCATACTTTTTAATCCTCCAAGCCCGGTACAAAACAAGTAGTCTATAAAAGAGATGAACCCAATACTAGCCATAGGGATAATGGTTGTTGCCGGTTTACTTGGTGGATTGGCTGCAGGAAAACTCAAATTCCCCAGGATTACTGGCTATATCATTATTGGTATTCTACTGAGTCCTTCCCTTCTAAACATAATACCTAAAGAAACTGTAGGAAACCTGGACATAATTACCGACATCGCTCTGGGGTTTATTGCCTATTTAATCGGTGGCAGTCTTCACTGGGAATCTTTCCGAAAACTGGGGAAGAACATTGGAACTATACTTCCCTTTGAAGCTTTAGGTGCATGGTTTTTGGTCACCTTGGTTTTAGCTCTCTTAGGTCATTTAATCATTCCGAACCAGACTTTTTGGCAGACTTATTTTCCCATGGCATTTATCATAGGTGCAGTATCCTGTGCCACCGCTCCAGCGGCGACAATGGCGGTAATCAGTCAATACAAGGCAAAAGGTCCTTTGACCACAACTTTATTGGCAGTAGTTGCCCTCGATGACGCAGTTGCAGTTATAGCCTTCGCTATCGCTTCAGGCATATGCCAACCCTTAGTAAATGGCGGTAGTATCTCACTTTATCAGATGCTCGGCATTCCTTTCTTACATATATTTGAATCAATAGCACTCGGCATTGTTTTTGCCATTGCCTTAATCTATATCAGTAGGCTTGTGAGGTCTCGGGAATTGCTATTGGTCGTGGTTTTCGGAATGATAATGCTATGTGCTGGCGTTACCAGTTACCTGGGAGTTTCATCAATTTTGGCTAATATGATTGTTGGCTTTATCGTCGTAAATAGAGTAAAAAGAAAGGAAATGTTTCTTGTGGTCGAGGAAATCGAGGATGTGCTCTTTGCCATGTTTTTTGTATTGGCAGGATTGCATTTCGATTTAAGCGTACTGAAAGTTGCAGGCATATTGGCGTTATTAATCGTTCTTGCTAGATGCTTAGGTAAATATATAGGAGCAAGAACAGGTGGCAAGGTTTCTCATGCGCCGGATAGCGTGAAAAAATATTTGGGTCTTGCCCTGTTACCAAAGGCAGGAGTTACTATAGGTCTAGCTCTTCTAGCAGCTCTCGAATTTCCTACTTTTGGAGCCGTGATGTTAAATGCAGTATTGGCTTCAACTATCATGAACGAACTTATCGCACCACCTTTATCGAAATATGCGATTTTTAAAGCCGGGGAGGCGAGTGAGGCCTCATGAGGAAAGCAGGCAAGCCACTATAAAGAGGGGGCTTAAAAATGTAGTGCGAGGCAGGGTTAACAGCCTTGGTTACACTATTTCCAATCTGACTCTAGTATTATCTTTAGCTGCTTTTACTCGGAGTAGCGTGCGCATTGCTTCAGCTACACGACCTTGCCTGCCGATAACTCTGCCTTTATCTTCAGGAGCAACCTCAAGTTTGATCACCAAGCCTATATCGTCACTCTCCTCGATGATGTTCACCTTGTCCGGCTCTGTAACAATAGATTTAACAATGTATTCTAGTAGCTCCTTCATTTCGTCTCCTTAACAACTAGTTTTTGGTTTGAGGCCCTTCTTGCTCAAATTTATCTATAATGCCTAGCTTGCGAAGCAAGCTATAAACAGTATCTGTGGGCTGAGCACCGTAGCTAAGCCATTTTAATGCTTTTTCTTCGTTAATATCAACAGTGGCTGGGTCGGTTAAGGGATTGTAATGCCCGATAATCTCGATGAATTTGCCATCACGAGGTGACCTACTATCAGCTACTACTACTCGGTAAATTGGTCTATGTTTCCTGCCTACCCTACGCAATCTAATTTTTACCATTCGACTTAAGTATTATCCTCTAAGTGGCCGTAGTTGTCAATGGCTTGGCTACCTTAGAGTTTGCCACTGGGGAGAGATGGTTTATAATTCAAAATATGAAAGTAAACGAACTACACCATTGGGAGCTAAGCTTTGCTCAAGCCAAGAAGATACAATTGGACTTATCAAGAAGAGTAGTGACTAAGAATGAAGGAATTAACCCACAGCTTATTGCTGGTGTCGATATATCTTCTCCTGATTCTCAAGGTGTGGCTCGAGGAGCAGTGGTAGTCCTTAACTATCCCAATCTTGACATCGTGGAAATTAAAACGGCTGAAAGCAAGATTGACTTCCCTTATATCCCTGGTCTATTATCCTTTCGAGAGTGCCCTTTAACTCTGGCTGCTTGCCAGAAGCTATGCAACACTCCTGACCTTATTCTAGTTGATGGTCAAGGGATTGCCCATCCCAGGAGGTTAGGGCTTGCCTCTCATTTGGGACTTTTTCTTGATGTACCCACTATAGGCTGCGCTAAATCTATTCTTTGCGGCAGACATGAGCCTGTGGGAGAAGAGGTTGGCTCCTATGCTGAGCTAGTTGATAATGGCGAGATTATTGGGGCTGCCTTGAGAACCAAATTTGGTGTAAGACCAATATACGTTTCCATAGGTCATAAGATTGACCTTGCCTCAGCTTTATACTGGGTGGGGAAGTGTTGCCATGGCTACCGACTCCCTGAACCAACCCGCTCAGCTCACCTTGCTGCTGGTGGCAATTTAAGCCCTCAGCCAGGTCACCAAGGTAGGTTATTTAGCTAAATATAAGGAGCACAAATGCAAAAAGAAAAAGAAAATTTAGAAGCTTTACAACGCCGAATCTCAGATATAATGGTGCATCTTTGACATCCCTGGCAAAGAAAAGGAAATCGCCAGAATAGAGTCAGAATCAGCCAACCCTGATTTTTGGCATGACTCAGTTAAAGCTCAAGCTATCATGCGCCAGCTTGGGATTAAGAAGAACTTAGTAGCCAGTTGGCGCGAGCTGGAGAAAAAAGCCGCCGACCTTTATGACATAGCTATTCTGGCTATTGAAGAAAGCGATTACTCCCTTAAAGAAGAGATGGGGCGAGGCTTACAGGAAGTAACTTCTCAATTTGAACAACTGGAAAGCCAATTAATCTTTAGTGGTGATTATGACCCAAGGAATGCCATGCTTGCCCTTCATGCCGGTGCTGGCGGCACGGAATCTCAGGACTGGGCAAATATGTTGCTCCGGATGTATTTAAGGTGGGCAGAACGACGTGATTATCAAGCTGAGATATTAGATATTTCTCCTGGAGAAGAGGCTGGCATTAAAAGTGCTATCCTGGAAATCAAGGGGGATTATGCCTACGGTTATCTCAAGTGTGAGCACGGAGTTCATAGGTTGGTTCGACTTTCCCCTTTCGATGCTGACCATGCCCGACATACCTCCTTCGTCTTGGTAGAGGTTCTCCCTGAAGCAAAGGAGAAGGTAGATATTAAAATAAATCCGGAGGATTTAAGAATAGATACCTTCAGGTCAAGTGGTCCTGGCGGACAACATATGCAAAAGACGAGCAGTGCTGTTAGGGTGACTCACTTGTCCACGGGGTTAGTAGCTACTTGTCAGGGGCAGCGGTCCCAGCACCAAAATAAGGAGACCGCTTTGAGAATCCTCTATGCTCGCCTCCTTGAGCTAGAGCGTACGAAGAGGGAAGAGGAGAAGGCAAAACTCAAAGGTGAGCATATTGAAGCTGGCTGGGGAAATCAAATCAGGAGCTATGTCCTCCATCCCTATAAAATGGTAAAAGATCATCGTACTGGCTATGAAGTAGCCAATGCGGAGGCTGTGTTGGATGGAGATCTGGACGGGTTCATTAATGCTTACCTTCGTTCTAAAGTGACTGGAGAGAAATGAGTAAGCGCATTCTTTTAGTTGCCCTGGCGCTTCTTCTATTGATCCCTTGCCTTTTGCTCCCTTCCCTTGTCAATGCCGAGAGTGAAATCTCAGTTCTGGATAGCAGTGTAGAGGTACATTTCCCCACCGGGCTTATTTTTAACCTTGAAGCTGAGAGCTCTGTCAATATCGTTGAAGCTCGCTTTCATTACCGGGTGGATAAGATGAACTATGCTCAAGTTACCAGTGAAGGTTGGGCTGATTTCACCCCAGCAACAAGGATAAGAGCCAGTTGGGCATGGGATATGAGGAAATCGAGTTTGCCTCCGGGGACTGCAGTGACATATTGGTGGACGATCGAGAATGCTGCTGGAAATAAGCTTGAGACTTCTCCTGCCGAAGTTTGCTTTGATGACCTCCGCTCTCATTGGCAAAGTTTGACTGTTGGCGAGCTAACTCTTTTTTGGTATGAAGGTGATGATTCCTTTGCCGGGGAATTAATGGATGCTTGTGAGGAAGGACTTACCAGATTGACTAGAGATATTGGCACTTATCCCGAGAGACCTGTCAAAATATATGTCTATGCTTCAGCTATAGATTTGCAAGGAGCCATGATTTTTCCTATGGAGTGGACTGGGGGTGTCGCCTTCACTGAATTTGGCATAATTGCCATTGGTATCTCACCAAGCAGGCTTGACTGGGGCAAGAGAGCTTTAGCACACGAGTTGACCCATTTAGTTGTTCATCAGGCGATTTTCAGCCCCTATGGCAAGCTCCCTACTTGGCTTGATGAAGGGTTAGCTATGTATAATGAAGGCGAACCTGACCCCTTTTTCCAATCTTGGCTGGAGAAGGCAGTTTCTGAAGATAGGCTCATTTCAGCACGCAGCCTATGTAGCCCCTTTTCTGCAGAAAGTGAAAAAGCTTACATTTCCTATGCTGAAAGTTATAGCCTTGTAGAATACCTTCTAGATAATTATGGCCAGGATAAAATGCTCAATTTATTGACTCTTTTTAAGCAAGGCAACACCTATGACGAAGCTTTAACCAGGGTTTACGGCTTTGGTATAGATGGTCTTGATGCTCGCTGGCGAGCCTCCCTGCTAGCTCCAAAAGCTACAGCTACAACGGAGGCAAGGCTACATCCTGCCTTAATTGCCGTGTTATCAGCATTAGCTACATCAGTGGCTTTGGCAGGTGCTTTGGCTTTAGAGGAATGGACCTGGCGGAGGTCATGTAGGAAAGCTAGTTAAGGAGAGATAGCTTATGAAGAACTCTTTTACCATTCATGACTTACCTTTGAATGAACGTCCTAGAGAGAGGTTGCTCAAGCTGGGCGGTGCAGCTCTATCAGCTCAGGAAATTTTGGCTTTAATCTTGGGGCGAGGGGTTAAAGGCGAATCGATCATGGTGACTGCCCAAAGGCTATTGAGCCGATTTGGCAATCTTAACGGGATTGCCAATGCCTCAATAGAGGAGTTGACCCAAATAAATGGCATTGGCCCAGCTAAGGCAGCGCAGATTAAAGCTGCTGTTGAGTTAGGCAAGCGGCTAGAAAGCCCCGTAGAGGAGGGTGAAAAACCGATAGTCAAATCGCCGGACGATGTGGTAAAGCACATTAGGGGGAAGCTGAAAGGCAAGAAGAAAGAACATTTTTTGGTTCTTTGTTTAGATACCAGAAACCGCTTAATAAATTGCAAATCTATTTCTGTGGGCAGTCTGGATACCAGCGTGGTTCATCCCCGTGAAGTATTTAGGGAAGCCATTGCTGCCAGCGCTGCTTCAGTTATCTTTGCTCATAACCATCCCTCTGGTGACCCTGAGCCATCAAAAGAGGATATTGAGCTAACTAAGCGGCTTGCCAAGGCAGGCGAAATCATGGGCATAGAGGTTCTTGACCACATCATTGTCTGCGATAGAAGTTACTTAAGCCTGAAAGCCAAGAATTTGTTGTGAAGAACAAAAGGCTACTTGTGCTAAACCTAAAGGCTTATTTTCTTGAGCCTTTAGGCTCGCGATGATTCAAAGTAGGGCTTTAATTCCGCACATACCTCCTCTGGCCGCCAGACTAAAAAACACCAGTCATATAATACGCGGCCTATGCTGACATCAGACGCCTGAATAGGTGAGTAAAGGAAACGCGGCACCAATCGGCTATACGTCCAGGAGTAGCTATTTGCTTCTTTCATGCCAGAATAAACTACTAAATCAAAACTCCAAATCTCTTTAACATCCATATAGCTCATTACTCGCTGAAGACCATCAGTAAATGCCAGCCAATCCTCCTCTGTGATATCATGGAAGGTAGGACGCTCACGGAAAATGGTTAATATCTCAAATAGCCAGCTTCGGGAGACGTAGTTGACCAACCAAGTAGTTTGACCAATATCTCCGAGGTAGCGCTCACCAAGCTCCCGTTCCTTCTCAATTAAATCTCTCCAGAAAAGGGAACGATTCTTCTGGTAGTATTTTGCCGAGGCTGTGAGTACCTTTCCCTCTAAAGGCGATGACATTGTGTGACCAGCTACTTGAAGATGTGGATGTATTTGGCTTCCTCCTGAAGGTGGCATATAGTTCCAACCTACTGACCAATATCTAGGTTTGCTCTCCAATTCCTCAACCCTATTATAATAGGTTTGACATAGCATGAGAGCATCTACGAGCATGGTTTGGGAAAAACCTGTCAATGGGACATAATGTTGCTCCGAGATTATTGCGAGGGGATTATGCTCAAACCAAGGAGTTAAATTTGGTATAAGGCAAGCCTGGCCGCGGTGTAGCCGACCTTCAAGGAAAAGTGACGTTGGAAACTTTGGTGTTATGGTATTTACATGGTTAGGGCAAAAGGGACAACCTCTCTCTAAAGATTTTGAGATGATGGGGTTAAGATCTGTCTTTTTGGGTAGCGCCAAGCGGAAGGTACAAAGGTCACAGCGTTCCCCAGTCAATGGGTCAAACCTTATCTCAATAGCTAAAATATCCTCCTTAAATTCTTTTAGCGGGTTTAAAATCTTAGAATATTGCATCACTTTTCTAAATTCAATTGCCATACCCTCCTCCCTAGATTTCTTTCATTGGGAGTATTATACATTATAATTATAGATTGCTCGTTGTATACTATAAAGGGTTGCGAGACCGATTGCTTTGAGCGGGTAGCGTCCTTTCCCGATGCCGCGGCTCAGCTTATAGCTCTAAAGTTGAAGCTAATGAGATAAGTTTGAGGAGGACAGGAGCAATGGAAACTAGCAAAGGAAGCCAAGTTTTCCTTTTCAAGTATGGTAGAAATAGAAGTGTTCTCAGGGGGCTCAGAATTCTTTTCTCCAGAATAGCCGATGTTGTCTCTCCAGGTGATTCAGTGGCAGTGAAAGTTCATATGGGTGAATATGGCTGCAATACTTATCTTCGTCCGCTATTAGTGCGCCGAATTTGTGACCTGATCAAGGAGGCTGGAGGCAAACCATTTGTCACTGATACCACCACTCTTTACCCCCTAAGAAGGTTCACTGCTAGCCAATACCTAGCTACAGCAGCATATAATGGTTTTACCAAGGAATCAATGGGAGCTTCTGTGGTTATTGCTGATGGGGAGAATGGTTACGATGGTGAGTGGGTGAACATCCCTAAACAGGTTTCCGATTGCCTTCTGGATAAGATAAAGGCAGCTAGAGAGATCCTTAATGCTGACTGCATGATAGTTCTTTCCCACCTTAAAGGGCATGAGCTATCTGGCTTTGGTGGCTCTATTAAGAATGTGGCTATGGGTTGTGTCAGTAAAGAGTCGAAAGCTGCTCAACACCAAGCAAACCGAGCTATCATCGACCTCTCTAAATGCACTGGCTGTGGGGAATGTATTGAAGCTTGTCCCTTTAAAGCTTTGTCTATTGTTGATCAGAAGGTAATGCGTGATGATGAGAAGTGCATGAGCTGCAATCATTGTTTTTACCTTTGCCCTCAGGAAGCCTTATACTTACCCCCCTGTGCCAAGGAAGAATTTCAGGTTTATCTGGCTCATTCTGCCAGCGGAGTGCTAAACCGCTTTCGCAATAAGGTGGCTTTCATCAATTTCATCCAGGATGTAACTCCTTTATGTGACTGTGCTGTGCCATCAGGTCTGCCAGTAGTTCCCGATATTGGCATCCTTGCCTCTACAGATGTGGTAGCTATTGATAAGGTGTCCCTGGATTTAATTGCTAAAACTAAGCCTGTAGGAAAGTATAGCGACATAAGCTCCACGGATATCTTGGGGAAGATAAATAGGACAGATAGCCTGATTCAGATAAGGACTGCCCAGGAGCTTGGCCTGGGCAGTATGACATACCAGCTATATGAAGTTGAGTAACATTTGCGGCAGAGCCGCAAAGAACAGAGTAATAATGAATAATTCAAAAGAATTTGCAGCAAAGCTGCAAGATGTTGAGCTTGCTCGCTGCCTTTTAGAGCAAGAGAACCTGAATCTGGTCATAGTTAAAGCAAGGCAAGTTCTGACAACCTCCAAGAAGGAAGGGATATATCCTTTGTTTGAGGCTATACTAGACAAGGGGAGCAGCCTATATGGTGCCGCAATAGCCGATAAGGTGATGGGGGCACCTGTAGCTATGCTTTGCATTTATGCCCAGATAACCTCGGTATATGCCGGCATAGCGAGCAAGGGAGCACTGGCTATGCTCAGGGGACAAGGAGTGAACGTTATTAGTAAGAATGTGGTTCCTTACATCCTTAACCACGAGGGCACCGACTTATGTCCTTTTGAGAAGCTAGCGCAGAGCGTGAGCAGCCCCTCCCAATTTTTCTCAGTCTTAGAGTCTTTTTTTGCTGAAGGCAACCAGTGAAAAGAACTTGGCAGTTTATATTATTACCTCTTCTTATTTGTATTCTATTTTCGTTTACCTCAACTGGTTGTCAGCTTGGGCAAACATCTTCCAGTCAAAATGTTCTTAATCTTTGGGATATTGGCCCGATAACCCTTGACCCGGCGATTTCCAGCGAAATGACTTCTCATACATATGTTATGCAGATATTCAGCGGGCTTGTTTGCCTTAATGATAAATTGGAAGTGGTGTCTGATATTGCTGAGAGATGGCAAAAAAGCCAGGGCGGCAGAACTTATACTTTTTATCTTCGCCACGGGGTTAAGTTTCATAACGGCAGGGAAGTTAAAGCTGCCGACTTCAAGTATTCCTGGGAGCGAGCCTGCACTTCTGAAACTGGCTCTCATACAGCGGCTACTTACTTAGGCGATATTATCGGCGCCAAGGATGTAATGGCTGGCAGGACCGAAAAAATCTCAGGGGTGAAGGTCATCGATGATTACACTCTCGAAGTTACCATTGATGGACCGAAGGCTTATTTTCTATGCAAGCTGACTTATCCTACCGCTTTTGTTGTTGATAGGGCTAATGTGGAATCGAAAAAAATTTGGTGGCATAAACCTAATGGGACCGGTCCCTTTATGTTAAAAGAATGGGAACAAGGTCGGTCGTTGATTTTGGAGCGTAACCAAGCTTACTATGGTGAGCCAGCTAAATTAAAGCAAGTTACCTTTCATCTTTTGGCTGGTATACCCATGGCTATGTATGAAACGGGACAAATTGATGTCACTCCTGTAGGCAGGGATTATATTGACCTGGTTAAGGATGAAAATAGCCCATTCCATCAAGAATTGGCTATGACGCCAGAGCTTAGCCTCTATTACATTGGCTTCAACACCGCTAAACCGCCTTTTGATGACGTCAACATTCGCCGTGCCTTTTGCTATGCTCTTAATAAGGAGCGCATCATTAAATTGACGTTGAGAGCCATGGTAAGCAAAGCTGAAGGCATTCTACCTCCAGGCATGCCTGGTTATAACAGGGACCTCAGAGGGCTGGATTATGATACAGAGAGGGCAAAAGGGCTTATAGCTGCCTCAGAATATAAGGATGCATCGAATTTGCCACCTATTACCATTACTATTTCAGGCTATGGTGGCAACATTCCCGACTATTTAGGTGCTATCATCCAAGAATGGCGGCAGAACCTTGGTGTGGAAGTATCGGTGAGGCAACTGGAGCCAGAAGATTTTCTTTATAACTTAAAACAAGAGAAGGATGATATATTTATGCTGGGCTGGGTAGCTGATTATCCTGACCCACATAATTTTTTGGATATTTTATTTTATACTGGGAGGGAGAATAATATTTTTGGCTATAGCAATCCTGAGTTAGATGCCTTGCTTGACCAAGCGGCTATCGAGCAGGACAACAAAATTCGCCTAAGTATGTATCAGCAAGCGGAGCAAATAATAGTTAATGAAGCTCCTTGCCTTCCCCTGTTTTTTGGCATCAATTATATCTTGGCTAAACCTCGTGTTAAGGGTTATAAGCTTAATCCTCTAGGGATTCCCGATTTAAGCAAAGTATATATAGAGTTCTCATGAGAAGTCAAATATCAAAAGTTAAAAGTCAAAACGACAACTCAAAGTGTAAAGATTTTGATTTTTGCTCTGTATTTTTGCATTTTTATTTTTGCCTTTTGCATTTCACAGTGTGAGCACTGCGCACCACAGCTAAATATACGTTGCCATCTCCCACTTTAAGTGAATTTGGGTTCCTCTCATATTCCAATATTACCTGCGCCACCATTCCGGTGGTCCAAATTACAATTTTATCGCAGTTTCTGAAGCATTCTCTTGTTATTGGATCGCCGTAAGGCTTCATTAAGTCGAAGCAATCTGTAGTTCCAAAGTGTTCCTTAAAGCGAGTGACAATTTGGTAATATGCCCCGTATCTCATTTCTTCACAACCTTTCATAAAGGCATATGCCTTTTCTTCAGGGGATATGGAAGGATTATCAACCATTCTTGTTACCCAGCCGTCTGGCTTCATACCCTCTGCCCAGAATTTGAAAGGAAGTTCTCTAGTACCATGTACCATGCTAAATGCAGCAAGGGCGCCACTCAGTGCTCCACAGGTAGTAATGCCACTGTCTTTTCCATTTTCATAGATGGCTGATGCCGGCGCATGGAATGGATCAAGTATACAACAAAGTTTATAAAACATTTCCTGGGGGATATCAGTCTCAAATAGATCATATATCGCATGGAGAACACTGGCTCGACTTCCCCACCCCTCCCTCATGTATTTTGCGGCTAAATTTCTCGCTTGTTCCACTTTCTTTTCTAGGCTTACTCGCTTAGATGGCATGCAAAACACCTCCTTACACCTTTTCATATAATTCTACCTAATCTACCTAAAGTCCGCTATTCAGGACTTTGCTTGTTTCATTTCGGCAAGGTTGATATACTGGCTTAAAACTCATGGATTACCAAACTGTTATAGGTTTAGAAGTTCATGTTCAGCTATTAACTAAGAGCAAGATGTTTTGCTCCTGTAGCACCGATTATGCCAATGCCCCATCTAATACCCATGTTTGCCCTATTTGCCTGGGTATGCCTGGTGTTCTGCCTGTTATCAATAGAAAGGCAGTGGAATATACAGTAATGACTGCCCTAGCGTTAGACTGCACTATTCCTGAATATACCAAATTCGACCGTAAGAACTACTGCTACCCTGACTTAATGAAAGGCTACCAAATTTCCCAGTACGATGCCCCTATCGGAAGACAAGGCTGGTTAACCATTGATACTGATGGGGCTAAGAAGAGAATCAACATCACCAGGGTGCATCTTGAGGAGGATGTAGCTAAATTGTGGCATAGAGGAGATTATAGCCTTATAGATGTCAATCGGTCTGGGGTACCACTGATGGAAATTGTCAGCGAGCCTGAAATCAGTTCCCCTGAAGAGGCTCGAGGTTACCTTATCAAGTTGCATACAATCCTTCGTTACTTAGGAGTGTCTACGGCTAATATGGAGGAAGGAAGCTTTAGATGTGATGCTAATATAAGCATCCGCCCACAGGGCAGCAAGGAGTTCTTACCCAAAGTGGAAGTTAAGAATGTGAATAGCTTCAGAGGGGTTTATCAGGCTATGAAGTATGAATCCAAACGGCAAAGGAAAGTGCTTGAAGAAGGTGGTGAGCTTGTGCAGGAGACAAGAGGCTGGGTAGAAAGGGGTGTAACCCAAACCCAGAGAACTAAAGAATATGCTGATGACTATCGATATTTCCCTGAACCTGATTTGCCGCCTTTGGTTTTTGATAGAGACTGGATAGAAGAGATCAGAGCGAAGCTTCCTGAATTACCTGAGGCTAGGAGAGACCGCTTTATGGCACAATATGGTTTGCCTTTATACGATGCCAATATCTTGACTAATTCTAAGGCGTTAGCCGATTATTTTGAAAACTGCCTCAAATTAATGGATCAATCCAAGGCAAAGATGATAAGCAATTGGCTTTTGAGGGACTTTAAGCGATTGCTTCACGCTACTAATACTGAGATTCAAGATGCTAAAATAAGCCCTGAAAAGCTAGCAGAAATGCTTCGGCTAGTAGATAATAGCACTATCAGCGGGCCAGCTACTAAGGCAGTGTTTGAAGAGATGTTTTACAGTGGGAAAAGAGCTAGCGATATTGTATCTGAAAAGAAGCTCAGCCAAATTAGCGATGCTACTGAGATAAGGGCGGTGGTAAAGCAAGTGATAGCCAATAACATCAAGGCAGCCTCAGATTATAAAGCTGGTAAGCAGCAAGCCTTGACCTTCATTACTGGGCAAGTAATGAAAGTCATCAGAGGAAGGGCTAATCCCTCTATGGTGAGAGAGATTCTTATACAGGAATTAGGAGGAAAATAATTTGCCCACCCATCTTATCGTCGCTCAAATACTAGTAGCTATAGCTTTGATTGCTACCATCTTATTTCAGTTACATGGCGGAGGTTTAGGAGGCATCTTTGGACAATCTGGCTCTGTTTATCGCACCCGACGTGGCATAGAAAGAACTTTACTTAGGCTCACCATAGTCCTAGCTGTCATTTTTGTCATCTTCGCAGTACTAATTGTTATGAGCGCCCCATAACTAGGGATGAATCCCGTAATAACACTGACCACCGATTTCAGCACCGATGATGCTTATGTTGCTATTATGAAGGGCGTTATCTTGAGCATTAATCCCGAAGCCAATGTCATAGACATCACCCACTCCATTGAGCCACAGAACATTCTTCAGGCTGCTTTCATACTCAGCCTCTGCTATCGCTATTTTCCTAAGCAAACCATTCATATGACTATCGTTGATCCCGGGGTAGGCAGTGAGCGCCAAGCAATAATCTTGAAAACGCCTTCGGCTTTCTTCGTTGCCCCCGACAATGGCATTCTCAGTTACGTAATTAATGAGTTATCTTCTGCTGAAGTCCCTTACAGCGTGGAGGCTCACCCTTCGCTAGGAGAGGTAAAGCTCAAGAAGGGTCTTGAAGCAGTGGCTATCACCGACCCGCGTTTTTGGCGACATCCAGTCAGCCCTACCTTTCACGGGAGAGATATCTTTGCCCCTGTGGCAGCTGGCCTCTCTCTGGGTATATCACCTTATGAGTTTGGGGAGAAGATTACTTCCCTTCATGTCTTCCCTACTTCGAAACCATCCCTTGACTCACAAGGCAATTTAATTGGCCGTATTTTATATGTTGACCATTTTGGCAATTTGATTACCGATATTAAAAGCAGTGACTTAGCCTCCATCTGTCCTTCTGAGTCTGATTCGTTTGTCATTGCGAGCGAAGCAAAGCAATCTCCTGTCATCATTGAAGTAGCGGGGTATCATATTCCAGGCATAAGCCGTTATTATGCCCAAGAAGAAGGGTTAATGGCTATTCTGGGAAGCAGTGGTTATCTAGAAATATCGCTAAGAGATAGAAGCGCTTGTGACTTCCTTGGCATGGGAGTAGGAGACGAAATAAAGGTGATTCTCCGTCCTAGAAACTAATCTTCTTTGACAATGCCAGCACACGCATCGATTTTTAGCATTTAATGTCTCTGAGCCGGAAGCCAAGGATTTCTAAAATACAGCGAGCATCTTTAGTCCGATATAGACCATAACTGCAATGAAGATATATCTAAGTTGTTTTGCTGGCAGAGCATGTGCTGCTCTAGCACCAAGTTGCGCTAAGGGTATGCTTGTAGCTGCCAGGCATAACCAAATAGGTAAATTCACATAGCCTACTGAATAGGGAAGGGGGCTTAGTCCAATACCATTTATGATATAGCCAATGATACCACCCAAGCTGGTAAATATTATTGAAGCTACAGATGTTCCTACAGCCATATGCATAGGGAAATTGAGTGCCAATACTAATGCTGGAACTATCAGGACACCACCACCGAGGCCTGTGAGCCCAGTCACTATACCTGTAGGAAAGCCAAAAGCACACATGAGCCAGAAGGCATCCTTTGGCGGGGGACTAGCCATCGCACTATATCCCTGGGCTTTTGTCAACTTCGGCGTTCCTCCTAAGCCCATCCATAAAGCAATAGCCAAAACTAATCCTCCAAACCCTATCTCTAATACATCCCCAGGGAAATGAGCAGCCAAGGTGGCTCCAACTAAAGCTCCAATTAAGCCACACGGACCTAAGATTAGCGCCGTTTTCCATCGAACTGCCCTCTTCTTATTGTGCTTCCATGTGCCACTGATTACTGTGGGCAAAATTACCAATAGGCTTGTCCCGAAGGCTATTCTTATAGCAGTGGTTGGTGGAACACCCATAGCTGCAATTACCCAATATATAATCGGGACTATAATGAAGCCACCACCAACTCCAAGTAGTCCGCTGGCAAAACCAGCACCGGCACCAGTAGCCAACAATATGGGAAAATAACTTTGCAACATTCTTCATGAAGCTCCTAATCTCTTATCAGCATGATAACAGATAAAAATATCTCTCTTACTTACAATTATATTTTAAAATAATATCATCGACCTTACATCCGATGTCATTAGCAATGACGGGGCATTTCGCCTTAAATAAAAAGAAAATAGGTGCATTGCTCCTCCCTGCTAACCCTTCAAAATTTCCTTGC
>Ga0209121_10002215_pt1 | contig 19925 bp, 21 predicted proteins | sample Cruoilmetagenom3_FD_187292 | JGI IMG/M metagenome (GOLD analysis project Ga0209121, IMG submission 187292) | Oil polluted marine microbial communities from Coal Oil Point, Santa Barbara, California, USA - Sample 3 (SPAdes) (version 2) | ecosystem: Environmental > Aquatic > Marine > Oil seeps ...
CGGCTCTGACATCGTGCGTGACCTTTTTGAAGGTCTTATGAATCAGGATGCCGATGGTAATCTGGTCCCGGGTGTTGCAACCGGCTTCACTACAAACGATGCGAAAAATGTTTACACATTCACATTACGGGACAATGCTAAATGGTCTGACGGCAAGCCTGTAACCGCTGGTGATTTCGTTTACGCATGGCAACGTCTTGCTAACCCTGAAACAGCATCGCCATACTCGTGGTTCGCTGAAATCATGTCGATTGAGGGCGTTGGTCCGGTTCTTGCCGGTGAAGCAGACCCATCGACATTGGGTGTAACGGCGCTTGACGATCACACACTTGAAGTTCGTCTGACAGCTTCGCTGCCTTACTTTGCGCTTATGACAACTCACAGTTCTACCTTCCCGTCCCCACAATGGACGATTGAAGAGCATGGTGGCGACTGGACAAAACCTGAAAACATCGTTTCCAACGGTGCATATGTTCTGACCGAGCATATCCCGAACGAGCGTTCGGTACGTGAACGTAACCCAATGTACTGGAACAACGATGCAACTATCATCGAGAAAACTGTTGCGCTGGTTATCAACGACGAAAACACCGCTTTGACTCGTTTCTTGGCTGGTGAGCTGGACCGTACAGAAGTTCCAGCAGGTCAGTATCCGCGTCTTAAAGCGGAATATCCTGATAACGCGATTTCGTTCCCGCGTTTGTGTAGCTACTATTACACATTCAACTTGTCGGACAGCGGTCCAGAAGCGTTCCAGGACGTACGTGTTCGTCAGGCGCTTTCCTATGCGATCGATCGTAACGTAGTTACAGATCAAGTTCTTCAGGGTGGCCAGTTTGCGGCTTATACCTTCACACCAGGCGCAACAGCCGGGTTCGAAGTTCCTGACGTTCCTTACGCAAGCATGACACAAGCCGAGCGTGATGCGAAAGCCGTCGAGCTGTTGGCAGAAGCCGGTTACGGTGCTGACAACCCGCTGTCTTTCAACATGCTGTACAACACATCCGAGGGTCACAAGAAAATCGCTATCGCGATGTCCCAGATGTGGAAACAGAAACTTGGCGTAACCGTTGAGTTGGCGAACATGGAATGGAAAACATTCCTCGAAGTTCGTGGCCAGCAGGACTTCGATCTTGCACGTGGCGCATGGTGTGGTGATTATAACGAGGCGTCTACATTCCTCGACCTGGTGACATCCGGTTCAGGTTACAACGATGGCAAATTCTCTAATGCCGAAGTTGACGCGTTGATGGCTTCTGCGAAAACTATGTCTGACGCAACTGCCAACTACACACGTGTAGAACAGATCATGGCTGACGAAATGCCTGTCATTCCTGTGTACCACTATACAAATGTGTACATGATGAGCGATAGCATCAGTAACTGGCCTGTTCAAAATGTTGAGCAAAACTGGTATTCGCGCGAGCTTTATAAAGCCGCCGAGTAACAACTCGCTTTGAACTGAAACACCGCGCATATCCTGTGCGGTGTTTCGCTATTTGTCAGTTCGGTACAATACGCCGAACGGAAATTTCTCATAGGTTTGCGACATGCTTAACTACGTGATCAAAAGGATAGCTATCGCTATTCCGACGATGCTGATTCTGATCATTATTTCCTTCCTGTTGATGCACTCTGCACCAGGTGGGCCATTCACTTCGGAACGTCCTTTACCACCGCAAGTTCTGGCAAATATCGAGGCGAAATACGGTCTCGACCAGCCATTATGGCGACAGATGGTAAACTACGTCTGGGGTGTTACGACCGAATTCGATTTCGGACCTTCCTTCAAATACAAAGACCGGACAGTTAACGAGATTATCGGCCAAGGCTTCCCGATCACGTTGAAATATGGCTTCTGGTCGTTTGTTTTCGCTATCGGCATTGGCATCCCGCTCGGCGCGATTGCCGCGATCCGCCAGAACACATGGATCGATTATCTTGCTGTTGGTGTTTCCATCGGCGCACAGGTTTTGCCGAACTTCGTTATGGCCCCGCTGTTGGTGATAACATTTACCCTGTGGCTAGGCTGGCTTCCCGGAGGGGGCTGGAGTGGCGGCTCGATCGAATACCTCATAATGCCAGTGATCGCGCTTTCGACCAGCTATATGGCCTCGATTGCTAGGATTACGCGTTCCTCCATGCTTGAGGTGTTAAACAGTAACTTTATCCGAACCGCTAAAGCAAAGGGGCTGCCATCACGCACTATTTTGCTGCGCCATGCGCTCAAACCATCAATGCTGCCAGTGATTTCGTACCTCGGGCCTGCATTTGTTGGGCTGATCACCGGTTCGGTCGTAATCGATATCTACTTCTCGACAGGCGGCATGGGGTATTTCTTCGTGAACTCGGCCACGAACCGTGACTATTCGGTGATGATGGGTATTACGATTCTGGTTGGTTTTCTAACCATTATGTTCAGTTTGGTTGTCGATCTGCTTTATGCATGGATCGATCCCAAGATTCGTTACTAAGGGGCTGGAAATGATTGTAGCAAATAAAGAAAAAATTGCTGAAATGGCTGAAAATCTGTCGGGCCTTGATGCTGTGGATGGCCGGTCTTTGTGGGCGGATGCGCGGCGTCGTTTTACGCATAACAAGGCTGCGGTTGTCAGTCTTGTTGTTCTGTCAATGATCGTGATTTTTTCATTCGTAGGGCCATACTTTGCAGTTTGGTCGAACGAGGAAATCGATTGGGCCGTGATGGGATCTGCCGCCACAAAAGGTATGCCATCCTTCGAAACAGGGCACTTTTTTGGCACTGACGACCTTGGCCGTGATATTTTCTCGCGTGTAGCGCAAGGAACGCAAATCTCGTTGATGGTTGGTGTTGTAGGCGCGTTCATTGCGGTGTTGGTTGGCACGCTTTATGGCGCGATTGCGGGCTATGTAGGGGGACGCACAGACCAGATTATGATGCGTACTGTGGACATTCTGATGGCCATTCCGTTCATGTTTGTTTTGATCCTGATGCTGGTGGTTTTCGGGCGTTCCATCGGGATGCTGTTCGTTGGCATCGGCCTTCTGGCGTGGCTGGATATGAGCCGTATCGTTCGTGGCCAAACCTTGTCGATCAAAAACAAGGAATTCATCGAGGCCGCACGGGCAACCGGGGTGTCCGGCTTTAAAATTATTGTCAGACATATCGTTCCCAATCTGTTGGGCGTGGTTGCAGTTTACGCAACGTTGCTGGTGCCGGGCATGATCCTGACCGAAAGCTTCATCTCGTTCCTTGGTTTGGGCGTGCAAGAACCCAACACCAGTTGGGGCGCCTTAATATCCGAAGGGGCAGGCACAATTCAGTATGACACCGAATGGCAATTGCTGTTCCCGCTGGCGTTCTTTGTAACCAGCCTTTTTTGTTTCTATTTCATTGGCGATGGTCTGCGTGACGCGCTGGACCCGAAAGATAGGTAGTCGCACATGAGCTTACTTGAAGTTAAAAACCTGAGCGTAGAATTTTCGACTCCAGACGGTACAGTACGTGCCGTGAATAACGTTAGTTTCAACCTCGAAGAAGGGAAAACACTGGCCATCGTTGGTGAATCCGGCTCGGGCAAAAGCCAAACGGTTTTTGCAATGATGGGATTGCTAGCGCAAAACGGCAAGGCAACGGGCAGCGTGAAGTTAGAAGGGGACGAGATCCTCGGGCTTAGGGGCGACGCCCTAAATGCTATTCGTGCGCAAAAAATGGCGATGATATTTCAGGATCCGATGACCAGTCTTAACCCCTACATGCGCATATCGGATCAGATGGCCGAGGTGTTGGTGCATCATAAGGGGGTATCCAAATCCGAGGCGGTCAAACAGTCGGTCCGGATGTTGGACGCGGTGAAAATCCCCGAAGCCAAAAACCGTGTGCGTATGTACCCACACGAATTTTCTGGCGGGATGCGGCAGCGTGTAATGATCGCAATGTCGCTGCTGTGCCAGCCAAAATTGCTGATTGCGGATGAGCCGACAACCGCACTGGACGTTACAGTTCAGGCTCAAATCATGCGCCTGCTTGCGGAAATCCAGAAGGATTTTGGCACCGCTATCATTCTGATTACACACGACCTTGGCGTTGTGGCAGGTAACAGCGACGACACGCTGGTGATGTACGGCGGGCAGGTGATGGAAATCGGCACAACCGAATCTGTCTACGCCACCCCAACACACCCCTACACCCAAGGTTTGATGAGCGCTGTTCCCCGTATTGACACCAACGAGCTGGACGCACTTGTGACAATCCCGGGCAACCCACCCAACATGATGAATATGCCGGCTGGCTGCCCGTTCGCACCGCGCTGCAAGTTTGCTATCGATATGTGCCTGCAAACCATGCCGGAGTTGGTGCATACCGGCAGTGACGAAGGGCATTTGCGCGCCTGTAACGTACCAACGGAGGACTTGGTATGAGCAATGAAACAATCATGCAGGTCGAAGATCTGAAGGTCTACTTCAAGGTTACTCCACAAGGCGCAATGCCATGGACAAAGCCTCATATTTTGAAAGCCGTGGATGGTGTCAGCTTCAACTTGAAAGCGGGTGAAACCCTTGGAATCGTTGGCGAGTCCGGCTGTGGTAAATCCACCTTGGCACGCGGTGTTATCCGCCTGATCGAGGCTGAAGAAGGACATGTTGTGTGGCTTGGCCAAGATCTTTTGGAGCTGAATAACGCCGAGATGCGTGCGCGGCGACAAGAAATCCAGATGATCTTTCAGGACCCTTTGGCTAGCCTTGATCCGCGCATGAATATCGGTGAAATCATTGCCGAGCCGGTCAAAACCCACTTCCCCAAAACCCCCAAGGCCGAAATCAAGAAGATGGTCGAAGAAGTGATGGTGCGCGTTGGTTTGCTGCCAAATCTGGTAAACCGTTACCCGCACGAGTTTTCCGGCGGGCAGTGCCAACGTATTGGAATTGCACGGGCTTTGATCCTGAAACCCAAGCTGATTATCTGCGACGAACCCGTGTCCGCGCTGGACGTGTCTATTCAGGCGCAGGTGGTGAACCTGTTGAAAGAACTGCAACAAGAGATGGGCCTCGCCCTGATTTTCATCGCGCATGACCTTTCGATCGTAAAGCACATCAGCACGCGCATCATGGTGCTATACCTTGGTAATATGGTCGAGATTTCGGATAGTGCGGATCTATATAAAAACCCGCGCCACCCTTATACGCAGGCGCTAATTTCGGCGGTTCCAATTCCCGACCCTGCGGTCGAGAAGAACAAGGAGCTGATTCTGATTAAGGGCGATTTACCTTCGGCGATCAACCCGCCGTCGGGCTGTGTTTTCCGCACGCGTTGCCCAAAGGCACAGGATATCTGCGCAAGCGAAAAACCGGAATTCAAGGATACAGGCAACAACCACACGGTCGCGTGCCACTTCCACGATTAAAGTATAAAAACGGGCGTTAACTTTCGCGGTTAACGCCCGTTTTTTGATGTACACAGTGCGTACACAACCCGTGCACAATGCGTATGCCCACTTTTGAGGTGTGGTTTGTTAACCTTTAGGTGGCTTCCTCACAGCATGCGCCTCTCTGTGACAGTTTGGGCGCCCGGCGCGATAGCTCGCTTCACTCGGCCTGTTCAACCCGACAGGTCAGACACGGTTCCACAGCAGAACCTCTCCGGGATTTAAGGCGCGGATTCCTCCGGTCGCCCTATTTGCCGTAGGTAATACCCTTCGGGTTTGATGCACATCATTGACAGAACATCGATTCCATTGCGACAATTACTACGCCAGAATATGCTGGCAGATGAACAGGAGGCTAGAATTATGAAATCTATCAGGACCTATTTCCTTGTCGCAGATGAAACCGAGGCGCGGATATTGGAGAACCTCGGCGTCGGGAAGGGCGTTCACCAATTATCCCACTACACCGAGAAAGACAGTGGCTCGGCACCAAACGATTTTGCCGACCAACCCGGTTCTTCTCAGGGTGCAGGCGGGCAAGCGCGGCACGGCGTTGATCCATCAACAACCGAGCGCGAAAATGCGCGGAATGTTTTTGCAGCCTACCTTGGGGATATGATCAAGGGGGCCAGCCAGAAGGGTAAGTTTGATCGCCTTGTGATTTCCGCCCCTCCGCAAATGCTGGGTGTTTTGCGCAACGCTCTAGGCGGAGAAGTCGAGATATACGCAGATCTGGACAAAAATCTGGTGAATACCCCGACCAATGACCTCGCCAAGCATCTCTCAGGCGTCGTCGCGGTTTAGCTATCTTAAAGGCGTAATGATTGCCGGGCTGGGCAAGTCGATGGAAGTTACCCCTCCATCGCTTCCAGTTCGTCGATCATTGACGAGATCAGCGATAGGCCTTTGTCCCAGAATGTCGGGTCGCTGGCGTCCAGCCCGAACGGTGCTAGTAACTCTGTATGGTGTTTAGAGCCACCTGCCTTCAGCATGTCGAAGTACTTCTCTTGGAAGTCATCGCCACCTTCCTCGTAAACCGCATAAAGCGCGTTCACCAAGCCATCCCCGAACGCATAGGCGTAGACATAGAAAGGCGAGTGGATGAAGTGGGGGATGTAGGTCCAGAAGGTCTCGTAGCCTTCCATAAAGTTGAACCCGTCGCCAAGGCTTTCATGCTGGATTCCCATCCATATTGCGTTGATCTGATCCGGTGTCAGCTCCCCTTCAGCGCGGGCGGCGTGCAGGCGGCATTCAAAATCGTAGAACGCGATTTGGCGCACCACTGTGTTAATCATATCTTCGACCTTGCCCGCCAGCAGGCGTTTACGTGCGGCCTGATCCGGCGCGTTGTCCAGCAGCTTGCGGAAGGTCAGCATCTCGCCAAAGACAGACGCGGTTTCGGCCAAGGTTAGCGGTGTGTCGGCCAACAACTCGCCTTGGTCGGCGGCCAGAACCTGATGCACCCCGTGGCCAAGTTCATGCGCCAAGGTCATCACATCGCGCTGTTTGCCAAGATAGTTCAGCATCACATAGGGATGTACATTCGTCACCGTCGGATGCGCAAAAGCGCCCGAGGATTTCCCCGGTTTCACTTCCGCATCAATCCAGCCTTTGTCGAAAAACGGTTCGGCCAGTTCAGCCATGCGCGGGTCGAAATCTGCATAAGCATCCATCACCATCGCGCGGGCCTGATCCCACGGAATGACCAGATCATCCTCGTCGGGTAGGGGGGCGTTGCGGTCCCAGACCTCCATTTGGTCAAGCCCCAGCCACTTGGCTTTCAACGCATAATACCGATGTGACAGCTTAGGATAGGCGGCCACAACCGCGTCCCGCAGCGCCTGCACGACTTCGGGTTCCACATCGTTGGAAAGGTGGCGCGAGGTCTGCGGCGTAGGCAGGTTGCGCCACTTGTCCTCAATTTCTTTTTCCTTGGCCAGCGTGTTGGTAATGCGGGCAAACAACGGCGTGTTGGCACTGAAAACCTTGACCAACGCCTTGGCACCAACCTCGCGACGGGCGCGGTCCGTGTCGGACAGAAGGTTCAGCGTGGCTTCAAGGTTCATCTCTTCGCCGTCCACATCGAACGTCAATGCCGCCATGGTTTCATCGAACAACCGGTTCCAAGCGGACGTACCCACGACAGATTGGTCGTGCAGGAATTTTTCCAGCTCGTCAGACAGTTGATACGGCTTCATCTTACGCAGGTTGTCGAAGATCGGTTTGTAGCGGTTCAGGTCGGCATTCGCTTCCAGCATTGCTTCCAGTGTGGCGTCTTCCAGGCGGTTCAGTTCAAGGCTGAAAAACACCAGATTTGCGGACATATCCGTGATCTGCGCCTGCATATCCGCCATGAACTTCCCACGCTCTGCGTCTGTGGTGTTTTGGTAATATCGCAACCCTGCGTAAGACATCACGCGGCCTGCAACCTGTTGAATACGCTCGTATCTTAGGACACATTCCAACATACCTGCGGCATCCAGATCACCGAGTTTACCTTGGTAATCCGCGCCAAATGCAGGCCCCTCATTGTCCAGCCACTTCAGGTCTGTCGTAATTTCGGGCCCGTCGGTGGAGGGGTAGAGATCATCCAGATCCCACTCCGGCAAATCGCCCATGTTGTCGTTTGCCGCCGCGTCGCGGTTATCACGAAAAACCCCGGTGTGTTTGAACATAATGCTCTCCTGAATTGCAAATTGTTTTGATATAGATAAGGTTCGGCAGGGCCCAATAAAAGCCCCTATAAGTTCAAATCAACGCTGACCGGAAAATGGTCCGAGGCGTTCAACAAGGCCTCTCGTATTTCCAGGTCTTTGAAGCATTCGGGGTCGTCGAACGGGTGCCAAATGCGCCACTTTGGGTTGGTTGTTTGGGCTAAATCGGGCGACAACATTACATAGTCCAGCAACGCGTTAAGATAGCGTTTAAATTTGCCGATATAGAACCGAGACGTGGCAAGTGACCATGCCTGGCGCGGGTCCAGCATAATCGCGGCGTGCGGTTCCACCATCTGGATCGCATCGCTACCCCCCAGAACAATTTCAACGCCCGAACGCGCGAACAGGTTTTCAAAGCCGTTCACGCCGGGGCCGTCATTGAAGTCCCCGAGGATCAGCAATGGGTCGCCAGCCTCTAGATGAGCCTCGGCGCGTTGTCTGATCCAGATGCATTGTGCCAGTTGTTTACGGCGGTTTTCGACCATCATGCTCAGTTCTTCCTTGGGGTCGTTTGCGCCATAGGTGGACTTTGATTTCGTGTGCACGCCAATCATGCGAATACGTTTGTTGGTTGCCAGATGCTCTACCGCCAGCTCGATGGGGGGTTTGGAAAACTCGAACACTTCGGCTTTGCCATCGACATCCACGTCATAGCGAAAGTTTCCGTCGAAACGCGGCGCTGTCACGGGTTTTGAACCGTCCGAAACTACCCCTTGAGGATCATGCGAAACGCTAACCACAAAGGGGTCGTAAATCACGGCGAGTTCCTGATGTGTGCCATTGGCAAAACCCATCGCGACCGCATTTTGGCGTAAGCCAAAATGCTTGGTGAAACCCTCCAATGCCTTGATTGTACTTTGTGTGCGGCCAGTATTCGGAGCCTCCACTATCAGCATGATATCAGCGTCTACGCGCTGGATAACCTCGGCAATCGCCATCGCCTGATCTACACGTTTCACATCATAACGGCGTGACCACTCTTGATCGAGCAGCAGGTTGTTGTCTTTATCGAACAAGTCATCGAACCATTCGACATTGTAGGTTGCGATGCGCAAATCAGGCTGCCTCGTGAGTTTGCTGGATTTCTGCCCATGCATTATTGATCGTAATCAGGCGGGTGTTGGCCAAGGCGATGGCCTCGGCAGGCAGGCCACTGGCCATCAGATTGTCAGGGTGGGCCTCGCGAACCATGCGTTTCCACGCTTTGCGTGCGGTGTCCAAGTCTGCGCCATGGCCGATTTCCAGCACCGAATACGGGTCAGGTGCAGCACCTGGTACATAGCGTGACCGCAGGCAGGTGAACAGCTGTGGCGGCAGGCCGAAAATGCGGCTGACATCTTCGATAAAAGCATCCTCGGCCGGATCGTAATGTCCGTCAGCCATAGAGATGTGGAACAAGCCCTCGACCAAATCGCGCAGGATGCCGCTATCGTTTCTAAACATTTTCCCGATTTTGGCGGCGTAAATGTCGTATCCGGACACGTCTGTGCGTGCTAGGTCGAACAACTTGCCGGCTTGGGCTTCGTCTTCGGGGGGTATCTGGAAAACCTGGCGAAATGCGATTACCTCGTCGCGGGTTACTTCGCCGTCGGCTTTGGCCATTTTCGCCCCTAACGCGATCACCGCAATGGTAAAGGCCACGCTCTTTTCCGGGGGGCGTTTGAGGTTCTCGAAGATCGCAGAAAGACCTTCGCCTTTTGCAAGGGAAGAGAGGGCTTCGGATATTCGGGTCCATACTGACATGTTTGTAGTCTAACAGATTGGCGGGAATGTGAAACCGAAGGTTGTTGGTATTCGGTCAAAGAGTTTTTTGCATGAATACCATGTCCAACGCGATGGCACCGGTATTTTCTTCGGATGCACAGGCGATTAGAAACTCCTGCGCGGCGGCGCTTGCAGGACGTACCTTCACGAAAGGGTTTTCTAGCCAGCGCAGATAGCGGCGAATGCCAGAAATACAACGGCCAAGCCCAGTCCGGTCCACGTGCATTTAAGCGAGCGGGAATCCTCGACGTTGGTTGCCATTAACAAGGCTTTGCTTTTGCTGGGAATCATAACGGCCTCCAATAAATTGGTTAACTATTTGTTAGCCAATGCTAGACTCGGGCTCGGTTTAATTGCAAGCCACGTTTGTGCGACGGTTTCGTGAAGGCACAAAAAAACCGCGCTAGATGCGCGGTTTTTCAGGTGTTTTAGGCGATTAGCCGCCGAACGTGGCCAGATACGCAATAATGTTGGCGCGATCGGATTCGCTTTTCAAGCCAGCGAAAGACATTTTCGTACCCGGTGCGAAGTCTTTCGGACGCTTCAGGAAGGCATTCAACTGTTCCGGTGTCCAGTTGCCACCGATTGCAGAAAGTGCTTCGGAAAAGCCGAAATCTACAGAGGCTACGCCGCGATCAACTACGCCGTAAAGGAACGGGCCGGTTGCGTTAGCACCGTCTTCTAGTTTGTGACAGGCTTTACATTTTTTGAATACTTTTTCACCCGATGCAAGGTCCGCAGCGGCGTAAAGTTCTTCGAATGTTGGCCCGGCGGCAGCCTCGGCTGCTTCGCCATCGGATGCGCCACCTTCGGATGCTACTTCTGTCGCAGTTTCTTCGACTTCTATCACATAGGCTGCTTCGGTTTCGCCGTGACCACCCGGGTGGTAGATTACCTCTGCGCCCCATTTAACCAATAGGAATATCAAGAGGCTGCCGCAAACGCCGCCGACGATCTTTGTTGCTGTCATCGTATCCATAAGTGTTTTACCTTGTCTATGGGCGGGGCTGCGCCCCCTAAATATGCTGTGGAACGTTCTAGCCGCTTCCCCTATGCCATTGCAAGGTATAGAAGCGCGACGAAACGACCAATGTAAGGTATATACAATGACAAATGTAATTTCTTTTCAAGGTGAACCCGGCGCGTACTCCCATCAGGCGTGTGCTGAAATGTTTCCAGATATGGAAGCGTTGCCGTGTAACACCTTTGAAGGCGCGGTTGCGGCAGTCAAGGAAGGCCGTGCGAAATTGGCGATGTTGCCGGTCGAGAACTCCACTTACGGGCGGGTTGCGGACATCCATCATCTGTTGCCAGACACGGGCCTGCATATCATTGGCGAATACTTCGTGCGGGTTCACATCAACCTGATGGTTGTTCCGGGCACCAAGCTGGAACAGGTCAAACACGCGATGAGCCATACGGTGCTGCTGGGCCAGTGCCGCTCGTTCTTGAAGGAGCATTCGATTTCACCCCTAACCGGAGTGGATACGGCTGGGTCGGCCAAGCAAGTGGCCGAGGATGGTGATCCCGAAGTAGGGGCGCTGGCGTCTGAATTGGCAGGCTCGATCTACGGGTTGGAAACTTTGGCCGAGAATATCGAGGACAACCAGCACAACACGACCCGCTTTCTGGTTATGTCACCAGAACCGCAACGCCCGACGGGCGAGGACCTTATGACGACTTTCGTGTTTCAGGTTCGCAACATTCCCGCCGCGCTTTACAAGGCGATGGGCGGGTTTGCTACCAACGGCGTGAACATGGTGAAGCTGGAAAGCTATATGGTTGACGGCAACTTCACCGCAACGCAGTTCTATGCGGATATCGAGGGGCACCCCGGTGACCCTGCCGTTGATCGTGCGTTGGAAGAACTGGGCTATTTCACAACGCATCTGGATATACTGGGTGTGTATCCAATGGCTGGGTTCAGGAAGTCGGTTTAGGGGAATATAGTGATAAAAATGGCAAGTTAGTCCAGGTCACGCCCAATTTTCGCCGCTATTGTTAAGCACTAAGTGAAAGATCGATTTTCGAATGGCTAACCATTAACCATTAGGACTTAACAATGAATTATATGACCAGTTTCAAGAATGATGAATCCGGAGCAGTGACTGTTGATTGGGTGGTTTTGACAGCTGCCATTGTGGGAATTGCGATTGCAGTGGTTACGCTTGTTTCTGGCGGTGTTGAAGATGCATCTGGGGGTATAAACGATGAACTTGTAGTTGCTTCAAATTTCGGCTTTTCGGTCGAACCGACTAGCTCAGAATGGAACGGCATGAGTTATTGGGATTACCGTGGGATTGCAGAACAAGATTATGGTGCAGCAGGGAACGGCGGTGCGACGGCAGGTTGGATTCAAACTTTGGCGTCTGAAGATGCGCCCGATGGATACAATTTTGATAATGGACTGTTCACTGGCGATCCGCGTTCGATTGTATACACGAGTAATGACGGCGAGAATTATAGCATAAACGGAGAAGTTGTCTCAATCGCAGATTTCGAGGGGCAAGTAAATCCACTCTAACTAAACCAACATTCTCTCAACATACTTATTTGTAAGTTGGACGGCAGCTTTGCCGTCATTCGCCACGTCACACCTGCGCGCGATATTCCTTCGCCATGTGCTTTGCGAACTTTTCCATCTCGGTGTTTGTGCGTTTGTTGATGCGGCGCCGCGCCAGGCGGATGGTGTTGAACACCAGACTGGTCGCAAAGCTGCGGGATTTGGCGACAACACGCATTTCCAGCTGACAGGACGTTGCACCGAGCGGTTTGACGGTCAGTGACATTACACCTTCATATTTCAGGCTGGCAGATTTGTAAGACAAGGTGCGCGGCGGGACGTATTCGCTTAGCTCTGCCGAGAAACGCCGTGCGCGGCCACGTACAGGCACCGAAATGTCCCAGCGGGTTCCAATGCGCACAGGCAAGCGGCCTTGGCGTTTGAAGCTGAAGCCGGTCGGGCCGGAATGGTTTTCGAATTTCTTGAAATCGGTGGTGCGAGCGAAGACATAATCCGCGGGCGCATTGATTTCCTGAGTGTGTTTGAATTGCATTTGCGACCTATAGCCTATCTGCCAGCCAGCCTTCCAGCAGAAATTGCGCGATGGAGCCTTTTCTGGATGGCAGCAATTCTGGATCGTTTCCGGCAAACGAATTGGCGAGGCCTTCGCGGCTGACCCATTTGGCTTCTTCTATCTCGACGGGGTCGAGGGTCAGGTCGGTGTTCAATGCCTCGGCCGCACAACCGATCATCAGGGATGTGGGGAAGGGCCACGGCTGGCTGGCGAGGTAGTCAACTTTGCCGATCCGCACACCGGTTTCCTCGTATACCTCGCGGCGGACGGCCTCCTCGATTCCTTCGCCAGGTTCCATGTAGCCCGCGAGCAGCGAGAACATCCCCTCGGGCCAATGGGGGGAGCGGCCAAGCAGCACGTCATTACCGTGGGTGACCAGCATGATTACGACGGGGTCGGTACGGGGGAAGTGCATATGGGCGCAGGCAGGGCAAAGACGTTGCCAGCCACCTTGGGAAACCACTGTGGGCGCCCCGCAGTTTGCACAAAACCTGTGATTCAGGTGCCAGGCGAAAATGCCTTTGGCCGTCGCGGCATCGCCAGCATCATCATGGGTGAGGTCAGCCATGATGGATCGCAGGTCGATGAACTTTGTCGTTTCCGGCAGGCTGGGGTGATGATTGCGGCTTTCGTCCCGGAATTTCATCATTTCGTCTTTGTCGGCGTTTTCGTCCTGCCACGATGACACATCGTAAGCAAAGCGCGGTTCGCCATTCTGCAAGCCAAGGAATATCGGGGCCTCGCTGGCCTCCTTCAGGATTTCGGCATTCATCGGCAACCATGCAAGACAGGGTGTGCCAGATATATCTACCAACGGTTTCCCATGCCACAAAGGCAGCGCACGGGCGGTTGGCTGTTGAAGGATGCTATCATCGCCACGCAGATGACCGGCGCGGTCCAATGTGCCACCGGCGAAGGTGACGGCTTCTTTGTCTTGCATGATCTTCTCCTAAATTTCGAGGAGATTGCGGGAACTTGGCTATGGTTGCAACCCAAGAAATACCGACAGCGCGGGGCTGGTATTTTGTGCCGGACAGTTGGTGTGTAAGGAAACCGGCGACGTCTGCGCGGGCGATTTTCAAGGTCAGGTTTTGCGCGTCAGGTTTAAAGCCTTCTTTGAGGTTTCCTCTGGTCGCGCCATCGGTAAATGCACTGGGCGCACTATTGTCCAATCCGTCGCGTCACCCGGGGCATAGCGTTAGTTCCGGCTGGGTACTTGTGTCGGGGAAAGGGTGATGTCCGTCGCACTTAAACTGCGCTGATGTGTGTTCCCAACGCGATGGCTATATAAAAACAAACCGAGGCCGCCAGAACGAATCCATGCCAGATAGCACGGGAGAACTTCAACGATTTCCAGACGTAAAAAATAACCCCGATTGTATAGGTCAACCCTCCGCTAACGATTAATGCCATTGCGCTGGTGGGTAAAACCGGCACCAGCGACCATATCAAAGCGACGCTTAACCAGCCCATTATCAGATAAAGAACAGTTCCGGTTTTGCCCGGTGTGCGCCAGAAAAACAGCTTCCGTATCATTCCGAACGTGGCTAGGCCCCAAACGGTGGCCAGAACCAGATAGGACGAAAGACTGCCGATCAGCACTACTAGTGGTGTGTATGTTCCTGCAATTTTCAGATAAATGGCGGCGTGATCTATCCGGCGGAAAACAGGCCGCGTATATTCCCAGGGACCCATATTATAAAGAGCCGAGGCAACGAACGTAGCGATCAGCGCAATGCTGTAAACAACCAGCGCCGCGGTTTGCCCGCCACTTAGGTGTTCAAAGTTCCAAACGGCGAGGAATACCGCGCCGAAAATGGCCCCGAAAACGCCAAGTATATGCATGGTGCCATCGGCAACGCGCTCGGACCGTGTGTAGGTCGGGTAAACTTGAGGCAACTTTTGCATGGTTCACAGAATACCACGTGCAATCAAGAATGGAATGCTGACCCTGGGGAAGGTTCGAAATGTAGGAAGAATTGCGCCTAGTTCCTGAATATGCCTGCAACTACGCCTCTTGCCTTTGCCTGTCGGGATTGTTAATTGAAGGTCGAGAGGTTGGCGCGGGCGAACGCCTCGCCAACTTGGTCAGATCCGGAAGGAAGCAGCCATAACGAGTCCCGTTTGGGTCGTTGTCCAGCCTCTCACCTTGAAACGCCTGCGATGGGAGGATGCGTTTATGACAAATGTAATCACCCTCCGGGCGTGCCGTTAGGCCGCGTATGGCCGCTATTGCCGTAAGCCCGATGAAATCAGACCCCGCGCAACGCGTCCGGGGTTCTTGCGAATTTTATCCAAGGCATAAATCATAATGAAAAATGAAACATTATCGCTGCCCGATCTGGGCTGGGGCGCTTTTTACCAATCTCAACTTTCCATCGAGGAAGTCGAGGAACAACGCCCCCTGCGTGTGACAGAAGTACATCGAAATTCACTGGAAACCATGGGGACCGAGGGGCAACTACGAGTGCCCATGAACAGTATGATGGCCGAACATGGCATGGCCGTCGGTGATTGGATTTTGACCGAAAAGGGCAGCGTTCAGGTTGAACGGGTGCTGGAGCGCAAAAGCCTGATCAAACGCGGGTCGGCAGGGCTTGAGGCTGTGGCGCAGTTGATTGCGGCGAACATTGATTCGCTGTTTATCGTGTCGTCTTGTAACGCGGATTTCAATATCGCGCGCTTGGAACGGTATTTGGCACTGGCGCATCAGGCCGAGGTGGAGCCGGTATTGGTGTTAACCAAGGCGGATATGTGCGAAGATCCTTCGGAATATGTCGCGAAAGCGGCGGAGTTGCAGAATGTGCAGGTTGTACTGATCGACGCGACGAAGGACGATACGGTCGAGCATTTGGCGCCGTGGTGCGGCAAAGGGCAAACGGTGGCGTTGGTTGGGTCTTCGGGTGTTGGAAAATCGACAATTACCAACACAATGACGGGTCTGGATTTGCTGACGCGGGGCATTCGTGAAGACGACGCGAAGGGGGTGCATACGACCACGGCTCGGTCGATGTATCGTATGGTTTCAGGCGGCTGGTTGATTGATACGCCGGGTATGCGTGCGCTGCGTTTGATGGACGCGCGGGATGCTGTGGACGCGGTGTTTGAAGATATCTCGGATCTGGCGCTGACCTGCAAGTTCAACGACTGCAAGCACGAAAGTGAACCGGGGTGCGCGATCCGGGCGGCTGTTGAAGCGGGTGACTTGGATGAGGGGCGAATTTTGCGATGGCAAAAGCTGGTGCGCGAAGAAGATCGGGCAGTGGAAACCATCGCCGAAAGTCGTGCGCGGAATAAGAAATTCCATAAGGAAACCCGGTATGCGCAGGATGTTAAGCGGTCCAAAAAGGGGAAGTAGGCCTGTGGGTATTGATATTGAAAAATCCGCGCTGAAATCCTTGCAGTAAGGCCGCTCGGCGGTTGTGGCTTATTTGACGGTAAGGATTTCCGCTAATGGTTTCTTAAGCTTTGCGACTGCGGGAACCGTGGCGTCTTTGTCTGCATGTCCCACCACCAAAATCATCACCGGTTTTTCCGAAGGAGGGCGGCCAAGCAATCCGTTCAGAAATTTCATCGGGTTTGGCGTGTGGGTTAGGCAGGACAGACCTGCATTATGGAGGGCAGCGATAAGGAACCCCGTTGCGATGCCCACGCTTTCAGGCACGTAATAGTTTTTGAACTTGGTGCCATCGGCAAAGTTTCCGTGACGCTGGGCAAATACGACGATTAGCCACGGGGCGGTGGTCAGATGTGGTTTGTCCACACCCGTGCCGAGGGGCTCTAATGCTTTGATCCATTCGTCACCGCCGCCGCCTGCGTAGAATTTTTCTTCCTCAACCTCGGCGGCTTCGCGGATTTGGGCTTTGATTTGAGGCGACTTCACAGCCACGAAATGCCACGGCTGGTGGTTCGCGCCGCTGGGCGCGGAACCTGCCGTCAGGATGCAGTTTTCGATTACTGATTGATCGACGGGTTGGTCGGTGAAATCCCTCACGGAATGGCGCTTGCGCATGTGGGCGAGGAACTCGACTGCGGCTTTTTGCATGTCCTCGGGCGGCATATCGATGTGATCGGGCAGGGGGATCGGGTCGAATTTCAGGTCTTGTTTAGCGAACATGCAGGGGCCTCCGGTTTTTGAAGGCAGGATAGCGGAGGTTTGCGGGAAGGCAAGGGCTGCGAGAGTGCTCGCGCGGTGAGCCTCTAATCTCTGTATGCTATGGATTAAAGTCTATAGCCTCCTGAAACTGTCAGGATTTCACCGGTGATGAAACCAGCGGCATCACTGGAAAGAAAGCGAACAACGGGTGCTATGTCATCAGGTTGTCCGGGGCGACCAAGCGCGGTTTCTTTCACGAAAAGTTCGGTCAGTTCAGAAGGTCGAGGGTTATGTGCGACGGCGATTGCGCCGGGGGCAACGGCGTTCACACGGATCCCGAGGGGGCCGAGCTCTTTCGCCATCGCCTTCGTCCAAAGGTTTAGGGCGGCTTTGCTTGCACCATAAATTGCGGCGTCTTTTGGGGGCATTGTGGCGTTAACGGACGAGATGTTAACGATGGAAGCGCCTGACTTGAGGTGTGGCATCGCGGCTGCCAGAAGATCGCCGGGAACCAGCAGGTTAAGGTCAAGAATTGCGCGTTGGGCACCCGCGTCAAAGTTGCCAAGCGGGGTCGTTTGGACGAGACCAGCGTTATTAACAATGACATCCAGCCTGCCAAAATGCGCTATCACATCGTTGATTACAGCGTTGCAGCTACCCTCTTTGGTTAGGTCAGCTTGGATCTGGTGAATGCCCGCCGCAATATTTTTGGGTGGTTCACTGTGCCAGACAATAGCTACGTTGTGATCCTTGGAAAATTCTTCGGCGATTGCGAAGCCTATTCCCTTCGCACCACCGGTAACTAAAACTGTTCGCGACATATTGTGAATTCTCCCATCAATCTTTCGAGACGCAATCTGGTTGCAGATATCAAAGTTACAGTATGGGGGTGGCAGGGCAAGGCTGTTTCACTAATGCATTTCGGGGAAGTTCAGGGTTCGAGAACTCAAAACGCCAGACATGAACGTAACCGCCGAGCCGAAGGCTAGGCTTGGTTGAGCGGGAGGGCGGGTATGGCAACTTGTGCCCTACTTTTGGTTTATTAATTGGTGATGACATTCCAATGAGGATGTTTGGTAATGTCGGCTTCGAGCCCAAAATAGATACTGAGCTACGCTGTATCTGAACCCAGATTATCAGGGTTAGCGGAAATACGCATTTCAGGTGAAACTGCGAGCGTCGGGCGTTTCGCCTCTGATAGGGGTCAATTTATCGCTGCCAGTATCGATCGCCCTGAGAAGTTGGATTGCCTAGGACAGTTAGGCGCTTGGCAGATTTCTTTCCTCCGAACGGAAAGTTTCTGGCAAATTCTAGCGCGGCTTTTTCATTGGTAAAGGTATAAGCCAAACCCGGATTTCCAGTTGTACTGAAGCTGCCTTTTCGCCAAGTGGCGTAACTCCATCCATTGTTGCCACCCCCGATAATCCCCACCCAAGGATGCTCTTCATCGTGGTCTCGGGTTCCCCCAAGAGTCTCCGGAAGTGGAAATTCACTACTCATCTGGATTTCCTTCTATAACTTTGGTGGTTTCGGGGCGTTCTTGGGCAACTACATCAAATGTGGTCATTTCTTTCAGGAAAGCAAGACCCACTCTGTCCGCATACTTGCCATTGATGTCGGCATGATAAGTTCTGCCGCTCACCCAAACCAAACTATTCGGATTTCGATCCTAAATTGTTATCCACATTACTAACCCACCGCCCCGAGCGATTACGCAAACGCTTCCGGCTTAACTTCGCGCGCCATGTGGTCCAGCACGGCGTTGACGAATTTGGATTCGCGGCCTTCGGGGAAAAATGCCTTGGCCACGTCCACGAATTCGGTGATCGCGACTTTGGGTGGGGTGCTTTGGGTTAGCAGCTCGGAACCGGCGGCGCGGAACAGGGCGCGCAGGGTTGGGTCGATGCGGTCGATGGGCCATTTGGCCACCAAGGCGCGGTCGGTCATTTGGTCGATCGTGGCTTGGTTTGTCACGGCCTCGGATATCAGGGCGCGGAACAGTTTCAGGTCACCCTCGGCATAGGTGTCTTCGCCGATGGTTGCGCCGAAGCGGTAGGTTTCGAACTCGGTCTGGATGTCTTCCATGGCTTCGCCCAACGCCTCCATCTGGAACAGGGCTTGCACCGCGTACAGGCGGGAGGCCGAGCGCATTTGGCGTTTTTGGTCTTGTGTTGGTTTAGGCGTCTTTGACATCAGGTAGTCCCTTGATCCCCGTAAGCTTCACCAGCCATCAGGATGTGTTCGGAAGTCGGTGCAATACGCCCCGAGCCTGTCTTTGTAAAGCGCCGCTTTATCGCAATCAGGTGCATGGCTGCATCCGCCGCACCGCCGCCTTTGTTCTGGGCTGTGTGATCGGCGCGAACCACGGCTTGCTCGCGGTTTTCTACCGTCAGAATGCCGTTGCCTATGCAGATGCCTTCTAGCCCCATCAGGCTGAGCGCACGGGAGGAATCGTTGCAGACGGTATCGTAATGTGTGGTCTCGCCGCGGATGATGCAGCCGAGGGCGACAAAGCCGTCGTACGCCCCGCTGGCCAGTTTGATGGCGGTGGGGATTTCGAGAGCGCCGGGGACTTCGATGGTGTCACAGTCGGCACCGGCGGCAGCTATCGCGGTGGTTGCACCTGCGACGAGGTTTTGTGCGATGTCTTTGTAGTAGGGCGACACCACGATCAACACGCGGGTGGGCGCGTCGAATTTCGGGGATGGCAGGATGTAGTGAGATTCTGCTTGGGCCATATTACGCGCCTTCGTGAATGGGTTGTGTGCCGGTGATCGTTACGTCGTACGCATCCAGGCCGATGACTTTGGGCATCGGGTTGTCTGTCAGCAGGATGATTTCGGTCAGGCCGAGGCTGGACAGGATT
>Ga0209121_10002216_pt1 | contig 19922 bp, 24 predicted proteins | sample Cruoilmetagenom3_FD_187292 | JGI IMG/M metagenome (GOLD analysis project Ga0209121, IMG submission 187292) | Oil polluted marine microbial communities from Coal Oil Point, Santa Barbara, California, USA - Sample 3 (SPAdes) (version 2) | ecosystem: Environmental > Aquatic > Marine > Oil seeps ...
ATTGTTTGGCGGGTAGGGAAACTTCTAATTAAGACTCAAGTAAAAATTATTAAATTAGAGGTCCAATTTTTCTCCATAATACTTCTTGGCTTTATTGGGATGTTCTTTTTAATGATGGCTATGACAGGAGATTCTGTTAGTAGTTATAATAAAATTCATTTTAAAGCCAATCAAACTGTACCTAAAGATGTTAAAACTTGTAGTGCCTATGGTTTTGGAGAAGACCCCCAGGATGATGATGTTAACTGTAGGAAGAATGTCCCTATCCCAGATATCCCTTGTTTAAATGTTGAAGAAACTATAAAACTGGCTAAAACATGGTTAAGCTGGCAGGATATTAACACATCAACATCTCATGTAGAGGAGTGTCTAGGAGATGTTTTGCAAAGATCATTAGATGCTGGAATTGATCCAATCTTTTCTGTTGCAATATGGATACATGAATCTGCGGCAAGTAACTATGATGCCTTTAACTATCCAATAGAGGATTTCGGGATACATGGAGGTGGTGTTCCAACAAACGATTTTAATGCTCAAATAGAATTTTGGTTAAACTACCCGGATTACGTGTACGGTATTTGTGTAGAACATAATCTCGAAAACTTTATAGCATATTACTGGTTTGGGAATCCAAGTTGTGAACCTGAAAGCCAATTTGAAGCAGAAGAAATACAGAGATATATAAGTGAGTTGGAGATGATATATAGTAGAATTACTAATGGCGGTTCATGTTCTGTGCTTCCAAATTGGCCATCTGATGGAAGTGGAGGCGGAGGAGGAGGGGGTGGGGGTGGTCCCGATGCACCTGATCCTCAGCCTCCTGTAACAGATGAGGAGTGTATTATAGGGACTGATTCCATATATTGTACTCAAGGTTGGAAAGATGTTCATTGTTGGTCTCACCAGAATATGAAAGCCGTTTATCCTGTAGATTTAGGTTATGTTAATACGATTACTGCCCCCCAATTCTGTGGTCTACCAGGTGCAGAATGCAAGGTTACAAGTAACACATCTCTTTATTGCTATAGTAAAAGCACAGGAGGAGATGTTTACCAAGGGGGTATAGTTGATCTATACGCTAGCTATGGTGGATTAGAGTATAATTTCCATTTGATACACGTTCAACTATTCCAAGGGGTTACGGTAGGAAAACAACTTGGTGCAGGAGAAGGTGTTGCAAGTGTGGAAAAAGATCTAACGATAGGAAACTGTTGGACCGGGAAGCACTTACACATATCAGTAAAACAGAACGGAGGGGTCGTTGATCCCCTTAAGACTCTTCAGAGTTTTAACTGTCAGGTGCCCAATGAAGGTGGGTGTGCAGACTCTCCTTGTTGTGTAAATTGTGCCTGTCAGGATCCTTGTATAACTAATTGTTCACAATGTCCATAATGATAATCAAGAAAAACAAAATAAAAAAGATAATTATTATACTCGTAGGGATAGCCATAATATTATTAGGGGTACTATTCCTACTCCAGAAAAGGAATAACTATCCGGAGGAAGGAGAAATTGAAACAAATTTAGGTACGACCCAAACGGCACTAGATGTATCAGAGATATCTGATAATTGGTCTAATAAGGTTCCTCTCTATACAATTAACAAAGAATCTGGGAGAGAGAATGTAGAAAAAATAATTAATGAAATGTCATATACTTTAACTGCGACTTTCCCAGGTGTTTCTGGAAATGTTGTTTGGTCTGAGGGAGATACAGAGTTTAAATATAATTCTGCGGAGGGAATATTAACTTTCAATCTTGAGCAAGGCTTGAAGCTTGAGGAAGGTGAAGCCGGTTTTAGCTCTTTCTTCAGGGAGTATCTAGATTTAGACTATGATTTTGAAATTTCTAGTCAATTGGAATTTAATAGTGGTGAAATTGTATATAACGCAGACAGATTACTAAAAGGGGTTCCAGTTGAAAGAGGAGTCGTTTATGATTACACAGATTCCTTAAGATATAATAAGGAAGGACTTTTAATTGGTGGGACATTACTGGTTGTTACTCTCGAGCAATCTAACGAATCTATTCCCCTTATTTCTAGAAACGAATTGACAAAATATATCAACTTTGAAGAATATCCAAAAGAGAGATATATAGATATCTCTTCCCTTATGGATACAATAAATATTCCATATGTTGATCCCAGATGGTCTGAGATTGAGCAATCAGCGGCAAACTGCGAAGCTAGTAGTTGTGAGTTAATATTTCTTATTAAGGGGACTACACAAAAGTACCTGTTTCCAACACTTAAAATAGATGCTGAATGTGAAGTTTCATTGAAGTTAGAAGTTTACCCTGTCTCAGGAACCTTCCTTGTCAGTGCTGTCAAACCAGAATATGTAGCCTCTGAATAGGGATTCTATGATACAATTAAGCATGAAATTCTCTAAAAACATAAAAAGCATATGTCTTTCTTTTACTCTACTGTTAATATTTCCAACAATCTCTAAAGCAATGACACTTGTTAGTAGAGAAGATATTGGACTAGATGAGACTCTCTCTGAACAGTCCGATGTATACTCGGATCCTCAAAAGATATACATTTCTCAAGTAGAAGGCTTTAATAAAAAACTTAATAATGATTCTGTTGAATGGATTAAGATGCTCTATTACTATAGCATCACGAGACTTAATCTTAATGATATCCCGTATAATTACTTAGTTGATTCAAATGGAAAGATTTATGAAGGTGCGCAGGGCGGAATTGGTGTTAATCCAAGTCTAGAAGGTGGAGACAATGTGATTCTGATTGGTATCTTAGACGATGGAGTTAATCTATCTCCTAGATCAGTTACCTCACTTAAGGAATTTTTAGAAGAGCTATCATATACATATGGGATAGAAAGAGAAGCTGTAGAATTTGTTGATCTAAAGATTAAAATAAACGAAAGAGAATTCTCATACCTTACCTTCTCCTCTTCCCAAAAGGCTATAAAAGATTCACTCTCTTCGACGATAGCGGATGTTAAATGGTCTGATGAAGAGCATCTTGGTTATAAAGGGAGTGTTGTATCTGTTGAAAATAAGGATGAGATAGTTATTGGTAGTAGGTTAGAAGTAACGGTCAAAATAAAGAATGAAAATGAGTTCCCATGGTTTGGAGGTTCTAACTATATATATGTATCAACCAAAGATTTTACTGAAAGTTCTCACGCAATTAATGTAGATTGGGTTAGTTTTAGTAAACCGACATACATTGAACAGGCGGTTGTTAAAGCAGGAGAAGAGGCAGAAGTAGTTTTCCAATTAGAGGCTAAGAGTAGGCCGGGTACATATAAAGAAAACTATATATTTATGAAATCAGAAAGTAATATTGTCAAAGGAAGTGGATTTGATATCGAGTTCAAGATTATTAAAGGGGATAATATTATAGTTGAAATAGTGTCACCGCAATATGGGTTTGTAAATATTCGAGAATGTAGATGGTATAGCTGTGAAAAGGTAGAAGTGGCTAACGAGGGGGAAGTCTTTATCACTACAAAAAAAGAAGAGGGGTGGTATGAAATCCTATATGGGGAGAACAAGAAGGGATGGATTTATCAGAAATATACAAAGGAGATATAGCATATATTTTTAAATATTTTCACCATATAATTTTACCCCCTATATATTATTTCTAGGTTAGAATATAATCAACACTGTGTCCTCAAACATCGTTTTAGAAAAACTGAATAAACAACAACGAATAGCTGTTGAGACTACACAAGGACCACTGTTGGTCTTTGCAGGAGCAGGCTCTGGTAAGACAAGGGTTATAATAAACCGAATAGCATATCTAATAACGGAAAAGAAAGTCCCACCAGATAATATTCTAGCTGTTACTTTTACAAAAAAAGCTGCAGGTGAAATGCAAGAAAGGGTAGACTCAATATTGAAGGATTTAAGAGTTAGTTCTGGGAATTCTCCTTTGATAGGAACATTTCATTCAATAGGAGCCCTCTTTTTGAGACAGAATGCCAAACTAGCAGATTTAAATCCCAATTTCTCGATATTTGATTCTAATGATACTGAGAATCTCATAAAGGATATTCTTGTTGAGATGGATATTGATATAAAACAGGTAAGACCCAGAGCAATTGCCCACTATATCTCTTCTGCAAAAAATGAACTAGTATCTGCAGAGCAATTCCCATATAACTATGGAGGATTTCTAGAAGATATTACTACAGATATTTATCCCCTCTACCAAAAACAATTACTAGCACAAAACTCTGTTGATTTTGGAGATCTGTTGTATTTAACTGTAAAGATTCTTTCTGATAGTCCTGAGGTTCTTTCTAAGTACCAGGAGAAATATAGATATATGATGATTGATGAGTACCAGGATACAAACACTGCACAGTATACTTTTGCGAAACTTTTATCTCAGAAATATAAAAATATATGTGTTGTAGGAGATGATGACCAGGGTATCTATGGCTGGAGAGGGGCAAATATTAAAAACATTCAATCATTTGAAGAAGACTTTGAAGATGTAAAGGTTGTTAAGCTAGAACAAAATTATAGATCAACTGGTAATGTAATATCCGCAGCTACAGCGGTAATCCAGCAGAATATAGCAAGGGTGGATAAGAGTCTGTGGACAGATAAGGGTGATGGTAGATCTATTACTGTATTTCAGGCTCAGGATCAGGATGATGAAGCCTCCTATGTTGTTAACGAAATAAATGGGTTAAGAAGAAGGGCGGTACCACTTGTTAATGTTGCTGTTTTGTATCGAACTAATTATCAATCTAGAGCGATTGAAGAAGCTATGTTAAAAAATGCTCTTCCATACAAGCTTGTAGGAGGCTTTAGATTCTATGATAGGAGAGAGATAAAGGACATACTAAGTTACATGCGGTTTATTTATAACATTAAAGATGATTTGAGTGTAACAAGGGTAATAAATACTCCAAACAGGAGGGTGGGTTCTAAGTCTGTTGCTAGGTTACACAAAATAGCTCAAAAGTGTAAATGCTCTGTTGGAGAACTACTAGTTGGAATATATGAAATCAGGCATGGTTTGGAAAAGAGCTTAAATATAGGAGAAGAGATGTATAAGAGGATGGGGGAAATGATTGGTGAGATTGGAAGACTTACTACTGTGAGTGATTTGTTTGGTGATATATATACAAGTTCTCAAGCTCTAGATGTTCTCTCAATAATTGATTTAATCCTGAGAAAGATAAAATACATAGAGTGGATGGATGATGGTTCGGAAGAAGCAGAATACAAGAAAGAAAACATTGAAGAGTTAAAGAGTGTAGCGGGAAGTTATACTCAAAAGTATAAAGGGGAATCACTTAAGGTATTCTTGCAGGAGATTAATCTATTAGAGCAGGAACAGAATAAAAATCAAGATGGGAGTGGGAACTATGTTAATCTAATGACACTTCACTCTTCAAAAGGACTAGAATTCGATTATGTCTTTATCGTTGGAATGGAGGAAGGAGTACTTCCTCATTCTAGATCTTTTACAGATGAGGATGAATTAGAAGAGGAGAGAAGGTTGTGCTATGTAGGGATTACAAGAGCCAGGGAGAAACTGTATCTCACATTCGCTGAAAACAGAATAGGGAGAGAAGGATATAGAAACCAGATTCCCTCTAGATTTCTAGGAGAGATTCCTCAGGATATTTGTGATTATTTCAGTTGGCAGAGCTAATTAGACTCATACGTTCTTAAATATTTCGTATGACATGCTGGCCACTGATTTGATCTAGTTGATTCTCCAGCCCTGTACTTTGAAACAGTATTTTTTATTTGTGCATGACCATCAAAGATATTCTCCGGGAACTGTTTCCTCCACCAATATGGACTCCATTGGAAAAGACCTTTGTAGTTACTCTTATTGGATTCTGCATTACATCCTGACTCACAGTACATTATAAACTTAAGCCATCGCTTCTCTTCTTCGGAGTATGGTTCACGATCAACTACCGAGTACCAGTAAGGGCAATTATAACCTCTAAGCTCAATACCTTCGAGAGTGTACCAAGAGGTTCCAATTTCAATAATCTCTTTTTGGGGTTCTTTCTCTACGAATTCATCTAGGATTTCCTTCTTGATGAGGATATCGTCTTCATAGTAAAGTAGAACTCTCTGTCTCATAACTCCAAGTACTCCCTTTTGAGATACATACTCTGTCCCTTTACTGTACTTTGTTGTTTCTACAGTTTCTGTCTCGTAGGGGATATCGGTGTACTCCTCTAAGACTATCTTTTGAGTTACTATTATCCTAATTATACTTCCGTCAATTAGATAATCATTGTTTAAGAAAACAAGATCGTTGTCGGTTATCGCTATTCCACTCTCTTTAATTATTTCATCAAGGCTAATAGATGTAGTTAATAATTTTATAACTACATCATTTCTTTGTACTGTTATCAATTTCGGACCTTGGGAAATCTTTTGTAGATTTGGATCTGGAATTTTTAAGACATTTGCTAAATATATCCAACTATCATTGTATTTCTCATTTGCAAATACAATTTTTTTTGATGTATATCCGAGAAGTATCGTAAAGATACTTAACAAAAAAAATATACCCAGTAAAATATGTTTAAGAGGTGGGCCCTTTTTCTTTTTAGCAGTTTTTTTCTTCATTTTTCTCTTCAATTATAGGATATTAGTGGAAGTATAGCACGATTATTCAATAATGTGTAAAATAGAGTTATGAAGAAAATTTACAAATTAATAATGATGGTATTGATTGTATTAATATCAGGAATATTTTTAAGTGGTTGTACTGTTTCCGACGAAGAGATTAGTGAATATGAACAGATAATCTCGGATGCAGATATCCTAATCTCAAGTAGGGAGTATGCTTCTGCTATGGATAAACTTACAGATGCTCTTGAGATAATACCTTCTAGAGTGGATGCTGTAGAAAAAATGGTAAATATTTTTTTGATAAAAAATAGGCTAGAAGATGCTCTTGTTATTATCGATGAATCGGGATCCGAATTAAGTGGAGAAGACAAGGGAAAACTATATATCCTTGTAGGTAAGAAGTCCTATGAATATAGAGATTTCGATACTGCTTTGTATAGTTATCAATTAGCTGAAGAGATTTCTAAAGATGAGCAAATACTTTTAGGAGAAGCAAAAGTATATTTACAGAAAGGAGAAGTTGAAAAAGCGAAAAAGATACTGGGGAACAATTTTGAAGCTAACAATTATATAGAATCAAGAATAATACTATCATATATACAAGCTTTGAGTGATTTTGAAGAGGCGAAAGAAACAGTATCAGAAATTGAGCCCGGAGATGAGTGGAGGAATGAATACTCTAAATGGCAAAGCCTACTTAGTTCTCTTACGGAGGACACACTTTTCAATGGGACTAAACAGGCAAAGTTATATATAGATGTGGGATATCCATATCTAGCAGTGTCAGCATTGGAACCACTCGAAGATGAAATGTCTGAATATACAGATGGCCAATATCTTCTTGGAAAAGCATACCATGAGGTAGGGCAATATCAAGCCAGTGTCGATATCTTGGAGGAGAGTGTATCAATTACTGATTACAGTCCATATATATATTGGATATTAGCTAGAGACTACTATCTCTTAAATGATATTGAGACAGCGTTCTCCTACTATGATAGTGCAATAGCTACACTAGGTGATGATTTAATACAGGAACTACATGCTGAGTACTTAAATCTACTATTAAAAAGCAATCAAACAGAAAAAGCTTTAGAAGTAATGCGCATTGCGGAGAAGGGAACAGATGAACCATGGGTAAATCTGCTATATGCTAGGATCTACAATCTGAGGGAGGATTATGAGAATCAGAAGTATTATTTAGACCAAATAGAGTATGAGATTCTGTCGGAAGAGGAGAAGAAAGAGTATTTATACTCAAAGGGGTTATATATGCTAGAAACATCCGACTATGATGAGCTTAGAAGGGTTAATAACATATTTTGGGAATTGGATGAGTATGATCCTAGATACAATTTGCTTGTTGCTAGATTGAGTTTTGAGGAGGGGAACTTGGAAGATGCAAGGATATATTCCAAGAAAGCTATTGAGTATGATCTCCAGAGAGTAGTTACCGATGATGCACAGAAACTATTGGCGCAGATCGATTAGTCTGCTATAATCCACATTGCGAACATTCCTAATTTCCCATTAGGCTACTAACTTTATGATAATTGAACATGGAAACTTATGATGTAAAAATGCCACTTGAGCAGATACGAAATATTGGGATAATTGCTCATATTGATGCAGGCAAAACGACTACAACTGAAAGATTACTCTACTTTACTGGACAAATCCATAAGATGGGTGAGGTTCATGAAGGAGAGGCAACAACAGACTTTATGGAACAGGAAAGAGAAAGAGGTATTACAATCCAATCTGCTGCTGTGACATGTTTCTGGGATTATAATAAAAAGAAATACAGAATAAATATTATTGATACTCCTGGACACGTAGATTTTACAGCAGAGGTAGAGAGATCTTTAAGGGTTTTAGATGGTGCAGTGGTAATCTTTGATGGAAGAAAAGGGGTTGAACCTCAATCAGAAACTGTATGGAGACAGGCTAATAAATATCATGTTCCAAGAATTTGTTTCTTGAACAAAATTAATCTAATTGGTGGGGATTTTGATAAGAGTTTTGAAACTATTAAGAAGAGATTAAGTAAAAAGGCTGTTGCAATTAATATCCCGCTCGGGAGAGAAAGCGAGCTATATGGCCATGTTGATTTGATAAAAAACAAGGCATTTAGATATGATTCTTCGACCGATACTGAGTTAAAGGAGATTCCTATTCCAGAAGAAGTTAAGGAGGAAGCGGAGAAAAAGAGAGCTTTACTTACGGAGACTTTGGTAGAAATGGATGATAAATTGATGGAAAAGTTCTTCGAGGGAGAAGAGATAACCGTAGAAGAGATGCAACGAGCATTAAGGAAAGGGACATTAGAAGGTAAGATGTTCCCAGTATTAGGAGGAGATTCTAGAACAGTTATGGCTAAGGTACTCCTTGACTATGTAACTCTCTGCTTACCATCCCCATTAGATGTCCCTCCTATACAAGGAGATGATCCTAAAACAGGGACGGAAATAGAAAGACAACCTGATGAATCAGAGTCATTCTCTGGCTTAGTCTTTAAGATTGTTAATGACCCTCATATAGGGAATCTTTCTTACTTTAGAGTTTACTCAGGTACAATAGAGGCTGGGAGCTATGTATACAATCCTACTAAGGATATTAGAGAAAGAGTGAGTAGATTGGTCCTTATGCATGCTGATGATAGGGAGGATGTAAAGATGCTACGTACTGGAGATATAGGGGCGATAGTAGGATTAAAAAATTCAACGACGGGGGATACCCTATGCGATGAGAAGGACTCAATACTTTTAGAGCAAATCTCATTTGCTGAACCCGTAATTTCTCAGGCAATAGAACCTGCAACAAAATCAGATGAAGAGAAGATGTCAGCTGCATTGCACAGGCTTGTTAAAGAAGATCCAACTTTCGTAGTTGAAACTAATCATGAGACAGGACAAACCATCATCTCAGGTATGGGAGAATTGCATCTGGAGATTATGGTTGACAGAATGAAGAGAGAATTTGGTGTTGTTGCAAATGTCGGTAAACCACAGGTAGCCTACAGAGAGACTGTAAAAGGAATATGTGAACAATCTGAAGGAAGGTATATCAAGCAATCCGGAGGAAAAGGGCAGTATGGACACTGCTGGCTTAAGATTGAACCTAACAAATCGGGTGAAGGTTTCGAATTTATCAATGCGATTAAAGGGGGAACTATCCCTAGGGAATTTATCCCTTCCATAGAGAAAGGTATAAAGGAGACTATGAAAGCAGGTGTAGTTGCAGGATATCCTGTTGTGGATGTTAAGGTTACACTCTTTGATGGTTCATATCACGAGGTAGACTCTTCTGATGCAGCCTTTAAAGTAGCAGCATCTATGGCATTTAGACAGGGTTGCAAGAGAGCTCACCCAATTCTTTTGGAACCAGTTATGGATGTAGCAATAGAGACACCTCAACAGTATATGGGAGATGTTACCTCATCTCTTAGTAGTAAAAGAGGTCAAATACAAGGCACGGAAGATGTCGGTAATGGTATCACAGTTATTAATGGTCTGGTACCACTTTCTGAGCTATTTGGTTATACCAGTGAACTGAGATCAATTACGAGTGGTAGAGGAAGTGCGAATATAGAGCCTTCTCATTATGCAGAGGTTCCAAAAAATATCGCAGATGAGATAGCAGGCGTTGAGTCATAGTTGTATAATTTGGTAGGTCTGATTTTAAACCTATCCTAGAATTTCGATGAATGACCTAGATTAATAAGAAAAAGCTTGCATATCTCGTATCTTTTTGATAATATTCAACGCAGACTCGTTTGTTTGTATAAATGAGACTATTATGTTGTTATTAAACAATATTTATATATAAATTAATTAAAATATATTATGGCAGAGTTTGTAAGGTCAAAGCCACACATGAATATTGGGACATTGGGTCATATCGATCACGGTAAGACTACCTTAGTTCGCGGTATTCTTAACACTTTCTCCACAGAGAAAGATAAAATGCTTGACAAATTGGATAAAGATCCAGAATCAAGAGCAAAGTCTCTTACTGTATCTATTGCACACGTTGAGTTTGAAACAGACAGTAGACACTATGCATTAGTTGATTGTCCAGGACATAAGGACTACATTAAGAATATGATTACTGGTGCAGCTCAAATGGATGGAGCAATCCTAGTAGTATCTTCTGTTGATGGTTCTATGCCTCAGACAAAAGAGCATATACTTTTAGCAAAGCAAGTAGGAGTTCCTAAAATAGTTGTCTTTGTAAACAAGTTTGGAGATGCCGATGAGGAAATTCTTGAATTAATTAAGGCAGACGTTAGTGACCTATTAGAAAAATATGGTTACGATAGCAACGCTCCTATAATTGTTGGAGATGCACTAAAAGCTGAGAAGGGAGAAGAAGAAGGTTTAGAATCAGTCAAAGAACTTATGAAAGCAGTCGATGAGTACATCGAAATGCCAGAGAGAGACTTAGAGAAACCATTCTTAATGCCAATTGAAGATGTTTTCTCCATTGAGGGAAGAGGTACCGTTGTTACAGGAAGAATCGAAAGAGGTGTAATAAAGCTTACGGATTCAGTAGATATATTAGGAATGGGAAGAAAACCTCAAAAGACAACAGTAACTGGAATAGAGATGTTTAACAAATCCATGAAAGATGCTCAAGCTGGAGATAATGTAGGTATTCTCTTAAGAGGGTTTAAGAGGGAAGATGTAGAAAGAGGGCAGACACTATCTGCACCTGGTTCAGTTGAGACACACACAGAATTTAAAGGAGAGGTATATATTCTTAGCAAAGAAGAGGGTGGAAGACACACTCCATTTGTAACAGGATACAAACCACAGTTCTATGTTAGGACAGCGGATATAACGGGAGAAGTTACATTAGAAGATGGTGTAGAAATGGTAGCTCCTAGTGATAATGCTGAAATAACAGTAAAGTTAGGTGCACCAGTTGTAATTGAAAAGACTCAAACCTTTGCAATTAGAGAAGGGGGTGCGACTGTAGGGAAGGGAGTTGTTACCGAAGTTATTAAATAGATATTATTTGAGGGGTGGTCTAGACCACCTCTCATATCTTAAGTTTAATTTAGCTCTTTAAGATAGAATGAATGAGATAGGCCCAAAGATTAGAGTGAAGCTGAAAGGCTATGACTCTGTAGTTTTAGATAGATCCGCGAAAAGTATTATAGAGGCAGCTATTGGTACTGGTGCTAAGGTATCCGGTCCGATTCCTTTACCAACAAGGAAGAGGAAGGTAGCTGTTAATAGATCACCATTCATCTATAAGAGTTCAATTGAACACTTCGAGATAGGTACTCACAAAAGAATTATAGATATTATCGATCCAACACCAAAGACGATAGATGCTTTGCAGCATCTGCAAATGCCTGCCGGTGTAGGTATTGGAATTCAGTAATAAAAATATGAAAGCGATATTAGGAATAAAAAAGGGAATGACTAGGGTTTTTGAGGACGATAAATCCGTCCCCGTTACTGTCGTTGATGTATCAGGGTGCAGGGTGGCTAGGATTGATGAAAAGGATGGAAATATTGTATTAGGATTGGGTTCAAGGAAGAATGCAAAGAAAGCTTTAGAAGGACAGTACAAAGATTTAGGATTTGTTCCTAAGTATACATGGATTGTTAAGGGGAAATTGATTGAGGGCCTTAAAGTAGGTAGTGATCTTGTAGCTGAGACTTTTAATAAGGGAGATAAGATAGTTATTTCTGGAGTCTCAAAAGGAAAGGGCTTCGCAGGTGTTGTAAAAAGGCACGGTTTTAAAGGTGGTCCAAGGACACATGGACAGTCTGATAGACAAAGGGCACCCGGTTCAATAGGAGCTGGAACTGACCCTGGTAGGGTATTTAAAGGAAAGAAGATGCCAGGAAGGATGGGTTCCGACAAAGTAACTATAAAGAATAAGAAAATTATTGATATAAAGGATAATTACATATTAGTTAGTGGACCAATACCAGGTTCAAATGGAGATTTAGTAAAAATATATATCGAAGAGTAATGGCAGAAACAAAGAAGAAAACAGAAAAAGAAATTAAATTAAACCCTAAGGTTTGGGATGTTGCATACAATCCAGATCTTTTAGCACAGGTTTTGTATGTTTTTTCTAATAATGAGAGGAAAGGTACTTCTTCTGTGAAAGGAAGGGGAGATGTCTCTGGAGGAGGAAGAAAACCTTGGAGGCAGAAAGGTACAGGGAGAGCAAGACATGGATCTATTCGCTCACCAATATGGGTTGGGGGTGGTGTAACTTTTGGCCCTAATGAAAGGAATTGGAAGAGAAAAATAAACAAGAAGATGGTTAAAAGAGCTCTCAGTATAGCACTCTCTCAGAGAAATAGAGAAGATCTTGTTAACATAGTTGAGATAGATAATAGGAAAGGTTTAAAGAGTTTAAGAAAGAAGATGTCTAAGGATGTTACAGAGAAGACACTTCTAATATCGAAGAATGAGAAAGTCTCTTTAGCTTTAAGAAATGTAAGTAGATTCAAAGTTATAAATCCAATGAAGGTAAACGTAAAGGATATTGTGTCTTCAAAAAAGCTATTGATAGACAATGAAGCCCTTAATATATTAGAAAAGAGACTATTAAATGGAAAATAAAGAGATTAGTCTAAAACCAGTGATTTCAGAAAAGTCATATGCTTTGGCTAATTCTAGTAATAAATATACATTTTTTGTTGGTAAAAAAAATAATAAAATAGAGATTAAAAATGCAATTGAGAAAAAATATAAAGTTACAGTTACAAATGTAAATACAGTTGTTAAACCTGGTAAAAAGTTTAGAGACTGGGAAACAAATAAGTACTACAGAAAAAGTGATAGAAAGAAAGCAATTGTTACATTGAAAAAAGAAGATAAAATTGATGAATTTTTAAATAATTAATATGGCAGTCAGAGGATTAAAACCAACAACTTCTACTAGAAGAAAAACAAGATTAGAAGATAGGTCCATGCTTGAAAAAAACGGAGGGCCTAGAAATCTAACTATTGCCAAAAAGCAGAAATCTGGAAGGAACAACCAAGGAAGGATTACCATTAGACACAGAGGGGGAGGTTTTAAGAGAAGAGTCAGGATAATTGATTTTAAGAGAGACAAACTTGGAATAGAAGCAGAGGTAATAGGCCTATACTTTGATCCAAATAGAAGTGCTCATTTAGCCCTACTAAAGTATGCAGATGGTGAAAAAAGATATATAATCGCACCTCGGAAGGTGAAAGTCGGAGATAAGGTAATCTCTGGAGAGAAGGTTGATGTATTGCCTGGTAATGCAATGATAGTTAAGAACATACCATCCGGAACTTCTGTTCACTGTGTTGAGAACAGAGTGGGACAGGGTGCTGTATTTGGAAGATCTGCAGGGCAAGAAATCATAGTACAAGGACTTGATACAACAGGTAAATATGTTCAAGTAAAGATGCCTTCTGGAGAGATAAGATTGGTTCCTGCAAATGCTATGGCTACTATAGGGCAGGTAGGAAATGAAGAAAAGATGAATGTCAAATTAGGAAAGGCTGGAAGAAGTAGGAATTTGGGCAGAAGGCCCGTGGTAAGAGGTATGGCTATGCATGCTGTGGAACACCCCCATGGTGCTGGAGAAGGAAAAGGACAGATAGGTGGACAAGCAAAAGATATTTGGGGAAACAGAATTGGAACACGAACAAGAAGAAACAAGAGAACAGAAAAATATATAATTAAAAGGAGAAGGACTCGACAGAGACCTTTTGCCAAGAAATAATTTAGGAGTAAGGGAAAATGTCTAGATCACTAAAAAAAGGAATATATGTAGATGAAAATTTACAAAAGAAGGTTAAAGCTGCACTATCTAGTGGAGAGAGGAAACCTATTAAGACTTGGGCCAGAGCTTCAACAATAACTCCGGAAATGGTTGGACTAACCTTTGCAATACATAACGGGAAAAAACATGAGGAAGTACTAATAGAAGAATCAATGATAGGGCATAAGCTTGGAGAGTTCGCTCAAACGAGAAAGTTTAAGGGACATGCTAAGAAAGGAAAGTTAGCGAAAGTATATGGTAGTAGTGGAAGATTCGAAGAATAATATCTTGAAAAACAAATATGGAAGAGAAAAAGACAAAAATAACGGTTAAAAATGTAGCACAATCACCTCAGAAATTGAGATTGGTTGCTGATTTGATAAGAAGTAAAGAGGTAGGGGAAGCTTTAGAGATTTTACAATTTACTAACAAGAAAGGAACAATCTTTCTTAAGAAGGCTTTACTTTCTGGAATAGCTAGTGCCTTAGAAAAATATAGTGCAGATAAGGATGAATTGGTTATATCTCATATTTCAATTGATGAGGCATCAACTTACAAGAGAGCAAGATTTGCATCTAGGGGTAGAAGTACAAGAATTTTGAAAAGAAGATCACATATTAATTTAGAATTAAAAGTTAAATAATGGGAAGAAAAGTACACCCAAATGCAATTAGAATAGGTATTAACAAAAAATGGGATTCTGTGTGGTATGCCCATAAAACCAAATACCCAGCCCTGCTAGCAGAGGACATAAAAATAAAGAAACTGGTTGGAAAGAATATGAAAGATGCAGGAATTGACTCCATAATAATTGAAAGAGCGATGAATAGGATCTCAATAAATGTCTTTGTAGCAAGACCAGGAGTAGCTATAGGGAGAGGTGGAGAAGGGATAGATTTGTTACAAAAGGAATTAAACAAGATGACAAAGCAGAATGTTGAAGTAAAGATTAGAGAGGTTAAAAAAGCCGACCTATCTGCAAGGATATTAGCAAGATCTATTGCTGATGGAATTGAAAGGAGACAGCCTTCTAAGCTTTTAGTTATTAATGCTAGGGATAGAGCTATGAGAGCTGGTGCTAAAGGTGTAAGGATATGGGTTTCTGGAAGAATAAATAATGCAAGTCAGGCGAGAACAGTTAAAATGGATGCTGGTTCAGTACCAGCTCAAACATTAAGAGCGGATATTGATTATTCAGAAGAGATTGCACAAACAACAAATGCAGGCTTGATGGGAGTGAAAGTATGGGTATATAAAGGTGATAAAAATAGTATAGAGGAGGAATAATATGTTACAACCAAAAACAAGAAAATTTAGAAAAGAGTTTCGAGGGAAAATGGGTGGTGTAGCCACTAATAACAACAGTATTGCTTTTGGGGAGTACGGATTAAAATCTATCCAAAACGGATGGATTAAATCAAGAGAGATTGAGGCTGCAAGACGTGCAATCACTAGATATATGAAAAGGAAGGGAAAAGTATGGATAAAGATCTTCCCACATAAGCCATATACTAAAAAAGGAACAAACAGCAAAATGATTGCAGGAAAAGGAGAAGTTGAAGGCTATGTTGCTGTAGTAAGACCAGGTACAATGCTCTTTGAATTAAGTGGGGTGTCGGAGGAAGCAGCGAGAGAGGCAATGAGACTTGGAGCACAGAAGCTTTCAGTTAAGACTAAATTTGTTGAGAAGAAATAACTTTAAACTTGAGAGAAATTGATAATATTGGTAGAATACAGGCCGTTCTAAATATATTTAACGATAAAAAAGATGACAGAAAATAAAGGAAAGAAAAAAGAATTAAAGGGCAAGGTGGTTAGCAATAAAATGCAAAGCACTATAAGAGTTAGGGTTGATACAACTACTGCTCATCCTGTATATCGCAAGATTATTAATAAAAAGAAAGTATTCTTTGCACATACAGAGAAGGAGTTGAATATTGGAGATGAGGTGGTTATAAGGGAATCAAGGCCATACTCTAAGAATGTTAAATGGGTAGTAATAGATAAAAAAGAAGATAAAAAATAGTGGTACAGATAGGAACGAATTTAAAAATTACGGATAACAGTGGTGCTAAAATTGCCAGAATTATTGGAATATCTGGATATTCTAAGATTAAGGCTGCAAAGTTAGGTGCCGTTGTTAAAGTGGCAATCCAAAAAGCTCTGGCTAACAGTGGGGTTAAGAGGCATGAAGTCTTGACCGCAGTGGTTGTTAGAGTTAAAAAAGAGCAGAAGAGAAAGGATGGTTCATATATTCGGTTTGATGATAATGCAGGAGTAATAATTGATAGCAAAAAGAATCCTAAAGGGACAAGAATATTCGGACCTGTGGCAAGGGAGCTTAAAGAGAAAGGTTTTGATAAAATAGTATCTCAAGCCCCAGAAGTATTGTAATTTTTTGAAAATAAATATGAAGATTAAGAAAGGCGATACAGTAAAAGTACTATATGGGAAAGACTCTGGTAGGCAGGGTGTGGTAGTTGTTGTTGACCCAAATAGAAATAGTGTGATTGTAGAAGGAATTAATATGTACAAAAAGCATGTAAAAGGTGATGGAAGAAGTAAGACATCAGAGATATTAACGATTGCCAAACCTCTAAATGTATCGAAGGTAATGTTGATTTGTCCAAGTTGTGGAAAGCCAACAAGAATTACTATAAAGAGGGGAAAGAAGAAGGTTGAGAGAGTATGTAAAAAATGTGGTAAATCTATCGAAATGGAAGAGAAAGAGGTTCAAAAGGAAGAGGAAAAGAAACCGAAAAAGAGAACTACAACAAAGAAAACAACTAAAAAGAAGGCAACTAAATCTAAAAGCAAAGCTAAAAAATAATGGCAAGATTAAGAGAAGAATACAACAAAAAAATAAAGGGAGAGCTCATAAAAGAGCTTAAATGTTCCAACATTATGGAGGTTCCAACTCTTGAAAAGATAGTCATTAATGTCGGTGCAGGGGCAGTTTTAACTGAAGCAGAGGCCTTAGAAGACATAATTGATATAATAACTAAGATATCTGGGCAGAAGCCAATCGTAACTAAAGCTAAAAAAGCAGTCTCTGCATTCAAAGTAAGAGAGGGAATGGAAATCGGTGTATATGTAACACTAAGAGGGGATAGGATGTGGGAGTTCTTTGATAAGCTGGTTAATATAGTATTCCCAAGGACTAAGGATTTTCGAGGTTTGAGATCTACATCATTTGATGGCTCTGGGAATTACTCAATTGGAATTGAGGATCATACTGTGTTTCCTGAGATAGATGCGAACAAGATTAAAAAAATTAGAAGTTTGGAAGTTACAATAGTAACAACTGCGAAAGAAGATAAAAGCGCAAAAGCTTTTTTAGATAAATTTGGTTTTCCATTTATAAAAGATGTCAACAGAGGCTAAGGAATACAAAGCGAAAGAATTGAAAAAGAAGAGTAAATACAAAACAAGGGTGTATAATAGATGTGCACTTTGTGGTAGATCAAGAGGATATTTAAGACACTACGGAATATGTAGGATATGTTTTAGAAAGTTAGCGAGCCAGGGGGAAATCCCTGGGGTTAAAAAAGCTACATGGTAAATTATTAATTACAAAAATGAACAATTTAACAGCAGATCTATTAGCTAGAATACAGAATGGAATAGGAAGAGGAAAGGAAACAGTCTTAGTTCCTAAGACAAAAATGAACACTGCAATACTTGAAGTTTTGAAGAAGTCAGAGATGATTGAGGGTTTTGATGAGGTTGAAGGTGGTGTTAATGCGCACCTAATCTATGATGATGAGCCATTACTAAGTAAACTTACAATGATTAGTAAGCCTGGACAAAGAATATATGTTTCTAGTAAAGAGATTACCCCCGTTATGAATGGGAGGGGAATATCAATAATATCTACTTCTAAGGGTTTGATGACAGGCGCAATGGCGAAGAGTCAGAATCTTGGAGGTGAATTAATATGTGAGATTTGGTAAAAAAATGTCTAGAATTGGGAAAGAGCCAATCATAATTGAAGAAGGTGTAGAGATTAAAATCGACAAGAATGTTGTTTCTGTTTCAGCCAATGGAAAGGAGATTGATATACCTTTTCCCGAAGCCCTGAATATAAAAACAGAAGAGGATAAAGTCCTAGTGGAAAGAACAAACGATGAAAAACAAACTAAGTCAATACATGGGACAATCAGAATGTTAATTGCAAACGCAATATATGGGGTTAAACACGGATTTGAGAAGAGATTAGAATTAGTAGGGGTTGGATATAGAGCGAAGATGGAAGGGAAAACATTGGTATTAAGTCTGGGATTAAATCATCCAGTAAAATTTGAAACTCCTAAAGATATTACCATAGAGGTACCAAAAGAGACTGAAATAATATTAAAGGGATATGACAAGCAAAGAGTCGGAGAGTTTGCAGCTAAGATAAGGGCTACAAGAAAACCAGAACCATATAAGGGAAAGGGTATTAGATATGAAGGAGAGTATGTACGAAGAAAGAGTTCTAAGACAAGTATAATTGAAGAATAAAAATTATGAATAAAGCGGAAAAAAGAAAAAGGAGAAAATTGCATATTAGAAAGAAACTATTTGGAACATCTTCTAAACCTAGAATATTTGTATTTAAAAGTAACAAATACTTCTATGCCGGTTTAGCAGATGATGAGAGATCGAAGGTTCTAATGAGTAAGATGTCTAAGAAAACAGAAAAAGAAATATTGAAAATGGCAAAGAAGTTTGCATCAGATTTTAAGAAAAAGAAATATGAATCAGCGATATTTGATAGAAGTGGATATAAATATCACGGATTAATAGCATCTTTTGTTGATGAGTTAAGAAAAAATGATATTAAAATTTAGTATTTAATAATAATATGGCAGGGTATTATAGAGAAAGAAGAGAGAAAAGATATGATACTAAAGCGGTCTCAATAAGAAGGGTCGCCAAGGTAACGAAAGGAGGTAGGAGACTAACCTTTAGTGCCATGGTTGTTGCAGGAGATCATAAAGGATCTGTAGGAGTTGGCTTAGGGAAGGGTGCAGATACAAGAAGTGCTATCCTAAAAGGGGAGAGGATAGCTATAAAGAAAATGATAAAGATCCAATTGGCTGGAGATACAATACCTCATGAGATTGTCCATAAGGAAGGAGCAACAAGGGTTCTACTTAGACCAGCTAGACCTGGTACTGGTGTAATCGCAGGTTCTTCAGTTAGAACGGTTCTTGAGTTAGCTGGAATAGATAATGTATATGGTAAGCTCCTCGGGAGTACAGAACCTATTTCTGCTGCCTATGCCACATATGAAGCTCTAAAAAGATTAAGAAATCAAAGAGTACTAAAAAAAATGAAAAATATGAGAGAGAGGGTCGAATTAAAGAAGGAAACAGATAAAGAAGAAAAGATTAAAAGAGAGAAGAGAAGAGCAAAAGAAAGAGCTAAAAAGAGAAAGAGTCAGAGCAAGAAGAGAGGGAGATCTAGAAAAACAACTTATAGAAAGAAGAGTACAGCAAAAAAACAACCCAAGAAGGTTGAAAAGAGTGTCAAGACTGCTAAGACTGCTAAGACCGCTAAGACTGCTAAGAC
>Ga0209121_10002217_pt1 | contig 19921 bp, 21 predicted proteins | sample Cruoilmetagenom3_FD_187292 | JGI IMG/M metagenome (GOLD analysis project Ga0209121, IMG submission 187292) | Oil polluted marine microbial communities from Coal Oil Point, Santa Barbara, California, USA - Sample 3 (SPAdes) (version 2) | ecosystem: Environmental > Aquatic > Marine > Oil seeps ...
TGTTTATGTGTATAAGTTAACCGTACGTTCTAATACACTAAATAAACAAGTCGAAAAAATTGAGAAACTTGTAATACTATAATATTAATTTATATTTGTTAAATAAAAACCACTATATGAAGAAGTCAATTTTAGCTATAACATGCTTATTATTTTTTGTTAAATTAAATGCGCAGGATACTGTAGAGATAACACCAAATGCAAACGATTCTAGAGTAATTACTACAGGTATGCCGTTTGTTTTAATAGCGCCAGATGCTAGAGGTGCAGCAATGGGAGATATGGGTGTAGCTACATCAGTAGATGCAAATTCACAACAATGGAATCCATCTAAATATGCGTTTTCAACAGATAAACAAGGTTTTTCTCTTAACTATACTCCTTATTTAAGTAAGCTAGTTAATGATATTGCTATTTCTTATGTTTCTTATTATAATAGATTAAATGAAAGAAGTGCAGTTTCTGCAAGTTTAAAATATTTTAGTTATGGTGAAATTGAGTTTGTTCAAGATGAAAGCTCTACACCATTAATTCAAAAACCAAATGAGTTTGCATTAGATGTGGCTTACTCTTTAAAATTAAGCGAACAATTTGCTATGTCTGTTGCTATGCGCTTTTTAAATTCAGATTTAAAACTTGATGGTTTTGATCCAGACGCTAAAGCAGCAAGTACTTTTGGTGTAGATATTTCTGGATACTACCAAAGTGAAGAAGAAGCATACAATAGTTATAATGGTAGAACACGTTTAGGTTTTGCAATTCAAAATATTGGTCCTAAATTTAAATACTCAGAAGGTGGTGCAGAAAACTTTCAACCAACAACCTTACGTTTAGGTGGTGGTTTCGATTTTATTTTAGACGACTATAATACTATTGCTGTAACAGGTGAAGTTACTAAGTTATTAGTGCCAACTCCTCCTATTTATGGAGATAAAACGGTATTTACAGACGTAAATGAAGATGGTGTTTTTAATGAAGAAGATGGAGATTTTCAAACAACAGAACAGGTAGAAGCTTCAGAAACAAATGTTATTATAGATGGTAAAGATCCAGATGTAAGCTTTATTTCTGGTATGTTTCAATCTTTTGGAGATGCGCCAGGAGGATTTAGTGAAGAACTTAAAGAGTTTACCTATGCTATAGGAGCAGAATACAGATACCAAGATTCTTTTGCTTTTAGAACAGGATATTTTAATGAGAGTGATGAAAAAGGAGCAAGAAAGTTTTTTGCATTAGGTGCAGGTTTTAAATTTAGTGCAGTAACAGTAGATTTATCTTACTTGTTCTCTGCGTCTAAAGTACAAAGTCCTTTAGAAAATACTTTACGTTTTTCTTTAGCGTTTAACCTTGGTCCAGATACCTATACAGAATATTAATAAAAGAGTCTATGCTACTCAAAGTATTTTGTGAAAAAAACAAAGCGTAGCTAGAATTGTAAGTTTTAATTAAATAAAAAAACTATTGTTTATAACAAACAATAGTTTTTTTGTCTAATAACATTTGTAAAACAACAGTATTAGCTATAAAAGCCTTACTTTTCTACTAAAATGCATTATTAAAAAAAGAATAATTAATTTTACATGTTACTTCCTTATAATAATGAAGGAATAAAAACGAACATATGAAAGAAATAAAAATAGAGTCTACTCTTACCGTTTTTGATGATTTTAATGAATTGCCAAAAGATATAGCTTCTTTAATGGAGCAAGCCATAGAGGCCAGAAAAAAAGCCTATGCACCTTATTCTAAATTTCTTGTAGGAGCAGCAATAGCATTAGAAAACGGAGAAGTTATAACAGGAAGCAATCAAGAAAATGCATCTTACCCTTCAGGTTTATGTGCAGAACGTACAGCAATTTATTATGCAGGAGCAAAATATCCAAATGTTAAAATGAAAACTATGGCAATAGTAGCAGGCTCTACTACACAGCAAACCATGGTGCCAATTCCTCCTTGTGGAGCATGCAGACAAGCTATTGCAGAGTATGAAGTCAATCAAAATGAGGCCATTGAAATTTATTTTATGGGTGAAACAGGAAAAGTAGTTAAATCTAATTCTTTAGCTAATTTACTTCCTTTAGGTTTTGATAAATCGGCTCTTTAGTCTTTCCGAAATCGATTTCGAGAAATTTTGCAATTTTCTCCCTTTTTTATTCCTAACTAAAGTGTTACTTTTGTTAGTGGAATTCATTTTGAAAAGTATTTACATAGTACCTTCAAAATAAAACCAACAAACACCAATTTAAATTGGAAACATAAATTAGAGTATTATAATTTCTTTAAAGTAGCACTAACAAATGCAAAAAATCACGAAAGAAGTATACCTTAAATGGTATGAGGATATGTTATTCTGGCGAAAGTTTGAAGACAAACTAGCTGCAGTATATATTCAACAAAAAGTAAGAGGTTTTCTTCACCTTTATAATGGTCAAGAAGCGGTATTAGCAGGAGCTTTACATGCTATGGACCTTTCTAAAGATAAAATGATAACTGCATACAGAAATCATGTACAACCAATAGGAATGGGTGTAGACCCTAAACGCGTAATGGCAGAACTATATGGTAAAGCAACAGGAACCTCTCAAGGTCTTGGTGGTTCTATGCATATTTTTTCAAAAGAAAAAGGGTTTTATGGAGGTCATGGTATTGTTGGTGGACAAATACCTTTAGGAGCAGGAATTGCTTTTGGAGATAAATACCACAATACAGGAGCAGTAACTATTTGCTGTTTTGGTGATGGAGCTGCTAGACAAGGTTCTTTACACGAAACATTTAACATGGCAATGCTATGGAAATTACCAGTAGTTTTTGTTTGTGAAAACAATGGGTATGCAATGGGAACCTCTGTAGAGCGTACAGCAAACCATACTGATGTTTGGAAACTAGGTCTAGGATATCAAATGCCTTGCGGACCAGTAGATGGTATGAATCCTATAAAAGTTGCTGAAGCTTTTGATGAAGCATTAGAACGTGCTCGTCGTGGTGACGGACCAACATTTTTAGAGTTGAAAACGTATCGTTATAGAGGACATTCTATGAGTGATGCGCAACATTATAGAACAAAAGACGAAGTAGAAGAGTACAAAAAAATAGATCCTATTACGCAAGTAAAAGAAGTTCTTTTAGATAAAAACTATGCTACTGAAGACGATATTAAAGAAATAGCTAAGCGAGTAAAAGATCTAGTAAGCGAATGCGAAAAATTTGCTGAAGAATCTCCTTACCCAGAAAAAAGCGTGATGTATGACGCCGTTTACGAACAAGAAGATTATCCATTTTTACAACATAAACTATAAGCTATGGCAGAAATAATTAATATGCCTCGATTGAGCGACACTATGGAAGAAGGTACTGTTGCAACGTGGCTTAAGAAAGTTGGAGACAAAATAGAAGAAGGTGATATTCTTGCTGAAATTGAAACAGACAAAGCTACTATGGAGTTTGAGTCTTTTCATGAAGGTGTTTTATTGCATATAGGTGTGCAAGAAGGTGAAACTACTAAAGTAGATGAGCTTTTAGCAATTATAGGTGAAGAAGGAGAAGACATTTCTGCATTACTTTTTGGAGCAAAAGAAGAAGCTCCTAAAGTAGAAGAAAAAGAAGATACAGATACAAGTGCTGTAGAGAGTACTTCACAAGAAATTCCAGAAGGAGTAATAGTAGTTACTATGCCAAGGTTAAGTGATACCATGGAAGAAGGTACTGTTGCCACTTGGATGAAAAAAGTTGGAGAACAAGTTGAAGAAGGAGATATCCTTGCCGAAATTGAAACAGATAAAGCTACAATGGAGTTTGAATCTTTTCAATCAGGAACTTTATTATATATAGGTTTAAACGAAGGTGATTCTGCTAAAGTAGATTCTCTTTTAGCTATTATTGGCCCAGAGGGAACAGATGTTTCTGAAATTGCTAAAAACTTTACTATGGCAGGAGCTCCTGCTAAAAAGGAAGAAGCACCAAAAGCTGTAGCTCCTAAAAAAGAAGCTCCTAAAAAGGAAGTTGCTAAACCTGCAGCTAAAAAAGCAAGTACAAGTTCTTCTTCTAAAGGAAGAGTATTTGTGTCGCCTTTAGCTAAAAAAATGGCAGAAGAAAAAGGTATCAATTTATCTCAAGTAACCGGTTCTGGTGAAAACGGAAGAATTGTAAAACGTGATATCGAAAACTTTACTCCTGCTGCTTCTACAGCTTCTGTTGGTAAATTTGTACCTACAGGACAAGAAGATTTTGATGAGGTACCAAATTCAAATATGCGTAAAGCAATTGCTAAAAACTTAGCAAAGTCTAAGTTTACAGCACCACATTATTATTTAAATGTGGAGTTTGATATGGAGAATGCTATAGCGTTTAGAAAACAATACAATTCTATTCCTGATACCAAAATATCTTATAATGATATGATTGTTAAAGCTTGTGCTTTAGCATTAAAACAACATCCGCAAGTAAACTCACAATGGTTTGATGACAGAATGCAATTAAATAACCATGTACATATTGGTGTTGCTGTAGCTGTACCAGATGGTTTATTAGTTCCTGTTGTTAAGTTTGCCAATGAGCAAAGTTTACCACAAATTGGAGCTGCTGTTAGAGAATTTGCAGGAAAAGCTAGAAGTAAAAAATTAGCATTAGATGAAATGGAAGGTAGTACTTTTACTATCTCTAATTTAGGTATGTTTGGTATTGAGAGTTTTACATCTATTATTAATCAACCTAATTCAGCAATTCTTTCTGTTGGAAACATTATTGAAAAACCAGTAGTAAAAGAAGGAAAGATTGTAGTTGGTAATACTATGAAACTTACACTTGCTTGTGACCACAGAACAGTAGATGGTGCAACAGGAGCTCAGTTTTTACAAACACTAAAAGAGTATATTGAAAACCCTGTTACTATGCTAGTGTAATATTATTTTATTATAATGATGTTATTCTTAGCGTAAGCAAGAATCTAAATAAAACAAAAGCCTAATTCAATTATTTGAGTTAGGTTTTTTTTATCTTTAAACTCTAAAAATATCTCATGACAAAAACACTGGTATTCCTAATTTTAGTTTCTATTTTAGGTTGTAGTTCTTCTAATGTAGTAACAACTAATAATACAAAAACCAATAAAGAGGCTTCTATCTCTATGGCATCTATACAGAAAAGTATGGAGTATTTAGCTTCAGATGCATTACAAGGTAGAGCAACAGGAAGTGTTGGTATTGAAAAAGCAGCAGTGTTTATTGAGGATTTTTTTAAAGAAAATGCTATTAAGCCTTATTTTGAAACCTATCGTGATAATTTTGAAATAAATAAAAAGGAAGGCAAAAATGGCGAAGCTAATAAGGAAACTATTAAAGGATTTAATATTGTTGGTGTAGTAGAAGGAAATGATCCTAAATTAAAAAACGAATATATTATTTTAGGAGGTCATTATGATCATATAGGTTTTGCAAATGAAGTAAACGGAGACACTATAGCTAATGGAGCAAATGATGATGCGTCAGGAACTATCGCAGCAATGGAATTAGCAGCTTATTTTGCTAAAACAAAATCCAATAAACGTAGTATTTTAGTAACACTGTATTCTGCAGAAGAGTTAGGCTTAAAAGGATCTGCTCATTTAGCAAAGAGACTTAAAGAATCGGGTTTAAATGCTTATACCATGATTAATTTTGAAATGATTGGTGTACCAAGAACAGCAGATAAAACCATGGCATATATGAGTGGTTTTGAGCGCTCTAACTTAGCGGTAAGTTTAAACCAATATGCAGGAGAAGAAATTGTAGGTTTTTTTCCAAAAGCAAAGGAATTTAATTTATTTATGAGGTCAGATAATTTTCCGTTTTATAATGAATTTCATATTCCTGCTCATGCCATTTCAACCTTCGATTTTACAAATTTTGAATACTATCATCACGTAGATGATGAAGCTAGTGAGATGGATTATAAACACATGGCTAATTTTATGAATAAAATGATTCCTGCACTAGAAAAAATGACTAATACACCAACTAAAGAAATTATACTTAATGAGTAAAAATGTAATAATAACAGGAACAAGTAGAGGAATTGGTTTTGAGCTAGTACAGCTTTTTGCAAATCAAGGACATCGTGTTTTAGCATTATCACGTAATGCAAAACCTATAAATAATCTGCATATTGAAAATGTAACTTCTATGTCTTTTGATTTAGGTGAAACAGAAGACTATAAAAAGGTAGAAGACTTTATTAAAACCGAATGGAATCAGGTAGATATATTAATTAATAATGCAGGAACTTTATTAAATAAACCATTTGCCGAAACTACCATGCAAGATTTTGAATACGTTTATAAAACAAACGTTTTTGGTGTTGCAGAAATGACAAGAATTACCTTACCTTTTATGAAACAAGATAGTCATGTGGTTACTATTAGTTCAATGGGAGGCGTACAAGGTAGTGTAAAGTTTCCTGGCCTTGCAGCATATAGCTCTAGTAAAGGAGCTGTAATAACTTTAACCGAGCTACTAGCAGAAGAATATAAAGAAACAGGACCACAATTTAATGTGTTAGCTTTAGGAGCTGTACAAACCGAAATGCTTAAAGAAGCTTTTCCAGATTATAATGTACCAACAACAGCATTACAAATGGCAACCTATATTAAGGAGTTTGCACTTACAGGAAATAGATTATATAATGGTAAAATGTTACAAGTCTCTAACTCTACACCTTAATTGTATAGGTAAGTACAAAAGAAGAAATAAATGATGTGTTCTGTACATTAACACGCTTTAGTTAGAAGCGTAGTCCTTTGTTTATATTTAAATAGCTAAGCATCACAAAACAATACCTTTAATATAAAAATATATTATTTGCAGAATTAGTATTGTGATGCTAAAGCCAAAAACTAAGATTCTTTATTGTTTTCTTTATTGTATTTTTTATGTTGTATGTTTTTCTTTTCTAGAATGGCATAAAATTTTCTAGGCGAGAGTTTTAAGTCTTTAGTAATATCACGAACCTTTTTCTTTCCTTTTTTGTAAAGCTTTAAGTTTTCATTGACTTTTTTATTGAAATAATAATCTTTTAGTTTTTCAACTACCTGTAATTCAGTCAAGTTAGATTCTTGGACATAGTTATCTATTTCCGATTTAATTTTTGATAAATTAGTTTTCATAAGCATTTACTTTTGCGTGTTTAATTTAAGACCAATAATAATGATGTAACTCATTATAATGGACAATATTAGGGATTTAACTAAGTTACGCGAATTCTTTTACAAATTCAAATAGAAAAACTATTTTTGCCTTCATGCAAAGCACGCTTCAAAACTATATACCTAAACAAGCAGTTCCTTATGTTTTAAATTTATTAGAGCAGGATGGTTTGGTGGTTAAAATTAAAAAAGAACGAAAAACAAGGCATGGTGATTATAGAAAACTACCTAATAATAAGCATCAAATAACCATTAATGCAAATTTAAATAGTTACCGATTTTTAATTACTTTAATTCATGAAATAGCGCATTTAGAGGCTTTTAAAAAATATGGAAGCGCTATAAAACCACATGGTAAAGAATGGAAACATACGTTTCAACACCTTATGCTTCCCGTTTTAAACCCAGAAGTGTTCCCTTTGCAATTGTTGCCTTTATTGGCTAAACATTTTAAAAACCCAAAAGCTTCTAGCGATACAGACACGCAATTGGCCTTAGCTTTAAAGCAATTCGACGAACCAAACAATAAAAACTATGTTTTTCAAGTACCTTTGGGCAAGTCTTTTAAGCTTTACAATGGTAGAGTTTTTATAAAAGGAAAAAAACGTGTAAAACGCATTGAGTGTGTTGAGGTTACAACAGGAAAATTATACCTTTTTAATCCTAATGCAGAAGTAGAATTAGTAAATTAGCAATATGAATAAAAATAATTATGCCATATTAATGGCAGGAGGAGTAGGATCAAGATTTTGGCCAGTAAGTACAAGTGAATTTCCAAAACAGTTTCATGATATGTTGGGAACAGGAGAGACCTTGATTCAAAAAACATTCAATCGTTTAGCAAAAATAATTCCGCAAGAAAATATATTCATTTTAACAAATGCAATGTATAATGATTTGGTATTAGAGCAATTGCCTCAAGTTACTAAACGTCAAGTGGTGTTAGAGCCTGCTATGCGTAATACTGCTCCTTGTATTTTGTATGCTTCTTTAAAAATTCAAAAAGAAAATAAAGATGCTGTAATGCTTGTGGCACCAAGTGACCACTGGATTGAAGATGAAAATGCATTTACAAAAAATGTACAACAAGCCTTTGACTTTTGTGCAGAAAATGATGCGTTAATGACACTAGGTATAAAACCAACATTTCCTAATACAGGTTTTGGTTACATTGAGTATGAAAAAGAAGCAAATACTGCAATTAAAAGCGTGACTCAGTTTAGAGAAAAGCCAGATTACGAAACAGCGAAGCAATTTATAGCACAAGGAAATTTTTTATGGAATGCAGGTATTTTTATGTGGAGCGTAAATAGTGTGATAAAAGCATTTAAAAATAGCCAACCAGAATTATTAGCACTTTTTGAAAAAGGAAATCCTGTTTATAATACAGAACATGAAACCGATTTTATTCTAGAAAACTATAAGAAAGCAGATAACATTTCAGTAGATTATGCTATTATGGAAACTTCTTCTAACGTATATGTTTTACCTGCAGAATTTGATTGGAATGATCTAGGAACATGGGGAAGCTTATATGATAAGCTAGAAAAAGACCAAGATAATAATGCCGTTGTAAATGCTAGAACCTTATCTGAAGACGCTTCTGGTAACATGATACGTACCAAAAAAGATAAAATTGTGGTAGTAGATGGCTTACAAGACTATATTATTGTAGATAAAGACGAAGTTTTGCTTATATTTCCGAAAGCAAAGGAACAAGATATTAAAAAAGTACTCCAAAAGGTTAAAGATAATTTTGGTGAGAACTATGGTTAATTATGAGCGAAGAGAATAAATTTAATTTTTCTGAAGAAGAAAATAATGCTAAAGATCAAGCTGTAGAGCAATCTAAAGAAGCTGTAAAAAAAGACGCAAAAGGTCTTTGGAAAAACATAAAAATATTTATGTTAGAGCTTTTAGATTTTCGTGAGGATACAGATCGTGACGAAACTATAAATGCCATAAAAGGAGATATTTCTTTTAAGGGAGCTACAGCATGGATTTTAATTTGTTCTATTGTAGTGGCTTCGGTTGGTTTAAATGCAGATTCTACAGCAGTTGTTATTGGAGCCATGCTTATATCTCCATTAATGGGACCAATTTTAGGAGTTGGTATGTCTATTGCTTTAAATGATATTGATACTTTAAAAAAATCGCTTATAAATTTAGCAATCATGATTGTGCTAAGTTTACTTACAGCATTTTTGTTTTTTAAATTTTTTCCAACAGCAGACTTAGTAACCAATGAACTTTTTGGTAGAACAAAACCAGATGTTCGTGATGTACTAATTGCCTTTTTTGGTGGTATGGCATTAATTATTGCTAGAACCAAAAAAGGAACTATCGCTTCTGTTATTTTTGGTGTTGCAATTGCTACAGCCTTAATGCCTCCTTTGTGTACAGCTGGTTATGGTTTGGCACATAATTGGGATTACTTTGTTGGTGCTATGTATTTATTTACCATTAATACTATTTTTATTGCACTAGCTACATTTATAGTTTTAAAGCTTTTGCGTTTTCCAATGTTGAAATATGCAAATTCTAAAAAAAGAAAACGTATCGCACAATTAGCTTCACTTCTTGCCATATTAGTAATGGCTCCAGCAATTTGGACTTTTGTTAATTTTATTAAAGAAAGTGGTGTGCAAAGTGATTATAATAAGTACGTGGAAAATGAAATTAAATCGAATAGAGACCTATGGTTTCAAAACGGAACATTAGATATTAATGACAAAACAATAACCTTGTATTTTAATGGCGAAATTAATGAAGCTACAGAAACCGATTTAAAAAATGAAATTAAAGGTTATGAGAAAATTAAAGACTTTAATCTAGATATTAACGGAAATAAAAATAGAAGCTTTGATAAAATATCTGATGCTTATGATAGAGCAATAAGAGAATTAGATGAAAAAGATATGATTATTTCTAGCTTACAAGAAAGAGTAGATAATCTATTACAAGAAATTAGTATTGTAAACGATAATAATAATACAATCTCTTTTAGTAATCTTTCTAAAGACGCAAAAATTAGATTCTCAGATTTAGAATACTTTGGCTATGCTAAAATGCTAGTTTCAGATAACTTTATTAAAGTAGATACTATTAATGTAGCTTCAGCAAAATGGAATGCTAAACTAAATGATAGTATTATAAATATTAAAGATAGAGAGTTAATTAATTGGCTTAAAACACAGGTGAAAGCAGATACTATTGTGTTAAAAAGACCGTAGGTTTATGTGTTTCTTTCTTGTAGGTACATTTTACGTACTTTTTTAAACAGTTCTGATGAGTATACAAAATCGGTTACTACTTCATTATCTGTAATAAAAATGTTCTCTTTTGAGCCTTCCCAAGCTTTTAACCCATCTTTTAAAAACACAATTTTTTCGCCAATTTCCATAACAGAATTCATGTCGTGCGTGTTAATAATGGTTGTTATATTATACTCGTCTGTAATTTCTTGAATTAAATTATCTATTACAATTGCCGTTTTAGGGTCTAATCCAGAGTTGGGTTCATCACAAAATAAATACTTAGGATTGTTAACAATAGCTCTAGCAATAGCAACACGTTTTTGCATTCCTCCAGAGGCTTCACTAGGCATTTTGTTGTGTGCATCAGGCAGATTTACTCGTTTTAAAACAAAATCTACACGATCTTGCATTTCACTTTTACTCTGTTTGGTAAACATGCGTAAAGGAAACATTACATTTTCTGCAATGGTCATAGAATCAAATAAGGCAGAACCTTGAAAAACCATTCCCATTTTACTACGTAAGTCTCTTTTTTGGTCCGTATTTAATTGTGAGTATATATTACCATCATAGGTAATAGATCCTTTGTCTTGGGTAAATAAACCCAATAAACATTTTAAAAAAACCGTTTTTCCAGAACCACTTTGTCCAATTACCAAACTGGTTTTTCCATTTTCAAAAGTAGTAGTAATACCTTTTAAAATAGGAGTACCTCCAAATGATTTTTGTAAATCTTTAACTTCTATCATTAGCTTAATAACATTTGGGTTAGTATATAATTTAAAAGAATAATTACCACACTAGTCCAAACAAAAGCAGTGGTACTTGCTTTACCAACTTCTAATGCTCCACCTTTCATATAAAAACCATGAAAAGAAGGAATAGTTGCTAAAAGAAAAGCAAATGCAAAGGTTTTAATAAATGCATAAGCAATATGAAATGGTATAAAGTCTGTTTGAATACCAATAATATAATCATTTATAGAGCTATAACCACCAAAATAGCAAGCTGCCATTCCGCCAACTATACCTAAAAACATAGCTATAGAAATTACAAAAGGATACAACATAAGAGCAATAAACTTAGGAAAAACTAAATAGTTAATGGCATTAATACCCATAACTTCTAAAGCATCAATCTGCTCAGTAACACGCATTGTACCAATACTAGAAGTAATAAAAGAACCTACTTTTCCTGCCATGATAATAGAGATAAAAGTGGGTGCAAATTCTAATATAATAGATTGTCTGGTTGCAAAACCTACCAAGTATTTTGGTATTAAAGGATTGTCAATATTTAATGCTGTTTGTATAGTAACTACACCACCAACAAAAAACGATATAAAGGCAACAATACCAAGTGATCCCATGATGAGGTCATCAATGTCTTTAAAGATTAATGTTTTCATCACAGACCACTTTGTAGGCTTGCGAAACATGTCTTTAATCATTAAAAAATAAGCTCCTATATTATGAAGGTATGTCATATATAAATTTGTATATGCTAAAGTATAAAATCTATGACTTATTTAACGATAAATTAATTGAAAAAGGAAAATTTAAAACTCATAAAAGCTGTATTTTTGTTCTAAAATTATATTTCAATTATGAAAAACTTACTGTATGTTTTTGTTTTCTCCTTGTTTTTTGGTTGTAAAGCACAAACTAATTTAACAACACAAACCAATCAAGATACTATAACAGAATTAAATACAAGGCCAAAATTAGTTGTTGGTATTGTAGTAGACCAAATGCGTTATGATTATTTGTCACGTTTTTATTCTAAGTTTAGTGAAGGTGGATTTAAAAAATTAATGAACCAAGGTTTTAACTGTAAAAACAACCACTATAACTATATACCAACGTATACAGGACCAGGTCATGCTTCTATATATTCTGGAACAACACCAAAATATCATGGTATTATAGCTAATAATTGGTACGATAAAGAAAGTAAAGAAAAGGTGTATTGTGCAGGAGATAATACTGTAAAATCTGTTGGTACAGAAGCTAATTCAGGATTAATGTCGCCAAGAAGACTGAAAACTACTTCTTTTGCTGATGAAAATAGATTGTTTACCCAAATGCGAGGAAAAACCATTGGTATTTCTTTAAAAGATAGAGGCGCCATTTTACCAGCAGGACATACTGCAAATGCAGCATATTGGTTTCATGGTAAAGACGAAGGAAACTGGATTACAAGTTCTTTTTATATCACTAGTTTACCAAAATGGGTAAACGATTTTAATAGCTCAGAAGCTACAGAATCTTATTTAAAAACATGGAATACTTTATATGATATTAATACATATACAGAAAGTGGTGCAGATTTAAATACTTTTGAAGGTGGATTTAAAGGAAAAGAAACAGCAACTTTTCCATATGATTTAAAAGCTTTAAGTAAAGAAAATAAAGGATTTGATATTTTAAAAGCTACAGCCTACGGAAACTCTTTAACTACAGATTTTGCTATTGCAGCTTTAGATGGTGAGCAATTAGGTCAAGATTTTAATACAGATGTCTTAACGGTTAGTTTTTCTAGTACAGATTATGTAGGTCATAATTTTGGGGTAAACTCTAAAGAAGTAGAAGATACTTATTTGCGTTTAGATAAAGATTTAGAACGACTAATTAATGCATTAGATACTAAAGTAGGAGCTGGTAATTATACCTTGTTTTTAACCTCAGATCATGGAGCAGTAGAAGTGCCTTCTTATTTACAAAGTGTAAATATTCCTGCAGGTTATTTTAGTTATAAAGACTTTAAAAGTAAATTAAATGCTTTTATGACTAAAAAGTTTAGTGCTACAGATTTGATTGAAAATGTAAGCAATAACCAAATATTTTTAAATAGAGAACGTATTGCGTTACTTGGTTTAGATTTAAATGCTGTACAAGAAGCTATAGTAAATGAGGTTGTTTCTTATGCAAAAGTAGATAAAGCATATTCTGCTACTACTATGCAAACTACAGATTTTACTAGCGGAATTGAAGAATTATTACAAAACGGATTTAACCAAAAACGCTCAGGAGATGTACTTGTAGTTTTTGATCCAGCAGTTGTATCTTACAGCAAAACAGGTTCTACACATGGTTCTGGTTTAAATTATGATACACATGTGCCACTTTTATTCTACGGAAAAGGAATAGCAAAAGGAAGCACTTTACAAAAAACAAGAATTACTGATATTGCGCCAACTATTTCTGCTCTTTTAGGTACTAGTTTTCCTAACGGAGCAATTGGTATACCTTTAGAGTTTGTACTTGAAAAACAATAATGAGTATTGCAATAGAGTAGTGTACTAGTCTACTAAAAAAATAGATGTAGCTCTATATTCCTGTTTTAAACAACAGAATATAGAGCTATAATTTTTTAAGCTTGTTTTCTGTTTTTACAACTAAAAAAATAATAGAGCCAATAATTAAAATAGTACTAACAACCATTTCTGCAACCTCTTCTAGGTTTAAAAAAATGTTTAAGGCAGAAATACAGGTTAATGCAACACCAATTAATGCTAATAATTTAGCAGAGTACTTTTGTGAAAAATCCCAGTTCTTTTGGTTTTGCATAGAACGATTTGTTCTATAACCATAAAGCATATTAATTTTTTTTGGAGGAAATATTAGCATGATTATTCCTGTAATTATAAATATAACACCAACTAAAGCTGGCATTTCTAAAATATAATCAAGAGATATCATTTTCTATATAAAAAGTAATTATTAACTAAGTCTATATAGGTTTGTTTAGCTTCGTCTTGGGTAATTTTTTGAATTTGAAATAAAGCATTGGTTTTAAATGCATTTATAATTTCTTTTCTACTACTAGGTCTACTATAGTCATTTGTAGCCTTTTTGTAGTATGCATATAAACGAAGCAAGAAATCGGCAGGAAAGGGTTCTTTGTGCGCATTTATTCTTGCTACAGCATCTAGGAAAGCGATATCTAATTCTTTAGAAGCCATTATATTTCTGCTATAATACTTTCACCACCACGAACTTTTTGGTTAAGTGAAACTTTAATATTAGTATCTAAAGGTAAAAATAAATCTACTCTCGAACCAAATTTAATAAAACCAGAGTCACTACCTTGTATTGCAGTATCACCAACTTTGGCATAATTTACAATACGTTTAGCTAAAGCTCCAGCAATTTGTCTGTATAACACTTTACCATAGCTATTGCTTTCAACAACTACAGTTGTACGTTCGTTTTCTTCACTAGCTTTTGGGTGCCAAGCTACTAAGTATTTACCAGGATGGTATTTACTAAAAAGAACTTTTCCGTTAATTGGGTAACGTGTTACATGCACGTTTATAGGAGACATGAATACACTTACTTGTAACCTTTTTTCTTTAAAGTATTCTTTTTCAAAAACCTCTTCAATAACCACTACTTTTCCGTCTACAGGAGAAAGTACTTGGTTGTCATTATTAACCGTATTTCTTTTAGGGTTTCTAAAAAACTGAAGTATTAAAATTAAGAATATACCAACTACAGCAAATAATAGCGTTTTTAGCCAGTTTAAAGCTATAAATGCATCTATTAATAAATAGGAACCTACTACAATAATAAATGTAATAGCAATTATTTTATAACCTTCTTTATGAAACATAATGTATAATTCTTAAAAATAAATAAATAAAAGGAGCTGCAAATATAATGCTATCAAATCGATCTAACAATCCACCATGTCCTGGCATTATAACACCACTATCCTTAACTTTTGCTTGTCGTTTAAACTTAGACTCAATTAAATCGCCTAAGGTACCAAATACACTTACTATTATACTAATGATTAGCCAATTGGTAAATGTTAATGTGTTTGTATATTCTGCAATAAAATAACTAGATATACAGGCAAAAAATAAACCACCTAGAAAACCTTCAACCGTTTTTTTAGGAGAGATACTAGGAAAAAGTTTTTGTTTACCAAATCTAGAACCTACCAAGTAAGCAAAAGTATCATTAACCCAAACTAATATAAAACTACCTAATAGAATATTAGGATTATATACTGGATAATAATTAGCTATAAGTACTAAAAATACAAATGCACTAGATATATAAAAAATGGTTAGTAACCTTCTTTTAGAACTAAAAAGCGGAATTGTTTTTTCTGAAAACAAATCTTTAATTAATAATAAAAGTACAAAAATAGAAATAACTTGAAGTATTTGTGTAGCTTCATTTAGTCCTGTATTAGATTGCATTACTAATTGCCAATAACCAAAAATAAAATAGATAGCAGCAAAAATAATGTAAGATATAAACCCTTTTAACTGAATAAGTTTTTTAAACTCTGCTAAACATATAACACCAAAAAGAAAGAAAAGAAGAATTAATGCATGTTCATTATACAGTGAAATAATAAGCAGTAGTACATAAATTAATCCTGAAAATGCGCGAATAGCAATGTCTTTCATCTGTTGGGTTTAGTTTTTTAAAAGAAAAGATGTAATTTATAAGTTGGTTAATAAAATGTGTTTTTTACATTTCATCTTAAAGATCTTCTAAAAGCAACAAATATAAGTTTTTTGAACTACTTCCGTAAGATAAGAAGTCTTTTTCATCACAAGATTTAAAGTGCTTAATGGTTGTAATGTTTGTAGGTATCTTTTGTTTGTTTTTCGCCTTTATTCCTTTTAGGCCTTCTCCTATAGTTTCAATAATTTGACTGGTTGTAGAGAAAACAACAAAGTTATCAGGCAATTCGCTTAATTTTTTTTCAGCAATTTGATTAGACGAAATAAGTAAAGAACCGTCAATTGCTATAAGATTTTCGCAAGTGGTAAGCATGTATTCTGCTTGCGAAACGATTCTAGTAGATTTTAAATTAGTCTCAGAAAACTTTTCTTTTAAGTTCTCATCTATAACAAGGGCATTTGCTTCCTGCCAATTATTTTCATTAATAATTTGTTGCATACAATCAAAGACCTCATTTAAATTTTCGCAATACAAGAACTTTCCACCATTAGTTTTAAAGTTTATAGTAAACCTTTCGTCTATTGGTAGTTTTATTTCTGGCATGTATTTGCCACGATTATCAGATGGTAGTTCTTCTTCTGGTGTTTTAGATTTAGAACCGAAAATTTTTCTAAAAAGACTCATTTAAATTATAGCAGTTAATTCGTTAGCTATAGCGTTTTTCAAAGATAAAAAATCTTAAACTAACCAATGGGTTAATTTAAGATTTTAAATTAATGTTAACAATTTTATTAAAATAATTTATTTTTCTAATAGAGGACGTTCTTCTACTTCAAAAGGACGTTTTCCAAATATTTTTTCTAAATTATCTTTAAATATAACTTCTTTGTCTAGTAAGACTTCTGCCAATTCGGTAAGCTTGTCTTTGTTTTCTTCTAAAAGTTTAACAGCTCTATCGTATTGTTTTTCAATGATATCAGAAATTTCTTTGTCTATTAACTCTGCAGTTTGCTCACTGTATGGTTTAGAGAAACCATATTCATTTTGTCCTGAAGAATCATAATACGTTAAGTTTCCTATTTTGTCACTTAAGCCATAAACAGTAACCATTGCTCTAGCTTGTTTAGTTACTTTTTCTAAATCGCTTAATGCACCAGTAGATATTTTATTGAAAATTACTTTTTCTGCAGCACGACCACCAAGAGCAGCACACATTTCGTCTAGCATTTGCTCTGGTCTAACAATTAAGCGTTCTTCTGGTAAGTACCATGCAGCACCTAAAGATCTTCCTCTTGGTACAATGGTAACTTTTACTAAAGGAGCAGCATGTTCTAGCATCCAACTTACAGTGGCATGACCAGCTTCATGAAATGCAACAGCTCTTTTTTCTGAAGGAGTAATTATTTTATTTTTCTTTTCTAGTCCACCAATTATTCTATCAACAGCATCTAAAAAGTCTTGTTTGTCTACGGCTTTTTTACCTTGTCTTGCAGCAATTAAAGCAGCTTCATTACAAACATTAGCAATATCTGCTCCAGAAAACCCAGGAGTTTGTTTAGATAAGAATTCAAGATCTAGACCTTCTGCTTTTTTAAGCGGTCTTAAGTGAACTTCAAAAATTTCTTTACGCTCACGAACATCTGGAAGATCTACAAATATTTGTCTGTCAAAACGTCCTGCACGCATTAAGGCTTTGTCTAATATATCTGCTCTATTGGTAGCAGCAAGAACAATTACGTTTGTATTTGTACCAAAACCGTCCATTTCTGTTAGTAATTGGTTTAAGGTGTTTTCGCGCTCATCATTAGAACCTGACATCGCGTTTTTACCTCTTGCACGACCAATAGCATCAATTTCATCAATAAAAATAATGGCAGGCGATTTTTCTTTTGCTTGCTTAAATAAATCTCTAACTCTAGAAGCACCAACACCTACAAACATTTCAACAAAGTCAGATCCAGATAAAGAAAAGAAAGGTACTTTAGCTTCACCAGCTACTGCTTTTGCTAGTAATGTTTTACCTGTTCCAGGAGGTCCTACTAGTAATGCTCCTTTAGGTATTTTACCACCTAATGAGGTGTATTTTTCAGGGTTTTTTAAGAAGTCTACAATTTCTTGTACTTCTTCTTTAGCACCTTCTAAACCAGCAACATCTTTAAAAGATGTTTTTACTTCTGTGTTTTGGTCAAAAAGTTTTGCTTTAGATTTACCAATATTAAAGATTTGACCTCCAGCGCCACCACCAGCACCACCAGACATGCGTCGCATAATAAATACCCAAACACCAATTAAAAGAATAAAAGGTATTAAGCCAATAATTAAATCTCCCCATGCATTAGAAACCGTTTTATTACTTAAAATATCGTATTTGCCAATGGCTTTTAAATCGTTTTCAAAGTTTTGTAAGTCACCAATTTCAAAACTATAGTTTGGTAGTTTTGACGAACTTGGTAAAAAACTAGAAGGTTTCGATTTTTTGTGTATTTCTTTTTCTTGCGCTTCAGGTGTTAAATAAACATTAGCTTCATGTCTATTTATAATTTCAACTTTTGCAACATCATTGTCTTTTGCGAATTCAAAAAATTCTGATGGTGTAATTGTTTTTGCGTCTTGTAAACCACTTCCGTTAAAAAATTGCATTGCAATAAAGATGGCTATGATACCACCATATATCCAATAATAATTAAACTTTGGTTTTTTGCTATTTGTATTTTTGTCGTTTGCCATATATATATCCCACAAAAGTGGTATTCCTTTTTAATAGTTTGTTTCTATAACTGTGGTTTTTGCGTCTCCCCAAAGACTTTCAATATCATAGTACTCTCTAATGTGTTTTTGAAATACATGAACCACTACGTTTACATAATCAATTAAAACCCATTCAGAATTATCTAAACCTTCAATATGCCAAGGTTTATCTTTTAAATCTTTACTTACTCTTTTCTGTACAGAATTAACAATTGCATTAACTTGTGTATTAGAAGTACCTTCACAAACTATAAAGTAATCACAAACTGTATTTTCTATTTCGCGTAAATCTAGAATGTTTATATTTTGTCCTTTTACATCTTCAATTCCAGCTAATATTCCTGTAATTAGTTGGTCAGGATTTGTTTGTTTTTTTGTCATTAATATGAATTAAATTTGTGCAAAGTTATTATTTTTTTAGTTCTTTATAGTGTTAAAAATCTATAAGATTTAAAACCACTAATATAATGCGTATAATCAAACTTAATGCCATCAATTCTACGAATACTTTTTTAAAAAAATTAAGTACGGAAGAAACTGTTGTAGATTATACGGTTGTGCAGACTAATTACCAAACAAATGGTCGTGGACAAATGGGAACTTCTTGGTCTGCAAATACAGGAGAAAACCTTATGTTTAGTGTGTTTAAAGATGTTTCTTTTTTAGGATTTGATCAACATTTTTACATCAGTATTACTGTAGCGCTTGCCATAATAAAAACGCTAAAAGCATATAAAGTTCCTAAGTTACATATTAAATGGCCTAACGACATTTTGTCAGAAAACAAAAAGATTTGTGGTGTTTTAATAGAAAATAGTATCAAAAAAAATAATTTTAAAGATAGTATTATAGGTATTGGTATTAATGTAAACCAAACCAATTTTGAAAACTTACCGCAAGCTTCGTCTTTAATAAACCTAACAGGAAACGTTTATAATATAGATGAGCTTTTAATACATTTAATTAAGAACTTGAAGTATTATTTTACCGTTTTAGAAAATGGTAATTATGAAGAATTAAAGAGTACTTATGAAAAGTACTTGTTTAGAAAAAAGAAACCTTCTACGTTTAAAGACATAGAAGGTAATATGTTTTCTGGTATTATACAGTCTGTTTCGCAAAGCGGAAATCTTCAAGTACTTTTAGAAGATGCTGTATTAAAAGAGTTTAATTTAAAAGAAATAAAGCTTTTATATTAAACTGCTGCAGGCATGTTAGCCGTTAAGGTTTCAATAAATTTACTAATAGGTCCTTTTATCATCATTGCCATCATAGCATTAAACTCACCAGCAAAAATTAATTGAACTTCACTAGTT